>ERZ1669250.554-NODE-554-length-16052-cov-2.860411_pt1 | contig 16052 bp, 16 predicted proteins | sample MGYA00579295_ERZ1669250 | MGnify/ENA primary metagenome ERZ1669250 (study PRJEB41166, sample SAMN08046056) | hot springs metagenome | biome: hot spring; feature: acid hot spring; material: thermophilic sediment; isolation source: thermophilic sediment from acid...
GGCATAAAAACCTTTTGCAATTCATCTCCTCCCTGAAGGTCGGAGCTTTCTTGCTCATATCATTGTAAATTCGATTTGAAGGCCCGATACCGCGATTTGACGTCGTATCAGGTATGATAAAAACCAGTAAGCGTTCTTTAGCGCAACTTTGAATACTTCACCGCAAGATCAGCCATTACATCTGCTACGTCCTCACCTCTGTCGCTTATTTCTTCGTAATGCTCGTAAAGGTCCTTGTACTTTATTATCGATACTGCGTCGTTTGACTTGAATACCTCAGCTAAAGAACTCCTCAGCAAATCGTCGCCTTCATTCTCTATTTCGTGAATACGCCTTATAATTTCGTCCAAGTTTTCGGTGTTGCCATTAACCAAGTCCTTCAAATGTTCGACCCCTGCAGTGAGCAGAGATGATAACTCTAAAATTCCTTTTGCGAATTGCCTGGTGACCTCATTGGGCCTTATTTCATAAAGCATCAGCCGATAAACCGTGCCCTGCTCGGCGTCTAGCACGTCGTCCAGTTTCTCCGTTAACTGCGCTATATCCATGTGATCCATAAATGAAATATTCCTTAAATTCAACGAGACGAAAATTTGATGGACTGCGTCATCGCCTTCGTGTTCCCAAAACCTTATTTCGTCTATGCCCTGCTTTGAGTCAATTTCGCCCGTCGAAGCTTTTTGTAGAACGATTGCGCCGTTTCTTATGTCAGTTAAAAGCCTATCAAATAACGATACAAGCGAGGTCTGAAGTAGTATCAATTCATTTTCCAGCGAGCTCTCCTCAAGACTCTTTCCTTTGGTTTCTGGTAGTAGCACGACGGTTACTACCCCACCAAGTAAGGCTAGGCTCGCCAAGAAAAGCATTAGATTATACGGTCCCCACTCGGCTAGGAGCACGGGAAAAATAAATGTAGAGATGGCCGCCCCTAGCTTACCGCTGCTCGCCGCTATACCGTGGCCCGTTGACCTAAATTCCGTCGGAAAAAGCTCCGTGGGGTAAACAAATGTGGTCGTATTAGGGCCAAAATTGCTGAAGAAAAATGTTAAAGAGTAAATAAAAAGAAACGCAACGCCCGAAAGGTCCCTACCAACAAATCCGAGAGTTAAAAACAGGAAACCCATAAGCGCGAACCCGATGGCCTGCATGGCTTTCCTTCCTTCCTTATCCATTAGTAAGACCGCTACCCAGTATCCCGGAAAAGCGGCCAAGCCGAAGGTCAAAGCGCTTACTTCAATTTTTGCAAGTGAACCCGTAAACCCAAGCACCCCAGATAATTCGGGCAAAAATATACCGGTCCCGTAGTAAGACGCGTCGAGCAAAAACCACGCTACTGATACCCCAACCAAAAAGCCCAGGTAAAAACGCATGTATTTTTTAATTTCAAGCTTCGGCGTTTCTTCCCCTCCGACCTGGAGTTCTTTATTAGTCACCGCCTCAACGGTGGAGGCCGCTTCTTGATATTTTCCCACGGAAAGGTCATACCTAGGCGTCTCTGGAATCTTGCGCCTTAAATAAATCACGGAAAGCGCGGGGACCGCCCCAATTCCGAGCATGAGCCTCCATATAAGATCAGCGGGCAGCGATAAATAAAGCAAGCCGAAGGCCACGGCTATCCCCGTAAGTATACCGAAACCCTGCATCGCAAATACCATTGCTGTCAACTGCCCCCGATTTCTCTTGCCCGAATACTCGGCCATTACCGTAGCGCTAGTGGGGTAATCGCCCCCTATGCCGAATCCCATGACGCCCCTCATCAATAAGAGCCAGTAATAAGTTGGAGATAAAGCAGAGCCTATTGCCCCTATGGCTAATATGAACATTTCTAATCCGTAAACGTATTTTCTTCCAAATAGGTCGCCAAGCCTGCCGAATAAGAGAGGACCTAAAAAAGCGCCAAAGAGGGAAGAACTAGTAAGCATCCCCTGCTCGGCGACACTTAAATGAAATACCTGCGTTAAAAAAATAAGTGCTACGCTGATAATCCAAAGGTCATAAGCGTCGGTAAAGAAGCCCATACCTGAGGTAACCCAAACTTTCAAGTGAAAACCCGCGGTGGACAGCTCGTCGAGCGGCTTCAGAAGGCTCCCTCTTTCCATATGAATGCCGATGCGCTTCTTAAGTGCTTTTCGGTATCCATAGGCGCACATAGATCAACCTATGAAATATTTGCAAAAAACCATTCTATAATTGGCTTCAAAAAATTAAGCTGAGCTACTCCCCTCTTGCTGGGAAGCGCACTTCCCCAGCGCCTTAAGGATCATTATGGTTATACCTATCCCCTTTTTCACGTCCGGATCGCCCAAGGCCGCCATCAGCCCTCCTATACCGAGCGGTTTCGCGTTTTTTAACGCATCGGCCCCCATACTCTTTCCCACGCACCCCCCGATTTCTTGCACGGTAGCTTTCAGCTGGATTACGTCTTGCGCGTTTAACTGTTTCATCGCCCCAAGACTGCCGTCTAAGGCTACGGCCATCAGCCTGTACAGAGCGGGTTCTTGAAATAAATATTGAAGTAACTCATCCATTTTTTTGACTGCGACGATTAGCACGTCAAGCGTACCGCTTTTCTCCAGCTCTACGAGGTCAGCGATTAAAGCCTGGACGTCTTGATCCGATAACGATGCCTGGCCTAGGATTCCTTCATCATCTTTTTTGTCTTTTGGCAATTTGAGCACCTCACATCGACGTAAGGAGAAAACTCCTGTAAAACATGTCCTTGACGTACTTACCCAACGGAGAAGTTAGCACGCTGTAACAGTTCCCAATCCACTTAAGGGCGCCATTTTCTTGCGAAATATCGCAATTAATTACAAGGCCTAGATCTCCGTAGTCCATAGCGCACACCATTGCATTTATCTGGCCAGGGTCGACGGGCTCTCCGAGAATCTCTCCGCTTATTACGGACGAACTGGCCAGCGACGTAAAGTGAACCGGAACCCCTGCTGTGGGCAAACCTAAAGTTGGCATGGAGTGCTCGCCGGGCAAAAACACGTCATCGTATTTTTTACTTCTGCCAGTAAGGGGGTCGATATCCGTCCACTCACCCATGGGGGTAGCCTTAGTAAGGGAGGTACCAACGAAAGGCGACGGCACCCTTATTGGAGGGACCGTTATAAGGAAATCATAAGGGATTTCTTGGCCTTCCATCTGAACCGTTTTTCTCTGGCTGTCAACTTTAACGGGCTTTAAACCGCCAAAATACTCTATCCCTTTCTGCTTGAAGAGCTCCTCGGTAATTTTTGCCGCTTCCGAACCCAGAGGCTCAATCGGCACTTTGAATGGGTGAACTAGCGTTATGCTGACCTTGTCGCGTATTCCCCTCTTACGAAACGCAGAGTCTAACTGATTGACTATTTCAAACGGGTAAATACCGCACCTGTACATGGGATGAGGAGTGAAGACAACCAACCTTCCACTCCCGAATGAAGAAAGCCCATCTCTCATTTTTATTGCCCCGTCTAGGGTAAAGTTATGATAACCGCTACCTAAATTATAGGTATCGAAATCGTACTCAATTCCCAAACTTGCCAACAGGTAGTCATAAGGTAACTCACCCGAATCCGTCAAGACCTTTCTATTCTCGGGGTCAACCTTGTTTATCTTTGCGCGAACAAACTTTATTCCCCTGCTCTGCAGGCGAGAAAGGGGTAACCCAACTTCCTCTGGAGTCATATCTCCAAGAGCTACGTTGGCGAAAAATGGAGGGAACTCGTATTTCTCGTTATCGCTTACCATAGTAATTTCGGCTTTGTCCTTCAATTTCTCAGACAGTCTCTTAGCAGCGACTACGCCGCCTACTCCACCCCCGGCTATGAGAATCTTTTTCATAATAAAAGACGGAGGTATCTTTTATTTGTTTCCCACTTTCGGGATATGCCGTTTTAATAAATATCAATAAAAATCTGATTATTATAACCTAAGAAGTTTTTGAGGTAAAAGAACGTTTAAGTACGCGCTTGAAGTATTAACTAAATGACAAAAGTCGTGTTTTTAATAACTAGCGGGTCGGACGACCCGCAAAAATTTCTGCTAGGCTTAACCTTGGCCGAGAGGTCATTTGATGCCAAGAGATATGAAGACGTAAAGGTCTTATTTTTCGGCCCCAGCGAGAGCTACCTAGCCACGGCCAAGCAAGAAGAGATGGAAGTAGTAAACCGCTTGATTAAAAAGGGTTTAATCGATTCTGCGTGCGTTTACGTTGCTAAGCAATCCGGGGTATCCGAAAAGCTTACTCAAATCGGAATCCAGCTCAACCCTATAGGGGAAAGGTTCGCCCATTACGTTAACGCAGGTTTCATCCCGATCACCTTTTAAACCATGTCCTAGGATAAATTGTGAAGCAATTCAATAAATATAGGGCATTTGATTACGTGTACAGCCTGTCCAAATATCATAGAGTACAGGGTTCTGATGCGCTCTTGAAAGTTGCCCAATTCATATTCGACAAACTGAACCGTGACGACAAGCAGCTGATTTATTATAACTACGATGGGGAAAGCCGTTACGGCAATTTTATTGCCCCTATGGGATGGGATCCAATAGACGGGGGATTATACCTGGGAGGAGAGATCTTGATTAGCTATGAAGACGCGCCACTATTTATAACGGTGCATTCTCCACCTGGATACGCGGAGGGCCAGGTTGTAAGCGAGCCCGGTAAAGCTGAGGGGAAGATCTTACTCACGTCTTCTAGAGACGCTAAAAGGGAATACATAAAGGCCGCGAAGGCAGGGGCTAGCGGAGTAATCTTCTACAGTGATGATCTACCCTCTACCGCGATACCCTACAGGTCTTTATTCTTAAAAAAGGACGAAATGAACTACTCGTTACCTGCAGTATCAATACCGAGAAACGTAGTGAATAAGATATTAGAGAAAAACGTGACTATTAGGGTTTCGGCAAAAAGAGAACCCAAGAAAATGCCCGTCATATACGCAGGAACAGAGAAATCAAAGTTCTTAATAACGGCGCATATGTGCCATCCTTTTCCTGGCGCAAATGATAACGCTTCCGGAGCCGGCCTCGCTTTAGAACTGGCCAACGTCGGTGCGGAGGCAGACTTTTTGTGGATACCCGAACATTACGGGTCGATGGCCTTCTTTTCGGATCACAGCCCCTCCTACGAGCTGGGCATAAATCTAGATATGGTAGGGGAGAACCAGAAGATCACTGGATCAACGCTGCAAATATCGTACACACCGTTCTCCCAAAAATCTCCGTATGAAGAAATATTGAAGGCCGCAATAAAAGACATAAGCCCCGCCTATGATATCAGGTATAAATTCGTAGACTTCGACATCGGCAGCGATCACGCAGTGCTAGTGCAGAACGGTATCCCAGCCGTCAGCCTTACGAATTGGCCTGATCTTTACTATCACTCATCAGAAGACTTTGCCGATAAAGTTTCAACGGAAATGTTGGACTTTGTAGGTAAAGGAGTGCTAAACTTTTTGGCGTCAGAACCGCCTATTTATTTAGACGAGATGTGGAGGTCGAAGTACAAGGCATTCCTGCTCAATAGGTTTGGCAGAGAAGATGCCGAAAAATTGATGGCCGTTCAGAGGAGCAGGTACAAGAATTTCCTTCCAGTACCAGCAGCTTACTTAAACTGGAATAACGCAGATAACTTTCCAAATTCATGGAACGCTGGAGCCGCATATTTGGAATATTCAAACCTTTCAGTCCAGCTAGGCGAGAAAGCCGCAAAAAGGCTAGCATCAATAGCTTACGGAATTTCTGAGGAGGACTTAGAAAAATTAAACCAATGGTATAAATGAAGGTTAAAATTAAGGGCTGGCCTGTTAATCCGTACGATTATCAAGCGGACGCGTGAATAAAATAGTTTGCGTGGTTTTTAAAAATTGAGGGTGGTTTTCCTCAGAATAGGGATAGCGAATGAGGCTGTACTATGTGCATTCCCCCATCCACGAACAGCGTAGCTCCAGTAATATAAGATGCGTAATCAGAAGCGAGGTAAAGTACGGCGTAAGCCACTTCCTCCGGCGTACCGAATCTTTTCATCGGATCGCCGCTCGCTAGTTTCTCGTACGCCGTTTTATAATCTTTATCAGGAGATATTTCGCCCATTTTCTGCCTGTTATGCGGGGTATCTATGGGACCGGGCGCGATCGCATTGGCCCTTATCCCGTAGGAAGCTAGCTCAATGGCTAGCTCCCTAGTAAACGTCACTTCTGCAGCCTTAGTCGCAGAGTACACAGAAGTATTCATTTCCGGGTTCAGCGCTTGGACCGAAGATACGTTAATTATCGATCCCCTGCTCTTCTTCAAGTACGGTAGGAATGCCTTTACGGTGTAAAAATACGATGAAAGGTTGACCTTTATCACCTTATCCCACTCATCATAGGTGAGCTCCTCGACCGGCTTATCTATTTCAAGAGCTGCGTTGTTGACCAGAACATCTAATCTCCCGACCCTATTAACCTCTTTTTGTAGCTTTTCGATAGTGTCCAAAGAAGATATATCACCTATGACAAGGCCAACTGCTTTTTCACCCAAAGACTCGTAAACTTTTTTAACGTACCTGTCCGTCAAAGCGTTTAGCACGACTTTACCTCCGCTTTCAACAAATTTTTCCGCCGTCGCCCTGCCTATTCCTTCTCCGGATCCAGTTACCAAGGCCACTTTACCTTCAAAACTTATATTCATTTGCAATATTCAGTCCCTAGCTTAAAAATTTGAGCCAAGAACTGCGCATAAAATAACGATTAAAAGCCGCTTTTATAAAGGAGGAAAATCAGCCATAACGCGGAGCGATACCTAACAGGTACGGGATAGACTACTCCTCGTCCGAGCTTAAGCTTCCCGATCCAGGCTTTCGCTTGCGTATTACGCACCCGAGGCCCCGACTTAAAGCGCGAGGGCGCTCTCCTGTATTTCTTGTTCTGATCGGTTACTTCCGCGATGTGAACGGCAATTGCGTAAACTTCCAGCGAAAAGCCCTTCTTAAAACTCTAAGCAATTGTAGAATCCGTAACTTTTATTCAAACATTAAGATCGATTTTCCAGCGACGGGTTAAAGTTAACCAACCCTTATCTCACCCAGGGTATGAGTTAACGTTCGGAATTGGTTTTTAAGCCGAGGGAGTTATTTTGTATGGTAAACTATTCAAAAGATGGTTTAAAAACTCAGGCGCTCGACATGCTGAGAAAAGCGTGTATCGCCATAACCAACGAAGAGGCAAACCGCATGGAGATTGCTGATTTTGGATTAGGCAATCCAGCCGTAGGCCTCCAGATAATTGTCTACGTTAACAATGACAGATACTGCGCCAAGGAGTTAGTGATTTTGCCCAATCAAACGTGCCCCGAGCACAGGCATCCTCCTATCAACGGAAAGCAAGGAAAGCAAGAAACGTTTAGGTGCAGATGGGGAAAAGTTTTCCTTTACGTGGAGGGGGAACCCACGCCCGTCCCGAAGTGTAAGCCGCCGTACAGAGAAGAATACTATACTGTCTGGCATGAAATAATACTGAATCCAGGAGAGCAATTTACCATACCTCCAAACACAAAGCATTGGTTTCAGGCAGGAGACGAGGGAGCAATAGTATCCGAGTTTTCTTCCACAAGCACCGACGAGTACGACGCGTTCACAGATCCCGAGATCAAAAGGTAGCGTTGCCTCTGCTTCAAAAACCACTCAGAGATAAAAATGCGGCACTTTTCAGAAAATTGTAGTCGAGCGCATTTTACGCATTTTTAAAGTATGCTACCAGCATACCGAAATACGTGGGGTGCGCGTAATATAAATAAACTGGCTTCATTGGTTTATAATTTATTATGCCCAGCATTACCATGAACTGCCAGAAACTATCGGGTTTTGCCCCTTCTATTACCTGGTCTGAAATAGAGGATATGCGGCTGAGCTCTCCGCCCTTGAAAGCCTCAACGATTTCGTTGTCGTATAAGGCGGCCATGGGGCTGTAGCCATACGGGCCGCCAGGCTCATGCGTGTGGGCGTTGTCCGCACTTATTATTATCCCTACTCTTTCCTGCGCGCGATCTATTGCTGAAGCCAGCACTTCGCCAAAACGTGTAAGGATTTCCCTTTTTATTTCTCTGGCCGGCCCGATCAGCAAAACTTTTTCGCCTTTGTATAGGAAGTTTAAAGGGATAGAAGTCCCCCAATCTAAGGGCAAAGATGAAAGGTCTCCTTCCAGCGCGCCAAAATTAACCCCTACCGCGGGGAGCTGGCTCTTCTTTACTTCGTTCAGCAAAGAGTACGCCAACTGCCTGTCCGTTTCCAACTGGATTTCGTGGCCACCCATTTCTCCTTTCAAGTACTGACAAGTTATTACTGCAAAATAATCCGGTATTCTTATGTTATGAGGGGTCAGCACAACTAAAGTGTCCAAGTCATAACTAGATTTTACTATGGCAAGCCTTTTCATAGCTTCGTTAAGCTTTTTCGATTCGGGGTCCTCTGGGTCTATCAGCTCATCCCCGTGGGGGGAAACCGCCATAAAATTTATCATAATGTTACATTTGGCCCCCAAAAAAACTTTATTCAAATTACGTTTAAGGCGCGGGAAAATTCACCCGGTACAAATTTAAACGTCATGAAAGCGCCGGGCGCGTTTCGAGCAGCGTAAGCCTCGGAATTCTTGAGCATTCGTTGCTAGGCTTAAGAGACTTGCTATCAACAACTATGTAGCTTGCCAAACTGACATACTCTCCTCGCTAAAGCGACGGAGGTTCTACTTTTGCTTCCTGTTACTCCTTCACCCCTCACGGTCTGGGAGCGTTTTTGTGGAACTTCCATCCTTGAGCTTCAGGGTCGTCCCTGTCCCGAACGTTGCCCCTTTAGGGGTATCAGTGCTCCCCTTGCACGCATCTCTGTCTGCGTGCAATCTGGATATGCCTTTACCCGCAGTGCTGGGGACAGACTGTGGAGGCATTCCAAACCAGTTGTTGACTGGTTTTGCCATGGAAGTATCCTGCATGCCTTCTTCGAAGGACTTATCCACAGGACTTTCCATAAATGTAGTATTTCCTTCCAGATTAATATACTTTTTGCAATTCATCTCCTCCCTAAAGGTCGGAGCTTTCTTGCTTATTGCTGTAATTTGGCACTGCTTTGACCATGCCGGCTACGGCTTATCCAAGGCCTTACCGGCTTAAGCGCACAAAATAACACCGCGCGCTTATCAATTATACCACTAACATCGCACCTAAGCCTTTTCGAGGCACACTGGCCAATTAGCCTTATTTTAGACCAAAAGTCAATTAACTTCTAAGCCGACTGCGCGAATTACTGATCCCTTAAGATTTTCTCTACTACAACGAAACGCTCGTAATGAGCGCCGTTCAACGCTTCGACATTTGATGATGAAAAACTATACTTATCGGGTAGTTGCCCTTCGATTAAGAATACTGGCTCCGTACGCAGGTATGTTACATGAATCCCCTCTACTTCCGCCTCGTAAGCCTCAACCGGCCTACTCCCGGAATTATACCATATCCAGTTATCCAAGTAAGCGGCTTGAGTATAGCTTCCTAAACTCCTCCCTTCTTGGTAACGCAGAGCCTCCGATCCCTCATGGTAGTAAACCGTAGCCACTTGATCGAACCCTAAACCGCGAAACAGAGATAAAGATGCGTAATTATCATCGCGTATAAGCGCTCTTGCGGTACTTTTACGGGCGCCCGCAATAAGAGACCCAACTAAGGAAGTACCTACGCCCATCTTTCTAAAGGGCGCCTTGACCCTGAGGCCCTCAACCCAGACAAAGTCTTGCTCCAAAGCCCCGTGAACTATACCAGCGATTTCGCCCTCCGGCGAGACCGCTTTCAGGAAAAGCCCCTTCTGTAACCATTGATCAAATACCCCACCCACGTAATCCCCCCATTCCCAGGTGTGAGAAGTCATTTCAAGTACTTGACTCTTGTCTTCTTTCTTGACGCTATCGATGCGCATACGAATTAACTGGTATTGTGAATTAAGTCCTTCTGTCCTCCCATTAATTCTTTAGATGTATCGATTCCCAGCGGATCGCGACATCAGTTTTACCGTTAAATTCGCTTTATCGCCAGCGCAAAGGTTATAGCCGATTCTGGGGTTATGCCCAGATGTTAAACTATGTTTGGAGCATTTCCGCCTACGGCTTATCCAAGGCCTTACCGGCTTGGAGAAGCCCTCAGGAAAAAGAGGGACGTATCAACGCTGTTAAAGCGGTATGTGGATGACCTCACGTCTACCCAACAGAACGCCGCGCTTTCAGCACTTACTGATGGGAGGCTGCTGTGGGATAACGCGGTCGAGGGCAGTGCTTCTCTGCTAGACGGTTGGGAAAAAGGCGATCTGACAAGATTCTTCGATAATAATTATTTTTACAGGAGGCCCATCAAGAACGCGCTAAAGCCGAGCAATAGGCTAGCCCTAGAGCTCAGGTTCATGCCCTACTTAAATCGGGTCTTTCCGGTTATGGGACCGCTTTCCTTTTCTTGGTTAGCATCGGGGCGCTACGAAATAGATTTCGAATACGCCAAAGCATTAGCCTCTGCGCTTTCAGGGTATGAAGGATACCTCGTCATACAGGAGCCGTCGCTGCTCACCGCGAACTCGGTTAATGGACTCCGCGAACAACTGGCCGAGTCTATCAGCCTCTTCCCATCTACTGCAAAGAAGATACTCATGACCTACTTCGCCCCGTTTTCGAGGCTGTACTCCGCAATGCTCGACTTACCGGTCGATGGGCTCTGGTTGGACTGCGTATCGGATCCCTCGTGGGACGCGACGCCATCCGAGTACGGCGGAAAGAGGATAACCGTGCTAGGGCTCATGGACGCGCGTAATACCAAGCTTGAACGGGCGGAGGAGGTAGCGGCGCGGGTAAGGAACGTTACCCTTAGCGGAGAGGTTTACGTGGCCCCTAATTGGGGTTTCGATATAATCCCCTACCCCGTTTCGAAGACGAAAACCGAGGCGCTGGGTAGGATAAAGAAGATTTTAGAGGCGAGCTGAAGTGTTCCCAACTAGCGTAATAGGCAGTTACCCAAAGCCCAAGTGGCTGCTTAGGACCTTAGCGAACAATAGGATTTCGGGGGAAGAAAAAAAGAGGGCAATCGATGACGCAGTTAGGTTAGTCCTCAAAGAACAAGAGCTGGCGGGAATTGACATCCCCAGCGACGGTGAGATGAGGAGAGTAGAGATGACCGAGTACTTCACGGCCCGCATAGGCGGTTTCGTTTTTAAGGGGCCGGTTCGCGTATGGGGAAACAATTACTTCAACAAAGCCGCCGTCGTGGACAAAGTCTACTACAAGGGGCCGATGCTCGTAGATGAGTTCAAGTTTACAAAAGAAAATACATCTAAGCGGGTAAAGGTCCCGATAACCGGTCCTTATACAATAGCTGATTGGTCGTTCAACGAGTATTACCGGGATAAACGCGAACTAGCCGGAGACTTGGCCAAAGTAATAAGGCAGGAGGTATTGGAACTCTCCAAGGCCGGGGCTGATTTTATCCAGATAGACGAACCAGCCATGTCTACTCACCCCGACGAAGTTAACTGGGGGGTTGAAGTGCTCAACGAGGTAGTAAAGGGAATAGGGGGCGTAAAGTTTGGCGTGCACATATGCTATGGGGACTACAGATCGCTCTTCCCATACGTATTAGAGGCCAAAGTCGACCAATTCGCCTTAGAGTTTACGAACAGGAAGTTCAGGGACTTAGACTTGCTAAAAGAGTACTCTTACAACAAAGAACTCGGGCTGGGGGTTATAGACGTCCACAACCCAAGAGTAGAAACCGTTCAGGAAGTCAAGTACGGGATAAGTCAGGCCCTGAACGTTTTACCGCCCGATAAGATATACGTTAATCCGGACTGCGGCCTAAAACTGCTTAGCAAGGATATAGCCTTCCAAAAGCTCAGGGTAATGGTGCAGGGCGCCAGAGAGATGGAAAAAGAGGCGACTGGGCTTGGATGAGGCCGCGGGGCGGCCGACGCCCCTGCAGGATTTAGAGGAGCCACTCGGGGCCCGTTTTGAAGAATTCCACGGCTGGTTCACTCCACTGCTATACACGTCCATATCAACGGAGGCGCTTGCCGTTAGGAGCGGAGCCGGGCTTTTCGACGTTTCGCATATGGGGAGACTATTCGTTAAAGCAGATGAACTTGAGCGCATGGGAAAGCTTTTCACGAACAACGTTGAGTCGACCAAACTTGGCAAGATGAAGTACTCCTACTCCCTAGACGAATACGGGCTGATAATAGATGACGTAGTGAGCTACGGTCTTGAAGACGGCGTCTTATTGGTTGTCAACGCGTCAGCGTTTCAGCGGGACGTAGAGTGGATGAACTCTCACGGCGTCCACCCGGTTAACGTAACTTATGAGACGGCCATGATCGCGGTCCAGGGCCCGGCTTCTCTCTCTATTGCGTCTGAGCTAGGGTTCAAGCTAGGGGGATGGTTCACGTTCAATCCCATATCGGGATGGGAAAAAGCTTACAACGGGGGCATAGCCTCTAGGTCTGGCTACACGGGAGAAGACGGGTTCGAGGTCATAGGTACAACGGATTTCGTCAAGTCGATTTTTCAAAAGGTTATAGGAATGGGCGCGAAACCAGCTGGTTTAGGGGCGCGTGACGTACTAAGGCTAGAAGCCGGGTATACTTTATCCGGAGTAGACACCGTTGGCATGACGCCGTTAGACTTGGGCGGTTCTCGCTTCGTGAAGTGGGAAAAGGACTTCATAGGAAAAGGCGCGCTAGCGGTCAAGAAAGAAAAGGAAGGGGAAAGGCTGCCCTTCGGCCTAATAGCGGGAAATATCCCGAGAAGGGGATACAGGTGCGCGGAAGCGCTGGTAAGCTCTGGCACATTCAGTCCAACCCTTAAGAAAGGCATAGGGCTGGCCATACCGTCGAACCCCAAGGAAAGGCCGACGGCTGGAACAAAGCTTACTCTATTCGAGGACGGCGATCCAAACAAAAAGAGAATTGAGGCGGAAGTAACCGAACTTCCATTCGTCCCCTGGCGTTATCCGCGTCGACCCTACCCGCAAATCAGCCGATTCAGCTCGGCGTAAGATTTCACATCAACTCCAAAAAGCAAAGCAGTTATTGACGGGAAGTACTGCTTAACTCTTTCTACCATGACCTCCCTATCGTCGACGAACACGGTCTCCTCTGGGCTGATGCTTATACCATCCTTCTTCAGATCATCCAATATGCTTTTGATCATAACCTCTTTGTAGGGATGAGGCTCAAGCTTGGGATGAATGAAATAACCGATTAAACCGAGCGCCTCGAGGATTTTAGTCGGTAAGGTCGGATTGTTCCAACTTGCCACGGAAACAAAAACCTTTTTTTCAACGCACGCCGCCAGGAAGCCCCTGAGTCCGTCCCTTAGCCTTAGCGTGGTACCGTCCCCAGCCGTTACCCTGTCTCCATCCACGCGTATTGGCTCTGGAAGATCCGATGATGTTTTTGCGTAATCCCACACGGTCCCGTCCAGGTCTAGCACCACGAGTTTATACTTCATCTCGTAGTCCAAATTACCTACCCCTTAAGCGTTTTCTGGTCAAGCAATTCCTCATAGAACTTGAGCGTTTCTTGAGCGGTTCTGCTCCAAGTAAAGCTTCTAGCGTACGCTACCGCTTCAGGGGGCGCCTGAGCGCCCCTATCAAGGGCCCTTACCGCGCTGTCCGCAAGCTTGCTAAAGCTCACCCGAGACGCATACTTAGCAGTGACGCCCGGCACCTCGGCCTCCTTCGGCAGCAATACAGGCGTCCCAACGCTGAGAGACTCTAGTATTGTTAGCCCGAAACCCTCTGCCCTCACAACGTGTAGCAGGGCAGAAACCTTGCTCAACTCGATGGCCAGTTGTTCATCGCTCGCGCTTTGATGAAATACCAAATCCCTATGTATTCCCATTTCTTTAGCCTTAGTTAATGCCAACCCCGCGTCATAAGCGGGGGTAAACAGGTGGAGCCTGCACGCCCTGCTCGCCCTGACCTCTGCGAACACGGTCAGTAGCCCCAGCAAGTCCTTATGCCTATTGTGAAGCACCCCAACGAACGCTAAGTCTTTTCTGGGCCCATCCCAAGGCTTTCTTTTCATGAACGCGTCAGGTACTCCGAGCCATATTACCCTACTAGGCTTTTGGTAGTCCGAGGAGGAGCTAACCTTTTTTATATGACAAGATTCCAAGAATGCTTTAAGCTTTAAAATGGTCTCTTCGCTGTTGAATATTAGCGCATCGCTTCTACTGTAATTTAGCATCCCGACCGAAAACGTCTGCCTGTCCAAGAGTCCGCCGTAAATGAGCGGGAAAAGGTCGTGCCACGTGGAAACCCTGACGCTACTAATCCTGCGAGGGAGGAGGAATGGGGCATACGCATTAGTGAGGTGCACAAGTTCAGGGGGCTTCACCTCTAAGTACTTCCAGCGGGCGTAAAGCGCAATTGATGATGACAAATACGAAACAAATGGATTATGGGAAGCCCTCCCCTCAACCGGTATTGCCATCCCACGCAAGTTAAGCAATAATTGCTGAGCGTATCTCGCAGTCCCGCCAGCGCCAGAAAAGGATTGAGCGATAAGGGCGACCTTCATGGCTAAATCTGTTGAAGCCCGTCCCTATTATGCGTTACCGTTTTGTGAGCTACGGGGAGCTCCGCAGTCGCGAATAAACTACCCAATGCCCCGCTGTTCCTCTTCTCTTCGGCGCTTTCTTACTCCTTGCCGTAAAAAGTGCGATGATCGTTTGTTAAGTGGATAATCGCGTATGGGCCTTCTCGCGTCGACGGCGTAGCAAATCAAGTGGCTAAAAACTGAGGGTTTTTGTCGGCCGCAAAATTTTGTGCACGAGACTCAAGCAATTAGATGCGTACTATTCGGGGCTTACTAAGTTGTTTTCGTGCAGCACTCGTACTTTTTTTGGGAGCCTTATACCCCTCTGACCGGAGTAAAACCCAGAGTAACTTTTGTCTACCTTGCTAAGCGTTCTTGCAAACACCACGTGGGCAAACCTCATCAAGGGCTTTAAGGCTATGCCGTAAGGGGCATTGTTGACCACCTCTAACGTTATCGTCCCCTTGAATCCCGCGTCTACGATTGTAGGAGGTATCGATAGGCCGTGCCTCGCCCAAGTACTCCTAAGCTCTACGAAGCCCATCAGGTCGTCGGGCATTTCGACGTATTCGTACGTGGATAATAAGACCTGTTCTGAAGGGCCAATTAAAAGAACAGGTGATTTAGTTAGAGAGTACGTTTTTGAGATAGCAACGTCGTCTGAGGGATCTAGTACAAAGTCCTTTCCTAGGTCGTTATGCCTTCCTATCTCATCAGAAAGCCTGAGGTCGACGCCGTTCTCCCGAATTATCTCTTCCGAAAATGGCTGTATCATGAGTCTGCCGCTCTTTATTAGATTCATCAGGTCAAAATCAGAAAGCATCAAAGTAAGCGTCAACTAAGACCCGATTTAAACGTTTTCGAGACCGGGCTTCTGGCAATTAATTTTCCCTCTACGATTCTTTACCCGTGCTCGAAACTGGGGATCGCGTTTTAGATCGCTGATTCAGCGCGGGAAAACAGACGCTGAGTAATCCCCCGAGGATCGTTAAAGAGCTCACATCCTCTCATCCCTGAAGGAATTGAGGTTCCTGATTCAACGACGCATAGGTAAAGTTAAGAGGCCAGGCGCGAGTTGTACGCGTGTATCTTGATCGCTTGCGCCCGCTCGCGTACTCTGGTTTATTTGGCTCGATCTACGTATGGATAATCATCGCGCTATGCTACCGGCTTAACCCGGATTTCGTCTTCACTCAGGGCGCGTTCAGCCAGTTTGGTTCTCCGGGTGCAAACTATCCCTATGTTTACAACGTTTTTGGCATGATCGGGACGGGGATAGCCTTGCTGTTGTTTTCAGCTTCGATCATCGCCTTCTCCAAAAATCGCGTTGAGGTCGTCGGTGGCGCTTTCCTGGCCGTGGCCTCGGTTTTCTTAATGATGATCGGGGTCTTTCACGGCGGCACTTACCCGCACGATTTCGTGTCGGAGTACTTCTTCGTGCAAGCAGATTTGTCCATAT
>ERZ1669250.555-NODE-555-length-16016-cov-7.734352_pt1 | contig 16016 bp, 13 predicted proteins | sample MGYA00579295_ERZ1669250 | MGnify/ENA primary metagenome ERZ1669250 (study PRJEB41166, sample SAMN08046056) | hot springs metagenome | biome: hot spring; feature: acid hot spring; material: thermophilic sediment; isolation source: thermophilic sediment from acid...
GTAGTTAAGGTAAATAGGCCTGCATGCCCAGCATGGTTTAAGGCTGTGAAGCGGGTTAACTATATTAAATGCATTAGTAATGGCTTATTATGCTGGATGAAGATGCCTTAAGGAAGTATAGGCAGGCTGGTGACATTATTCATAGGGTACTTAAGCATGCTATAGATAAGGTTCATCCAGGCATGGGTATCTTAGAACTGTGTAATATGATTGAGGGTGAGATTAGGGAGAATGGTGCTTTACCGGCTTTTCCAGCTAACATAGATATCAATAATGTTGCGGCTCATTACACCGCTAAGATAGGTGATGAAGCTGTAATACCGCCTAACTCCGTGGTTAAGATTGACATAGGGGCACACATCGATGGGTACATTATTGACTCAGCTGTTACTGTTTACTTCAATAACGCATACTCAATGCTAACTAAGGCCGCTTGGACAGCACTTAAGAATGCCCTTGATACTGCTAGGGCTGGTGTTGAGTTAAGTAGGATTGGGGCCATTGTAGACAAGACAATCAGCAGCTTTGGGTTTAGGCCTATTAGGAATTTAACAGGTCACTTAATAAGTAGGTATAGGTTACATGCGGGTAAGTCAGTGCCTAATTACGATGATGGTAACCGGGTCAAGATGCTTAATGGTGAAGTCTACGCCATAGAACCCTTCGCAACCAATGGGAGGGGTATGGTTACTGATGCTCCGGAGGTAACCATATACATGTTGCTGAGGACTAACGTTAAGAAGCTTACTGCCGAGGCTAATTTAGCCTTAGATTACATTTCAAGGAATTTCAAACAGCTCCCCTTCACCCCAAGATGGCTAGTTGGGGAGTTTAAGGATAAGACAATGAGCATTATTGATGAGCTTACTAGGAGGGGTGCCCTATATGGTTATAATGTGCTAATGGAGAGTGGTAATGGTTTTGTAGCCCAATTCGAAGATACAGTAATAGTAACCGAGGATGGTGTAGAACCCTTAGCGAGGGTCCTTGAATTAACCAGTTGAACCACAGTTACCTATTACCCACTGGTCTTCCAAGAACCCTAGCTAACCCACGTTTAATTCTCCTTGACCTACCGTAGCCGCAGGCGGCGCAGTAACCTTTAACAATATTGTAGGAGTGCCTACCACACCTAGGACACCTAATGTGCGTCTTGCCCCTGCTCATCTTACCGAATGATGGAGTACCCTTAGTCATTACCCTGTCTTCGGGTAAGTGTTTTTAAAGGTTTACGTTGCGATCTAGAGTGATTGATGAAACCTGGCATGACTGATGATTGATGTGGTTAGAGTTAACTGAACTAAACATAACCATCCTCAGTAAGCTTATTAATGAACCAGCGCCAAATAATCCTCGAGAAGCCGCTATACATGATGAATAGGTAGTATAAGGCTGATACGCTTAATTCAATTAAACCAATAATTAAGGAAAAACTAGAAACCTCATTAATGGGCACCAAACCGGTTGCCACCATTATGTTCTCCACAGCCAGCGGCAGTAGGAATAACCCAGCTAAGCCGTACATTAGGCCAAGTAGTATTAAAACCTTAACATTACTCCTGTGAAGGTTATCCTCAATTAATCCCCTTGACTGAGGTAACTTAGCCTCAGCCATTATTATCCATGACGTGGGGACAGTTAATGTCGGCATTGAGACTATGGAGAATACTTCAAGCAGCACCAAAGGTGATCCTGTAACTAGGAGTAGTATGATTAAGTAAACGATGATTGGCGCTAAGGATGCGTAGGTTACTATTAACCTTGAAAGCATCCTAAGCCTAATGTAGTTTAACCCATCCATAGCCATGAAGTTAATCCAAGGCCTCTCCTGAGAAAGTGTACCACCAAGTATTGAAGTGTGTATGTAGGCTATGAAGAAACCCAGCAGGTAAACTAGGAACTCTAGCCTCTGCACTATGTGGGTGTATAGGGTTAATGTAATGCTTGTTAAGGCTATGAATGCTACTATTGATGCAGAGAACGCTATCTTGAAGCCTTGCCTAACTGAAGTATTAAGTATGATTCTGAAGATTGAGGAATTAAGGGGGAATGAACTATTAAGCCTACTTACCCTATCCTTAGGTAGTAGTAAACCATAAGCATCAATGTACATTAACTTAATCGCATCCAGGGTTGGTATTAACGTGAGTGCAATTACCAGCATTAATATAGGGGTTAGGATGGGGTTACTCATGTTGAGTAGTGGATTTAGGCTTGGGTTAATTAGTGATGAAGCAAGTAAGTATGTTGAAACAGCAGTAGGTATGGCTACATCAATGTAGTGATTATTATCCCTCGGAATCACTAAGTTAACTAAACCCAACAAGGCTGATAATAATATTACATTAATCACGTATACTATGATATATGCAGTTAGCATTAATGTGTTGTGAATACTCATTAGGTTCAATAATAATGAAAGCAATGAACCAAACATAGTAATGAGCACGTAAGGTATGATGTAATCGATTGTAAGTTTAATGGCAATTAAGGCATTTATGTTAAAGGGACTAGATAATATGAAGTCAATCTCAGTCCTAGTTAATAACGCTGAGAATGGTTGCGAACCAGGATCATGAATTACAATCCTACTAATTAATCTCCTTGATAAAGCATTAACAGTAAGCATTACGGCAAGAAACAGAGATACGTAAACCGGGTATGATTCCGCTGCAGCCTGAAGCATTCGAATTGATTCACCGTGGATAATAAATATGAGGGGTAGTATGAGTAGCATTAGCATTAAGGCAGCTGAAGTGTACATCACTATCATACTCCACTTACTGTACCTCTCCCTAGCATATAGGCTAAGTAACCTAATGAATACCCGAATTCTCGTAGTTAAGGTAGCATGCTGAATCGTAAAAAGCGTTTCCGTCAATTGAATCAATAAATATTGAAAATCAGCATGAAGCGGAACTTTAGTCTCAGCTGGGTGAATTTAATCAATGTTTGCCGAAGTATCTCCTAGGATAATAAACCCTATACTTAGTTTAAACTAATTATAAGTCTATTGCGAAAAAGTCTTTAAACCAGTAAAGGATTAATCAAGTATGGGTGCAGAAGATTTAATGATAATAATGCTTACATTGAGGTTAAGGGGTAGAACTGGCAGATACCACTTAGTTAACCTACTTGGAATAGGGGAAGGCGTAGTTAAGGATAGGTTAAGGGAACTTAAGAAACTAGGTTTAATACAAGTCTCAAGATCTGGTTCAGTGCTAACTAATGATGGGGTTAGGAAATTGAATGAACTGCTCAGTAATTATGGTATAGCTAATGTACAGGAAATTGATCTGACACCGGTATTCAACAAGAAGTATAACTACTGTGTCATGGGTGGGTTACTGAAGTGGCCAGGTGAAATTAACATTGTTGAGTTGAGAGATGTTGGCGTAAGGAATGGCGGCGACGCAGTATTAATAATGCATGTAGATTGTATGAGCGTTAACATACCTTTAACTGGCTTAACAGTGGAGAACTTCAGCCCTGAATTAGCATCAAGAATTAAGGCAACATACCCCTGTGGTACATACGTAATTGCGGTATGTGCAGGAACATTATATAATTCCTTAAGGGGATTAATTGAAATTGCGAAGGCTGCTTCAATAGCCCAGGTAAGTCATGGTTTAAATTAAATGTTCACATGTGATTTAATCCTTCCCCATTTCATTGTGTGGAAAACTATTTATTAGCAATGTGTTATGGGTTCTGGTGTTTCAGTAACCGTAGGGTTGTGTTAAGCATTGTAATCATTGTGGCTTGGATCACACTTATATTAGCTCTGATTCCATACGCACCATCAGCGTTTAAGATACTAGTGTACAGCGATAGTAAGGTGCTTCCACAGTGGACTGAGGCTAAGGCCGCCTCCAATATAGTTAGCGAGTATTTAGGTAATCAAACAGGCTTAGTTGTGATACCGGTCTACGTGGGTGATGTTAATAATTCGCATTACGTGCTCAGTAACATTGATGGTGAATTAAGGTCACTTAACTTAACTTACTACGACTTAAATAGTGTTTATGATGAGATTATTAGCCGCTACTACGCTATTACCAATGATACAGTTAAGAAGTACTTAAGCAACTATACTGATGTTGTGTGGGAGATCTACGTTAATGAATCATCACTATGCAGTGAATTATACAATATCAGTAATGAGTACTACTCCACGCTCAGTAACTACACGTTAACGGTAAGTGAATTCGGGAACTTCTTCACGTCATTTATGAGGGTTTTCTTCATGAAATTATCAACAGTAGGATACTCATACCCAGTGTGGTATGTTATAAATGAAACTGGGCAAGTCCTACTTAGCAATGGTAATTACTCAAGCTGGCTTAAGCCATACTTGGTTTACTTCATTAAGTACCTGAACTATTCAATAGGTGATTTACCTATTTACAGTTTAAACATAGGTATAGTTAAGAAGGCTCTCTCTGCATCTTACTATTCAACATTATCTAGGATAAACAGCACCTACGTGCCAATACTAAGGAACTTAACTAAAAGTAACCCATTAGCCCCACTCATGATTGCCCTTGGCCCCAACCCCCCAAGAACCCTTACCGCTAGGCTAGTGGCCTCTCAGTTCATTAACTCAACACCCCCATTACTTAAACCATACTTAATTCAACTGGCATGCGCTAATGAATCCCAGGTTAACGTCACTATTAGTGAACTTAACTCCTCATTAAGCTTCGTGGTTTTGTCAGCGTACAGGAAGCCATCATACTCCTACGCCAACAACATAACTAATGGTTCACTATACTCAGGTGGATATGCACTGGTTATAGTTGACTCCACTAATGATACGGAAGTTAACAATCTGTTCATTAACTATGATTATGCTTACCCATTTTCAACAAGTATAGTTCTAAGCCAGTTATCAGAGATAATAGAGAAGGACGTACCTATGATTGATGAGGTTAGTGGAGTCTCAGTACTATTAATGCTACTCTTCGTGTTAGGTACATTAGTAGCACCTATAATCATATTGATGATGCTTATCCTATCCTATGGTGCAGTTCTTGGCGTTGTTTACTTCCTCGGTAAAATGGGGTTAACTGTGTATTACTTAACAGTATACATGATATCACCCATAGTGTTCGGCATTGGTGTTGATTATAGTTTACTGGTTATCGGGAGATACTTAGAGGAGAGGAGGAGGGGTTTTGATACATTGCATGCATTAGGTGCTATAAGGCGTTTCACAATACCAACCATACTCACCTCAGGTAGTGTTGTAGCCGCAGGCCTAGGCTCATTCATAGTCTCTAATTACCAGTACATTCAAGTGATTGGATTATCATACATTATCACTGTTGCCTTCGTTATACTTGCAACAACAGTTGTTCTACCATCATTAATACTTCTAATGAATGATAGGATCCTATGGCCAATGGGCCTTAAGTCATCTACAAGGGAATTAAGTACTAGAGTGATTATTAAATTAACCAGGTCCTCCCTAAGAAGGCCTTGGTTAATCATAGCAATTGCCCTAGTGCCCACCATACTCTCAATACTCTTCATCATTAAGAACCCCATTACCTCAGACCCCCTCCTACTAATGCCTAGCACTAAGTCAGTTTACGCATTCAGCATCCTGAGGCATTACTTCCCCAATTACGTTGAGTCGACGCAGTACGTGATCCTTGAACCCAATAATGCCAATGCCCTGCAATCACTGGTAAGTAGCATTAATTCCCTCAACTTCACCAGGAGCGTCAGCGTGGCTTATAATTCATCTACAATAGCAATACTTAAAGTAACCACAAGTTATAATGCCCTCTCAGATAAGTTAATACCAGTTTACGTGAAGCTCAGTAACTTAGCGAACCAGGTCGCTGACGAGTATGGCATTAAGGTAATTATTGGTGGGGATGCAGCCAACAAGTACTACTTCGTTAGGGTTTTTGAGGATCAATTTTACAGTAAAATAGCGATACTGATAATTGCTTTGAACATTTTAATACTATCCCTAGCTTTAAGGAGCATAGTAGTCCCCTTAAGGTTACTGGCCACCGTGATGATTAGTATTTCCTGGTCGCTGGCTATAAGCCAATTAATATTCTATAAGCTGCTTGGAGTTGAGACATACTGGCTACTGCCAATAATACTCTTCGCTCTACTGACGAGCGTCGGTACTGATTACGATATATTCATAGTAACGAGGGTTAGGGAGGAGGTTACTAAAGGTAAGAGTGACCCTGAGGCAATATTGACCGCCATCGAGAACACTGGCCCAATAGTGACTGGAGCCGCCTTAGTGTTGGCGATAGCCTTCATGAGCCTCATGGTTTCCCAACTATACATACTTAGGGAAATAGGCTTCACCGTTGGTTTAAGCGTCCTAATAGACGCCTTCCTAATAAGGCCAGCTGTAATGCCTGCTATAATGGTTTTAGCAGGTAAGTATAATTGGTGGCCATCAAGGATAAAGATAAATCAAGGCAGTGTAATCCCAGCTCAATAGTTTACCTTAATCCACGTTAATTCATGGGTCGCGTTAAGTTAATAACAAGTGTGCTCCAGTAAGCCACTGGTTAAAGGTATGATTATTTGGGTTGGTATTGATGACACTGACACGTATGATAAGGGTTGCACAACCTACGTAATGTACAATATGCTTAAGGAATTCCTCAGAACCAGGGGTGAGTGGAGGATTATTGATTACCCTAGGTTAATTAGGCTTAACCCAAACATACCGTTTAAGACAAGGGGGAATGCTGCAGTTTCAGTGGGCCTTAATGTAGATGAACCAGGGGAGGCATTGGAGCTAGCTGAATGGGCTGTGGACTCGTATTCACATAGGGTTGGTAAGACGAGTCCAGGTATAGTGATTTCAACCAATAATAGTGAACACTGGATATACTGGAAGGCCTTAACGGACGTCATCCCCATGGATGTGGCAGTTAGGTGGATGAACAGGTTAGGTGTAATCCACAGGGGTGGCAGGGGAGTTATTGGAGCCTTAGCCTCAGTAATGGCTGACTTAAGGCTAGACTCCACCCTGGAGCTGCTTGCCTACAGTGAATCAACCCCTAAGCCGAGAATTCCCCTTAGTCTCGTTAAGAGGTTGAATGATTCAACAAGTCCATTAACCTTCGAGAACATGAGTGATGGGCACATTCTAATACAACCCCACGGTAATGATCCAGTGGTTTTCGGTATCAGGGGTGATTCACCCTATCACATCATTCACTTCGCCTCATTCCTAATTGATGAAATTGACATTGAGCCAAAGTGGTTAATTTACTTGACAAATCAGGCTACTGGCCATAATCTTAACAGTATTGTAAATAAACCGTACACGACTGGTTACATTGAGGGTTCCGTGAGCGGCATGAGGCAAGTGGGGGGTGGTAATATTGAGCTTAACGTTGGTTCAACCCAAGTGTTCACCTATAGGCATTATGGGTTTAAGAGTGTTGACAAGGCAACTTACCTAATAGCCTACGGTGGGGTTAAACCTGGGATCAGCGGCCTAGACTTATACATGGAGGGTGGGGTTGCTTTAATGATTAAAGGTGTTGCTAGGAACCCAAAATGCCCTAGGTGCGGTGGTAGCCTTGAATCCACTGGTAGGGTTGGGTTACTTAAGTGCCCTAAATGTGGGCTAATCACTGGGTTACCTAGGCAAGTAAGCTACAGTAGTGAGGTTATTCTAGAGGAGCCGAGGAGCGTTGAGGTCAGGCACCTTCACAAGCCCATTACTAGAGTAGGCTTGGAGGGCTTAGTTAAGGTATTTAATAGACCGTCCTTATGGATAATTTAAAAACCTGCTCATTGAGAGTTAACTGTGGCGGAAAGAACAAGGGTAATAACGTTTGATGTATATCAGACAGTGCTTGAGTATGGGGATGCGTTAATTAAGGAGATTGGGGAAGCCATAAGTAGGTATTATAGGGAGATAGGTTATACTGTTGATTCAAGTGTAGTTACTGACTACTATAAGTTAATGGAGAGGGAGGTTAGGGTTAATAGGGTTATGAACCTACTATACACACCACCCATGGAGAATACTAGGAGGTTAGTTAAGAGGATTGGGCAAAGGTACGGCATACCCTTCTCAAACAGGTTGGTTAATGATCTTCAAAGCATCATAGCCGACACTGTGATCAACTCACAGAACATTAAAGTCATAGAGGGTGTTGAGGAAGTGTTCAGTATACTTAAGGAGGAGGATTGGTTAGTAGGCATTGTGTCGAACGTCATATTCTGGCCAGGTAGGGTATCTAGGGCACTCTTAACCAGGTTTGGCCTATGGAGATTCATAGACTACGCAGTCTTCTCCGATGAGGTGGGTTACCCAAAGCCGCATCCAATAATATTTGAAACCCTCATAAACTCACTGGTTGGGGATAGGGTACCGGATGTGGCTGCGCACGTTGGTGATAATATTCAGGAGGACTTCGTTGGGGCATTAATGTACGGCATAGTAGGGGTACTTTATGATCCAGGCGGCTTATACACCCCAGTTAATTCAAGCCCATATGAGGCAATTAAGTGTAAGGCGTATGTAATAAGAAGAACCAAGGATGTCCTAACACTTGTAGATACCCTAGCCAAGTGTAGTTAAGCATAAGGTGTGGCCAATATACTCATGCCCCATTATGCATAACCATAATTGGGTTAAGTCATTTCACGGTGCATTAAGGTGGTGTGGGAACTATGCTTAGTTTAAGTGGTTCAAGTACCATAAAGCATTTTAAGGCTTGCCTCTAGGGCTTAATCATGCCTAAGGTTTTTGATGTTGGGAGGGTGTGCGTTAAGCTGGCTGGTAAGGAGGCTGGGAGAATGTGCGTTGTCGTCGACATAGTGGATGAGAGGTTCGTTATTGTTACAGGCCCCAGGAATCTGACCGGCGTTAAGAGGAGGAGAACAAACATTAAGCACCTTGAGCCAACTGAGTATAAGATTGAGATAAGTAAGGGTGCCTCAGATGAGGAGGTGGCTAAGGCCATTGAGGCAGCTGGGTTAGTTGACGTTATGAAGAAGGGTGTTCAACCTAAACTCTTCATGGTGCCCACGGTTAAGGTAACTAAGTGAATTATTGTTTAAACCCTAAAACCGGTAAGTAAATAAAATTCTCAAAAGCAAGGAGGCAGTGGTTTATGTCTAGTGTAGTTAACTGCGGTGGTGAAAGGGTAATTAAGGTTAAGGTGAATGAGGATACTGATCCAAGGTATGGTGTTAACCCATATGAAAGGAGGATTGAGGAGTACATTAATTATGGTTTCATAATCCTTGATAAACCTAGGGGGCCTACAAGTAGTGAGGTTGTTGCGTGGGTTAAGAAAATGCTTAACATTAGTAGGGCTGGGCACTCTGGCACACTTGACCCAGGGGTATCGGGTGTGCTTCCAATAGCCTTAGGTGACTCAACTAAGGTACTGCAGGGCATAGGTAATGTTGATAAGGAGTACGTGGGAGTCATGCTGCTGCACTCAATGGTGGATCAGGAGAGGGTTAAGGCTGTCTTCAGGGAATTCACGGGTAAAATATACCAACGCCCACCCCTAAAGAGTGCGGTTAAGAGGAGGATTAGGGTTAAGACAATCTATAGCCTAGACATAATGGAGTTCGACGGTAGGTACGTTCTCTTCAAGGCTGATGTTGAGTCAGGAACCTACATTAGGAAGCTATGTTACGACATTGGTGAGGTTTTAGGCGTTGGCGCAAGCATGAGGGAGTTAAGGAGGACTAGGGTTGGCTGCTTCAGGGAGGAGAATGCGGTTAACCTTGACACGTTAAGGGAAGCTTACTGGCTTTGGAGGGATTACGGTGATGAGTCACTGCTTAGGAGGGTAATTAGGCCCGTTGAGGAAATGGTCGCTCACTTACCTAGGATTTACATTAGGGACTCGGCAGTGGACGCTGTAGCCCATGGTGCATCATTAGCTGCACCAGGGGTTGCTAAGGTTGAGGAGGGTATTAAGAGTGGGCAGTTAGTAGCCTTAATGACGCTTAAGGGGGAATTAGTGGCGCTGGCTGAATCCACCGCATCAACGGATAGTATACTCAGCATGAGTAAGGGAATCGTAGCTAAGCCAACTAGAGTTATTATGCCAAGGGGGGTTTACCCATCAACCTGGAGGAGGACTAGTAAGCAGGCCAGTAACTAAACTCACTAGGAGCCATACCTCCTCCACGTACCCTTAATCACCCACACGGGTTCCTCCTCATGGAAGGGCTCCATACCTGTAAACTTCAACTCATCAAGCAACCTCTCATTAACAGTTACCCCAAGACCCGGCCCACTGGGTACTGTGTGGTAACCATTATTGAGTTTAAAGGCATTACCAACTATGTCGCGCTTCCACTGGGGCCAAAACTCGTAGAAACTCTCCTGAATCAATACGTTGAAGGTGCCTGCATCGAATTGAAGAGTGGCGGCGTGTTGAATAGGGCCGAAGGCATTGTGAGGAGCTAACTCTATACCATAGGCCTCGGTTAATGCCCTAATCCTACTCATTCCAGTGAAGCCTAGGGCATTAGTTATGTCTGGTTGAAGAACATCCACTAACCCCCTCTCAATTAACTGAAGGGCCTCCTCAATACTTATAATCCTCTCGCCCGTAGCTATCCTAACCCTCGTAGCGTTCTTAACTTTACCAAGCCCCTCCATGTTTAGGTCAGGGTGAATCGGCTCCTCTATGAACAATGGTTCAAAGGGCTCCATTGCCCTAACCATCTGAACCGCTGTATTAACGTTAAACCTACCGTGAACCTCAATAAGTATATCCACGTTCTTACCCACAGCCTCCCTAACAGCCCTAACCCTCTCAACAGCCTCCTCTAAACCGGCCTTATCCATTGAGTCAAAGTATGGGCCAAATGGATCAAACTTCATGGCTCTAAAGCCCATTGAAACAACCTCCTTAGCCCTCTTAGCAAAATCCTCAGGGGTGACGCAATCCGAGTACCAGCCATTAGCGTAAACCTTCACCTTATCATTAATCAACCCACCAATTAACTGGTACACTGGTGCCCCATAGTATCTGCCCAATATGTCGTAAAGGGCAATGTCAATTGAACTATAGGCTGTAGCGGACTCAAAGGACCTACTAATGTAGAAGTCATGCTTATACCACTCCCTGAAAATATACTCAATCCTAAAGGGATCCTTACCGACAACAAGCCTCCTAACTTCCTCAATAGCCTTAACAACCTGGTTAACCCTAAGAGTCGGTACAGCCTCACCATAACCCACCTGTCCATCTGAAGTAACAACCTTCACTATTATTGAAACAGAAGCCCACGGACTAGCCTTGGCGGTAGCCAAGTCACTAACCGGGTAAACCTCCACATCCTTAATAACAGCCATACTGCTAAGATGCTGCACCCCTTTTAAGCTTTAAAACCTGTAGAATACGCTTATTGAATAGTCAAAATTGAAAGGTACTGTATTCATTATTCTAGAGCCAGCCCCATTACTATGTGTTTAACTCTTGCAGCTTACGTAGCACACGTTATAGTAACCTAAGGGTACTGTACATTACCCTACCTCAAGTGGGTTAAGCGCGTACCCTTAGTTGGCTTATAAGAAGTCTAGGATTATGCATGAGGGTGTTGAAGATACTATAGGGAGATGAATGAAATTAGAGTAACAATCATGCTTTAGAGCAGAATGTTTTAAACAATACGCATACGTGCGTGTTCGATGATAAAATTTCAATTAGCCATGGTGACCAGTTTAACGGCCGGCTTAATCATACTGGTGGTTCTAATTTTAGTGCCAGCGATTCCACTTAAATCATTATTCCAAATGCCACTAGTCCTCATACTATGGTTCTTATGGATACTTGGAGTAGTAACATATAGGCTGCTCAGTAACTCCAATCTACGTTCCTCAGCTTACATACGTAAATACACGCCCTACTCATTGGCCTTAACCCTACTATTCATAGTAATGGGCATTATTCACCAGTGGTTAGCCATGGAGGTATTCCTCATGGCTGGGTACTCCTTCGAATTGGTGGCAGGTCTCCTACTGTATGATGATTTCAAGTTAATTATAGGAAGGGGGAATGCGTTAGTGTTCTTAGTGGGCATAAGCCTCTTCATACTTTCCCTACCCTTAACCATATTTAAAGTGCCTTGGCCGGCAATGGCAGGGGTCTTATTGAAAACAGTTAGCATAGCTAGGGTAATTACTAAGGCTGGGTCAAATACCCCTATTGAGGAAAGGCCCCCTAAGGCAACATAGTTTACACACATTAGGTACTAGTTTCCCAGACCCTAGGCATTAACCTGCTATTAAATACCTGCACCACCTAATTTTCCAGAGCCATTAACAATGTTTATAAATCCATAGGGGGCTTATCTTCATGGATTTTACGATTAGGAAGGCTGCATTAAGCGATATTGACCAGGTGGTTGATTTCACCAGTAGTACATTCCCCTGGGGTGATTATGTCCCAAGGGCGATTTATGAATGGGTTAAGGCCGGGACTGCCTACGTTGCTGTTAGGGATAATGAGGTGTTGGGTGTGTTGAATATGGTTAACATGGGTAATGACACTGTTTGGCTTGAGGGGCTTAGGATTAAGCCTAATTATAGGAGGATGGGTATAGGCAGGGCCTTAACAATGTACGCTATTAGTGAGGCTAAGGCCACGGGGGCTAGGTACGTCATGTTGATGATAGCTGAGTGGAACAATCCAAGCCGCAACTTGGCTGAGTCCATGGGCTTTAGGGGAGTCTTAACACTACATGCTGGTGTTGCTGAACCATCAAGCGTCAGGGTTGTTAAGGGTAATGAGGCCCTCAACTACATTAATGATGCGTTAAGGTTAACGGGAGGCTACTTCTGTACACTGGCCAACCACTGGTCCTGCACTAGGGCTAATGCAGAATACGTCTCATCAATGGTTAATGAGGTTTACGTAGGCTGGGGCATTGGACTTAGCCAATTCTCAGTAGGGCCACCAACAACGCCCATAGAGTCTGAGGTACTGGCTACGGAACCTGGAGCGTTTAGAAACTATTACGGTAAGTATACGGTTTATGAATTAACCCTAGGTTAAGTTCAGTAGTAATCCAAAGGCCTAACTCAGCCCAATCTCATACTACCTAACTGCAATGGTCGGCATACTCATAGATCTTCCATCATTATTTAAGATCCATAGGAATGCTAGACTAGGCTATATCGAGAGGAAGCTAGAACACCTAATACCCAATTGACCCAAGTAACCTAACTCTCATTTACCCAGCAAGCATTCTTCGCGTTAACATTCACTTTCAGATCCTCCTTATATATCGAACCACGTAAAATACCCATAGCTTAGTTCCTTCAGTTCTTCTACTGAAGTTGAGAGGGAATATGGGTAATACGCCTCATCCAAGGGCCTAATTCATGGTAATACCTTGCGTAAACTCATGATAAAGAGGGGCTATTCAAGTGCATAGACTAGGCAAGGTGCTTAATGCAGATCCGGCGGAACTCCTAAACCTCCTTTCTGCCTTAACCAATACGAGAACCCTGACCCTCTAAGATAAGAAGATCAGGCTCTTACCTATGTTTTAATTTAAATTCTAGTAGTTAACCTATTTAAGAGAATGAGAAACAAACCTGTTTTTATTTTAAAAGTTAAGTATTAGCATTTTGAGTTTAGGAATTACCCATACTTGGGGTCATGTAAATCGGTAGCGTCTTAGGTGCCTCAAGTACCCATGGTACTGGCTTTATGAAAGTTGTCATCATTGTCCCATTACTGAAATAGGTCCAGTGGTCTGCGAAGGCGTATTTACCACCAACATATATTGTACCATTAAACATTCCTCCAAGCCAAGTCCAACTAGTCCAGTTTACACCCGGTGCAGTGTAGACGTATGTTAATATGCCCTGTGGTTTACCACTGGCATTAACGAAGGTTATTGTTGGCGTTATTTGTCCATTAACCTCGAAGGCGAAGGTATATATGGGCACATAATCACTTTGATAAGGCGGTGGGATGTCATAGTCCGCCAGAATTACTAAACTGAAGTTATAGGTACTTAGCATCTTTCCGTTGGCTAACTCAGCATAGGTGCCTGGCTTAACTACGACCCTTATATTACCCACTTGCAATGTGTAACTCTGCCCAGATACTGCATTAACGGTAACTGTTTCACCAGCCACAACCACAAAGGCTGGTGTATTGCCATAATATGGTGCCCCAAAGCCAACCTCAGACATTGTATCGCCCTCTAGCGGAACCAGGGTGAAGTCCATGGTTTCGTTATTTATCTGCCAAGAGGCGGTAGTTGCGTTGTAGATTAAGTATGCCGTGATGTTAACATGCATATCGTAGAGTGCTGGATAACCGGATTGACCAGGTGCAACCCAGCCTAGGAATACTGTTTCATTAGCCGTAACGGTGGCTGAGGCTCCACTTGGGTTAAGTGTTATTGATACCATTGGTGGAATAGCAGTCCCATTCGGAAGCAGATTCTGTGAATAGGTTGCAGCGAATATGAAGTAACTATCCCAATTGTTGAAGAAATTCTCAATATTGCTTAAACCCTTGTAAACGCCGGTCTTTAAGCCAGGTGGTAATTGACCGTTAACACTTAATGTAGCTGAAGATGCAAAGTACTGGGCTATTGCATTTGGTGGGAATTCCGCGGCCATACTGTTGATCTGCCATAGGAAGGCCTCAAGCGCCTCATTAGCCTCCAATGCATGTTGAGATGGATAACCAGCTATTACTGCTGATGGTGGTAACTCGTTACCAATCCACGTTAATTGCGTTATGAGTGGTGTCTCATTAATTATCTTCACAGTAGCTACCGCAGACGCGTTGAAGACATGGAGATATATTGGGTCATTAGCTGGCGCAACAAAGTACTGAACCACTGCTGAGACCTGGAATGTATCACCATTAATCTTCTTCACCGTTGGTAACGCTGTAGTATAGAAATAGACTGTCTCATACGTGCTGAAGAAGTTTGCTAACCACGTTGAGTTAAAAGTACTGTAGCTATATACACCTGGATAGGGAACACCCATTACTTGTGCAGTGAAGTTTAGTGATAGGAGTGGTAACACATCAGACGGTGATTCAATAGCTATACCATCTAGGAAGTCTAGGAATACACCTAAGGCGCTATTAGTCTTGTATACTAACATAACGTGGTTATCACTTGACATTGACTGTACAGTCGCCGTAATGGTACTGGTGACTGTACTAGTGGTTGTTGATGTTACGGTGGATGTTGTAGTAACGGTGGTCGGCATCGTTGTGGTTGTCGTCACAGTTATTGGTGTTGTTGTAGTTACAGTTGTGGGAACCGTAACTGTTACTTTAGTTGGTGTTTTAACTGCAAAGTACCCAGCCAACCCGAAACCCACTACCGCTAACACGGTTACTACTATTAAGCCTATGGTTTTAGCATCCATAATGCACCATAGTTCATTAAGTTAATTTAAAGAATTTTCGATTTTTATTACAATTCACTTACAAAATCCTCGCATATTGCATTTAAATTTTAGCCGTTTATGGTGAGATACCCTAGGTGTTAGCTTTAAGAGAATTAGAGGCAATTAACGAATAGTAACACACAAGGTATTACGGACTGAACATGGCTTACTTAATTCATCAACAACACTGCCAATCAATGAAACAACCTTAGTCAGGACTAAACCTGGTAGAGTTCCTAAATCTAACTCTTTCGTTTTTAGATTCTGCAGCAATGGATACTTACAGTCAATTCATAAGTCCACTGCTACTTTTTTAGATTCTGCTTGTTACGCTAGGCATTCTATAATGTCCTTATAAATGCCTTTCAATTCTTTTTTAGATTCTACAGAATGAAAAACCAAACCCAACCCGGTCAGGGAACCCACTTTCAATTCTTTTTTAGATTCTACAAAGCTTAAAAACCCCTGAAGCGTATAGGAAACTGATCAAGTATGAGTCAGGTGGGTATTGAAGGGGAAGAGGTGAATATTAAAGAATGTGAGGAAATCAGGAAGGTTGAGTATGAGGTGCCTGGGTGTGACTTTACTGACGTCTTTCTGCTAAAGT
>ERZ1669250.558-NODE-558-length-16005-cov-3.174984_pt1 | contig 16005 bp, 20 predicted proteins | sample MGYA00579295_ERZ1669250 | MGnify/ENA primary metagenome ERZ1669250 (study PRJEB41166, sample SAMN08046056) | hot springs metagenome | biome: hot spring; feature: acid hot spring; material: thermophilic sediment; isolation source: thermophilic sediment from acid...
GGAAACGGGGGCTTTGGGGCTTCAGCCATAATTGCCGTGATTGTTTCGATTAGCGTCGTGATTGCCCTCCTAGTTATGATTAACCGCAAGACGGTGAAGAAATAGTGAGGAGCGGGGATTATATTAGTCTAGCATGGTTATCGCTTAAGGCAAGCAAGGGAAGAAGCATAGGCGCCATAATAGGCATAGTTATAGCAGTTAGCGCGCTGGGCGCAGCGTTAGGCATAGGATTCGGGTTTCAACATACTTTTGAGACGAGCTTTGCTAGATTATTTGGAGCAACAGAGGTGTACCTAACCGGCACCACGCTCACTATGGCCGACCTAAGCACTGTGGAGCATTTGCCTTATGTAGCTAATGTCGTTCCACTGGCGGCAACGACGGGCATCGTTAATATTGGGGGTCAACGAGTGCGGGTAACCATAGTGGGAACGACGCAGTACACCATACCGGCCTTGATAGGGGCCACATCGCTGAGCAGCGCAATAGAGTACGGGGCACCAACACTGGTGGCTGGATCAGCCATAATAGGTAATGGAGTAGCGATAGAGAACGGGGCGCAGCTAGTGAGCCCAGGGCAGTTGCTTACCATTAGCGCCGGGGGAAAGACGATTCCAGTGATAGTGACCGGTATACTAGTGCCGTCTGCAAGCATAGGGGCAATTAATCCGGATACATCCATATTCATGGATCAGAACTCGTTTTTTCAATACTTTGATCCAGCCCAGACATATAATGCATTCATAGTGTACGCATTATCGCCCAAGGATGTTCAGGCAGTTGCTAATGAACTTCAAGCGGTTTACCCCACCGCAACTATAATTAATCCATCATCGATAGCATCATCGTTTAATCAATTCATGGGGGAGCTAGAGTTGTTTCTGGGGGCCGTGGCCAGCATAGGCTTCCTCATAACTGGCTTATGGATATTCGACTCAATGACTATAAGCGTAATACAGAGAACGAGGGAGTTCGGAATAATGAAGGCGCTGGGTTTCGGGAATAAGGAGATATTTCTAATGTTGATGATAGAGATAACAATGCTTAGCCTAATTGGAGCGATAGGGGGATTAATGGCTCTCCTTGGATTAATGAGGGTGGTTTCATTATCGATACCCGGTGGAGCATTCCGAATAACGCCAATATTATCGCCTTTGATAATAGCGATAATAGTGCTTCTGCCCGTTGTGATAAATATATTGGCGGCATTCGTGCCCGCATACAGGGCAGCCAGAATACCGCCAGCCCAAACGCTTAGGTATGAGTGAGGAATTCAGCCATTAATTTGACCCCATTCACTAATCTATCCGGGGTCTCCTTCGCGAAGTTTATCCTTACATGATTCCTCCCAGCATCGCCAAACGCGGAGCCTGGAACCACGCCGACATGCTTCTCCTTAAGTAGTCTCTGGGCGAAGGACTCATCATTAAGTCCAAGCCTCTTTAGGTAGGCATCTAAGTTGGGGAAAATGAAGAGGCCGGCCTTCGGCTTCATCACCGACGCATCCGGCAAGAAGCTTCTCAAGGCTTCATAAACGCTATTCAATCTCTCCCTATATATGGGCAGCACCTCCCTTATGTATTGATCCTTATACTTCCTTAAGTAAAGGGTGGCCAAGTACTGGGCTGGCGTTGGGGGATTGATGTTTATGTATTGCTTAACCTTGGCAAAGGTGGATGCAAATTCCTTGGGCGCCAATATATAGCCCAGTCTCCAACCAGGCATAGCTGGATCCTTGGAGAACGTATCCATGGCTATGACGTGCTCCATATCATATTTGAGGGCATACGTGTGTTGGCCATCGTAATATAAATGCTTGTATGCTTCATCATATATAAGCAAAGTGTCATAATCTACCGCTAAGTCAACGGCAGTCTTCACCACTTCCTCCCGCAAAACAGCGCCCGTTGGGTTATCGGGACTCACGAGTATTATTGCCCGAGTCTCATGATTAACTGCACGCTTTAAGTCCTCTGGACTGGGGTTGAACTCGTTTTCTATGGTTACCTTCACCTCATTCACTCTCGCGCCAAAGAATTCATAAGTGGGCTTATAGAGGAGATAGGTTGGATTAATCATGGCAACATTGGTGCCCGGTTCCACGAGAGTCATGGCAAGCCCTATTATTGCCTCAGATGATCCCGTGGTGACGACCACATTATCGGGCTCTAATTTAATTCCTGAGTACCGCTTATAGTCATCCACTATTGCCTCCCGCAGCTCCCGAATGCCTGGAGTAGGCGTGTAGGAACTCATATTAAATGAGTTGGAAAGTAATTGCTCCGTGAATTCCTTAAGCATAGCCTGGGCAGGCGGGAGACCCGGCTGACCTATATGCATTTCTATCACATCGACGCCACGCGACTTAAGCGCATCCACAGCACCCAGGGTTTCCCTTATCCTGGACCCCGGCAAGATGCCGACGCGACTTGAGATCTTCATACGTCCATTGCCGATATTCACTCATTTTTAAGCGTAACCCTAAAGCATTTCCATCAACAAAGAACTTGATAATTTATTATATCCATTAAGTCACTGCATGTTGGTTGAGGAGCGCGATGAGACCCATATGAAGAACTTTAGGATTAAGGGTATTATGGAGAAGGGCAAGACCCTTCGAAAAATATTTTCTCTACTCCAATTTCTCCCTAATCCCTCACCGCCACTCCCCTATAAGGCTGAACTGGAGAGCTGCGAGGGCGAATCCTATGAATGCCTCTAGGACCTGTGCTATGTGTGAGTATGAAGATGAGCCTAACTCTAGGTGACTGTGTCTTTATAGTCCTAAAATATTGTTGGACAGTTGATAAAACGAACGACAAACCTCGCCCCTCAAGGCGGGGAGGAGGTCAGAGTGATTATTAATTCCTCCCTAAAATATTCGAGGGCTACTCTTAGGGTCGGTAAATGAGGAATACGTTCCCTTCACTGAGGCCGTGTATAATAATTTGGGTAAGCAGGAAATCCTGAGCAGCGAGGATGCCCAGCACGTAAGGACGGGGGTGGTTCATTGATTACTGACGAGGGAGAAGCCGAGGGGGGTGGCCATTGCTCTCGCCATGGTGCCCCGCCTCTCGACCCACATTAATCCCATTGATTCTGCTCTACTTATGGTTGTAGGGGGCACTCCGCTTGCAGAGAGCATGTCGCTAAGTGACGCGAGGGTCGAGGCACCGCCCAGCTTCTTCACTAGGAGGGTCAGGGTCTTAATGATGTCCTGATCCACGTCGATAATGGTTCCTTCATAGATTGATACTTGATTATCATGTGCATCTATCAATCCATACTCGCTTCTATTGATTAATTGCATTTTATTGTTGAATTGACCCCTGAATTCGCGCATGGATGGAAGACCCACATTAGGCACATATACTTCATCTACTAGGAATAATGCATCTTCCCTGAACGTATTGGTGAATATGCGTAACTCGCCTTCTCTGCTAAGCCTAAGGAGGTTCATTACATCTGGATAGTTCAGATAATAATCGCTATAGATCTCCATGGCGATGCCCTTAAATGCTGAGGCCAATGCGAATCCAGCAATGGTTGAGGCGGGCTCAATCGGCATCAGAGCATATGATGAGCAGGCACCTAACGCGGCTGCATCCCTTCCTGCATCTATCGAGAATCTCAGCGACTCGCATAATTCCCCATCGCAATTATTGATGAAGTCTCTGAAATCAACATCAAATGCAACATGATGCTGGGGGCGATCAATTGATGAGGTTAACCTATAAAGCACCGCCTTCTCCAGATTGCTCATTACATGGTTAATGCCGGTATCAACGCAATTAGGGGATCTTCTCCACGTTAATCCCAGTGGCTCCATTAGAAGGGGGGAACCCACTATTAACTTAATCATCACGAGGCCACGTAGCTCGTGAATTCTCCCTGCGTTGTATCTACTATTATCGAGCTGACCTGGTAGCAACCAGCTCCACTATACATGATAGAAATCGTGTCTCCTGGTTGTATCTGTGTATTGCCGATTAAGTGCGTTGATTCCCCATTTATTGATGTGGATATTGGGGAACAACCAGTGGCATTGATGCCAGATTGCTGCAGCAGTAGTGGGGTCCCAATTATTGATATTGGGCTCACCCCAATATCCTTGACATTCACTATAAGCATGTTGCTTCCAGCCGTGTTGGCTGAGACCGCAACAACGCTTGACCCCACGAGTGATTTATTTATGGCCGGCCATAGAACCGCCAGTAGAATTACCATTACCGTTATTGATATGGCAACCCACACCACTTGGCTTAGGCCTTTTCTTGTTTTTCCATTAATCATGCTTGGCAATGCATAAAGTTACTTAAATAGGTGGCGCATGAAGGGAACCAATGATGTATAGCTTTAATAATGGTTGAATCATTAATTAATCATGAAGAGTGAAGGAATATCTTCGCTGGGGACACTCATCGCATTGATCGGCGTGATCTCCCTAATTCTAGCTACAATTCCATACTTCACAATGCAGTATGAGGCCAATGCTGCAGCTGAGAACTATCAGCAATTAGTGAATATTCTCCAATATAGATGCATGCATCAAGAAATAGTAAATGCATCAATTATAATGCCGCTCTGCATTATGGATAACGGCACCGTAATAATGATGAGCCAATCACCGCCTCAATTAACGCATAGTGAAGGCTAGGCTTTGAGCGGCGCCGAGATTTCGGGCCTTAATGGCAATAATTCATAAGCAAATCTTTTATCCGCATTAAAAGGCTCATCACTTTCATTTTCTGGCACTTGAGTCTCCGCCCGTAAGGATGGGTAGTTTTGTTAACCCTATTCCCATAACTATAAATATTTCGAGGGGCCCCATTAGGACGTGGCTGAATCCAACTTCTGCGGCGTTAGGGTTAGTAATGTTTATGTGGATTCCATGCTTGGATGGTTAGCTAGGTGGCTACGTATGTTGGGCGTCGAGGCTAACTACGATGCGTCCTATGATGATGAATTTCTCTCACGTGTTCCTGGATTAGTAATTACTAGGGATGTTGGGTTATATAGATCCAGAAAGGGGGATGCACTACTGCTTGTAACTGATGATCACTTGGTTTGGTTGGCCGTGATCAGCCGTATCCTCAACATTGATCTAAGGATCGAGTTAGGCAAGTCTCTTTGCCCCATATGCGGTGGCCGCTTGATCAAGATTGGGAAGAGGAGCGTTGAGTCATTACTGCCGGCGAGGGTGGTGGAGCAGCATGATGAGTTCCTTAAGTGTATTAATTGTGGAAAGCTTTATTGGGTTGGCAATCATCATAGAAAGATGCAAGATATGTTGAATAGAGCCATAGAATTAAGTAAAAGAATCAATTCTATATGCATTGATGGAAGCACAATATTTAAAATTCAATAAACGCCGCGAAATGGCATTGATGAGCGAATTCAAGCCATTATCGCTAGAGGATGGAACTGCTGCCGTGCGCTTTGCTAGATCAGTCGTGGAGAGCAGGCTAGGCTTAACGCGGAACCTGAGCCAATTAACATCCGCCGTAAGCACACTGCGACTCGGTGTCTGGGTAACTATAGAGAAGATAATTAATGATGCTGGAGTAATGAGGAGAGTGGTCAGGGGAAGCATGGGCTCCCCAATTCCCATGAATAGGCTGCCCATGGATCTGGCTCTAGCCTCCGAGTATGCTGCCTTTAATGACCCCAGGTTCAGTCCATTGACCTCGGCTGAATTGGATCACTGCATCTTCGAGGTGACCCTGGTGGGCAACATGAGAGAGACTAAGCGTAGTGAACTCAATTATTTTGTGCCGGGGCATCATGGATTGCTGATCAGGATTGGGAGAGGAACCAGGGTAATATTGCCCCAAGCGCTAGTCGAGGCGGCGATACAGAAGCGAAATGGCGAACCATTTAAGAACAGAAGCGAGCTGCACAGCTTTATTTGCATGCTAATAGGGGATAAATGTGGAGAGAAGTGCGAGTCATGCAATGGATCGGCCTACATTTACGATACGCAGATATTTTATGAATTGGAACCGGGGGGGCGAGTCGTGGAGCGCATGATATATAGAAACAAGTTATTCACCTATATTAACCAAAAGAGTTAAAAAGCCATTATTAGGTTATGGAAACGTGAGATAATGTATATTAAGTTCTATACGATATCGGAGAGATTCGATGAATACGAGAAGTCACTGAAGTCGCTGGTTGAAAATTTGCGGAGCCAATTAAGCAAAATAGGCGAGAACCCGGATAAGGTTAAGCTAACCATAGTTAAGGTAAAGCCGGAAACCGCTGCTGAAACCATGAAGTACGTGGGCGAAAAAGAGGAGAAAAGGATCCCACCTCAACTGCGGTACTTGATATCGGCGCTGAGGCAGGATGGGATAATGATGCTGCCGGCAATGGTGATAAATAACAAGAAGATTTTCGAGGGGGAGCCGATGCCCATGGACCAAATAACCACCATCATATTAAACGAGGCCAAGACAGAGTTCAGCATTGAGCTACAGCCCCAAAAGACCACTCAACAATCACCACAGACATTACCGCCACCGCCTCCACCCGTTCAACCACAGCAACAGCCTCCCATGGCGCCTCCGCCACCCCAACAACAATTACCGCCACCACCACCTCAACCACAGCAACCACCATTGCTGGATTTAATGGGGCAGCAGCAATCTAGGCAGTCAGCTGTGGAGGGGGCCCTTCGTGGAGTAACTGTCACTGGCTTTAAGCTTGTCATGGGGAGACCGGATAATTGTAATGATTGTATATATTATGGAGCGACTAGGAGTAAGTGCCTATTGTTTGGGTTTAAGGTTGGCGATCCAGCTCACCCGCCATGTAAATCCCCCGGCCTTAATTGAGGTGCGCCACTATAATGTTTGAAGTGGAGATAAAGTATAGGGTTCCTTCCCTTGATGAGTTAAGGAGGATTGTATCGCTCGTGGCTAAACCCATTGGCATAAGCATTGAGGAGGATCATTACTTTAATCATCCATGTCGAGACTTCGCTCAGTCGGATGAGGCAATGCGCATTCGGATTCACGGTGATGGGGAGACGATTATCACTTATAAAGGTCGAAGGATTGGATCCATAGGTAAATCCAGGATGGAGATCAACCTAAAGATAGATAATTACGATAATGCGGCTTTAATAATGACCAGTCTTGGGTTCAGGGAGGTCGCGGTAATAAGGAAGCGCAGGGAATTATTCACGGTGGATAAGTACACTATTTACCTTGATGATGCCGAGAACCTAGGCAGATTCGTGGAGGTGGAGACCATGGTCAGCGATGAGACACTAATAGATGTTGCCGCCCAGGATATCCTTAAGTTCGCCCAGGAGAAGCTTGGTCTTAAACCGGAGCAGATAGAGCGGCGCACTTACTTGGAGTTAGCAATGCAGATCCATCCAAATAATTAGAACTGCTTCAAGATACACATTTAATGATTTTTATATTCACTTGACGTGCTACGCATTGCCTTCTTATTCCCTTACTATTCTATGAAGTCTCACGCTGCATTTGGGGCAAATAATTATCTCCTCGGTGGCTTGTCCATCTTCGGCAGCGAATGGATGCTTAAAAACTAGTTTCATGGGTTCGCCACAGGATGGGCACGGCCCATCACTTGCGATTGAGTTGCTTATCTTGTCGTAATTGATGACTAGTATCGTGCCCAGCACGAAATTGAGTTGTCCATCTACGTCGCCCATGTATACTGGGTATACCTTGGCTCTCAATCCCTTGCCCAATAGGTTTGCCTTTTCTATTGCTGCATTTAATTCATCGGCTAAATAGTATGGTCTCTCCGAAATAATTATCACGGAATCAACTTTATCAAGCATGAATTCCTTCACTGCATCATCTATGGTTAGCCATGACCAATAATCCTTGATTGGGATAACTACCATTACCTTCATATTGGCGAGCTCCATTAATGCACTTCTTTCACTTGACTCGATCAACTTAAAGCCGCGTCTCTCCATTAACTCCACTGCATGCCTCAACTCGCTTACCTGATCCCTCATCACGTAGAGTCAGAGGATTGGCGTATTTTTAAGTGATGTTGCATGCATCGCTTAATTTTTTAAATAGGGAATAGGTTTCATCCAATGGTAGATCTAAGGGAGTACATGGATGAATTACGCGAGAGAAATGAATTAGTGGAGTTTAATGAGCCGATTAGCCTGGATCTAGAGTTACCGGCAATAGCTAGGAAACTGATGTATAGAGGAGGACCAGCGGTGATATTTAGGAGAATCAAGGAAAACAGTCTCCCAGCTGTAGTTAACCTCTTCGGCACATGGGAGCGCGTTCAAGCAGCCATGGGAAACGCAGCCCTTAGTTCACTGGAGAAAAACATTTCATTAATGCTCAAGCCTAGATTCGCCTCGCTCGGTAATGCGATTAAATCATTAAGTGAAGTGGCGGAGATGGGTAAATTCCTTCCACGCTTAGTAAATAGGTCGCCCGTGCATGAAGTTGAGTGGAAAAGCATTGACTTAAGGAAGATACCGGCTATTAGGCAATGGATCGGGGAACCAGGATTCTTCTACACAATGGGTATAACATTCATAGAGAGAGATGGAGTGATTAACTTCGGGTACTATAGGATACAAGTATTAAGTGAGGACAAAATGATAATGCATTGGATGCCTAATAGAAGGAGCGCCGAGTACTCTAGGCACACGAATGATATAGCGATAGTTTTCGGGCCAGACCCACTCCTGATGTTAATGGCGGCCACCCCTATTCCGCACCCCCTGGATAAGGTACTGGTCACGGGCATGCTAGGCGGGAGAGGCATTGAATTAACTGAGGGACGAACGATAAACACTCATTATCCAGCCCGAGCAGAGGTGGTTGTGGAGGCGGAGTTAACGGGCGAATATGCTGAGGAGGGGCCGTTTGGGGACCACGTGGGCGTATATAGCATTCGCAAGCCTTATCCAGTGGCCAAGGTGAAGGCAATATACTCTAGGGGTGACGCGGTGGTGCCCTTGACCGTGACGGGGAAACCCGTGTTGGAGGATGGCAATATGATTCTCTTCGCTAGTCAAGTGATAAAGCCCATGCTTAAGCTAATGATGCCTGAATTAATCGATATATACATGCCGCCAAGCGGGCTTGGCTATGTCTATATCGTATCCATTAGAAAAACGACGCCGGGGCAGGCGAGGAAGGCGATGACCATGTTGTGGTCACTATCGCCGCTCTACGGTAAGTTAATAATAGTGGTTGATGGCGATATCGATGTCAGGAACATGAATCAAGTAATGTACGCCGTATCAGCTCACGTGAATCCCGCGAGGGATTTATTGGTGATAAATGATTACCCAACCGAGGAGTTGGATCCCTCAACGCCAACCCCGAACCTGGGCAGCAAGGTTGGGATAGACGCCACCAGGAAGTTGCCTGAGGAGTATGGCGGGCAAAAGTATCCCGAGGACGCAGTTTCTAATCCAGCAATAGAGGAAAACGCGGAGAAAATAGTGAATGAATTATTAAGGAGGTGGAGGCAATGATTAAGTGCAAGGTGCAATTAAGCAGCGATAGGTATGCCAGAGGCGAAATGATATTCATAATAATCAGCAATGTGGGCGATGACTCGGTCAAGGTGAGTAAGTGCATGATAGAATCAACTGAAGTATCAATAGAGAAGTACGTGAATCAATTATTGAGACCTGGGGAATCAACCACCGTGATTTGGGATCAATACCGCAATGGGGATCCAGCGAACCCAGGCGAGTATAGGGTAACTTGTGTCGCCGACAGCATCAATTGCTCCTCATCATTCACGATAATGCCCTAATAAGGACCCCAACGCACCCTATAGGTTCTCCTATACACTAGTCGCCTGCTCCAATAGAAGCCCAGGGCTAAGCCAACCACGAAGCCCAGTAGGTGGCCTAGATAGGCAATGCCGTAGCCGGCTGCAAGCGGGCTTAATAGGAATATTATTGATATTATGTTTATTGGGTTGGATAATATGGCCCACCTATATGGGCTGGCAATCATGAACCCAACTATTCCAAAGAGCGCACCGCTGGCGCCCGCTATTGCGGTGAGGGGAGGATAAATATAGACGGATAATGCGGCGACTATGCCGCTCACGGCGTAGACCTCCCAGAACAGCCGAGTGCCGAACCTTGACTCAAAGAAGGGCCCAAGGAACCATAGGGTCAACATATTGAAGAAGTAATCCAGGAATGTGGGATCATAAAACATAGACATGACTATCCCGAGGACATTGGGCACAAGGGGGTTGCTGGTCACGAGGAACCAGGGCCGATACACGGCAAAGAGGGAAGTGAATAGGTTGCTTATTGATGGACTCACCAGGGCCGGTATAGATATAACGCTGTTTATTATGAATAATTGAAGAGTGGTGCTCCAGCGATTCATGAATCATTACCGCCAGCCTAATAACGGACTTAATAAGCCTAGTGCCGAAGATGAGGGGCCAAGGAGTATCGGCGCGGAAAACTCAATAACCACTAAATAATATGCTGACTCATGTGGAGGTTACCGGATTCGGAATACGCTAAACGACTTGAAACGCTAAGGCAAAAACTGGTGGGTGAGGGAATTGATGCGCTCTATTTAACTAGTGCACCCAACATATTTTACTTAACTGGGTACTTCATGATACAGACAGAGCGGCCCCTCGCCGTGCTGATCTCGGCTAAGTCAAGCGATGTAGTGTTCATGGGGCCAATGGTGGAGAAGGGCCACGTGGAGTTCAGGAGCAGAGTATTCACTGAGGAGAATTACTATTTCGATTATCCCGGCGATGTGGAGCCAATGATCATGTTTAGGGACACCATAACCAGCGTTGCTAAGAGAAGTGGGCTGCGAGTGATTGGTATGGATAATCCAGCGGGCGCATCATCATTCTGGGGATATAGCGGCAGCGACTTATCGGCTCTCTTGAAGAAGGAGGGACTTGAGGTTAAGCAAGTTAAGGGAATAATTGAGGGGATGAGGATAATTAAGTCCAGCCTAGAGATAGAGCTAATCAGGGAAAGCGGGAAATGGGCTGCCCGCGCCCATGAGATACTCATGAGCAAGATAAGGCCCGGCGCATATGATTGGGAAATATCGCTTGAGGCGAGCCTAGAGGCTAGCAGGGAAATGAAGCGGGAAATGGGGGCTGAATATATGCCTCTAACGGATAGTATACCGAACTTCATAGGATTCAGGGGACAGGTGGGGGAATACTCGGCGTATCCACATGCATTAGCCGCTCCACGACCGATACGGGAAAACGATGTACTGGGAAGTGGGGCGGGGCCTGACGTGGGTGGCTATCACTCGGAGCTCGAGAGGACAATAATAGTTGGTAATCCACCTGAGGCCGAGAATAGATTTAATGCTATGATGAAGCTGAGGGAAGCTGCTCTCTCAGTAATGGGGCCCGGCGTCAAAGTTAAGGAGGTAGATGCAGCCGTGAGGCGGAAGGCCAAGGAGCTTGGGGTAATGGATTACTTGAGGCACCATGTCGGCCATGGTCTAGGCATAGAGGGGCATGAACCGCCATTCCTCGATATAGGGTATGACGCTGAGCTTAAGCCCGGCATGATAGTTTCATGCGAGCCCGGGATATATTATCCGGGTAATGGTGGCTATAGACACTCTGATACTGTCCTCATCACGGCAAACGGCATAGAGATGCTGACCAAGTTCCCCGATGAATTAGATGAATTAAGGGTTGCGAGGAAGTGACTTGCCGTAAGTTATTTGCTTGCGTGTTCACTAAGTGGTAACGCATAGGACACTCACAAAGGCCTGCCTTTCCGCGACCGCTGAAGCCGGCATCATGCCGCCTCTGCTCCAACTACATCCATCTCTATTTCATTTATTCCGCACTTCGCTACGTCGTTTAGATTAGCGGCAATGCATATTAATTGCCTCATGGTTAGCGGACCTAATCGACTTATCTTGTCTACCGCATCCATTGGCAGCGAGAACGCGTTAGCTATGTCTTGAAGATCATCTGGACCAACGTAGTCCGGCAACATTACCGTGGCTATCCTCATTACTTCAAAGAGCGGCATATCAACCTTAGCTATCAAGTCAACGACGTCGGGCAGCATTGTCACCACTAGGTGAGTTGAGTCCAGTAGCCTCATGTTGTTCCTAAAGCCATGCATTGCCTCAATGAATTTGAATGCCCGTGGATCATCCTGTGAGAGCAAACCTTCATCTACCTCTATTATAATTCTGCCTCCCAACCTATCAGACGCCTCGTTCAGCAATCCGAGGAATGTTATTGGGTGGATGCGGGCTAGCTCTATAAGGTCTTGAGGACCCAGCCTGGAGAATGTCTTTAGGTTTCCCTTCTCTCGCTTAAGCGTTTCCTGGATTGACCTTATCTTCTCAATATTATCCATGACGAGCGATGCAACCATGGCCGATAAATCCCGATCACTGGAGCCAGCCATATCCGTATAGAGACAATTCGGAAGCTCGCCGCATATGCTGAGGAGGAGCGTTGTCTTGCCGGAGCCGGCTCTGCCTATGATTGTTATTAATTGGTTTCCATTCCTTATATGGCGAATCACCTCCTCCTTAGCCCTTAGCCAGGAGGGGCCTAGGAGCCGCACTGAATTGAATTTACCGGTTACGAGCGCTCTCTGCATCTAGTTCACCTTCTTAATTAATCCATAATATGATGAACCCACCTTAATTCTATGGGAACCGCCGTACGCCAATATATATGACTTGGAGCCGAGCACTGCCTTGATCACCATTTCCTCAGCGTCATCGCCATCAATGCCTAACTTTGATGATACTATCTTTATCACAGACCCTATATCCGCATACCCAGTTAATGGATTGGCGGATTGCCTTATAGCTTCGTCCATTACTTTCACAAACGCCTCACGAGATGGAGGCATAAGTAGGGCACGCGCCCTTCCTACAGCATCAAGATCCATTAACGCGACTCTATAGCCAGAGCCATGCTTCTGCACCGCTAGCTTGCCTTTCTCGCTGAGTCCCTTAATCAATGCCTCCGGATTATTGACCCACCTGCTTAATATATCCATGTACTGCTTATAGGGAGCGTATACTGCTCCTCCCTCTCCTCCATCCCCAATCAATACACCCACGAGAAATACTAAACCAACCTCATCCATCGATGTGTTAATGTAAAGCCGCAATAAAAAGCAATTGATTAGAAATGATTATACGACTGGACTGCTAATTGGCTCGGTATTGCTTGCCTAACGTTGTTTGATTTTAATTGATATTCTAAAAAATAATTATTGAGAAGCTTCATTGTGCTGCCGAGAATAGTATTGACCATTGGCCACCCATGCGTGCGGATAAAGATGAGTGGAAGAACCATGGCTATAGTGATGGATAGCAAGGGAAGAATAAATTTCGCCAGGGGATGTAGAGGGAGGCATATTAGGATTAAGCCGTTTAGATCCATTGACAGCACCGATACAGTGGAGAGGCCATTAATTGGCCGAGGCAGTTACTACTTCACTATTTACACGGTATATAGGGGGGAGGCATTCATGTATGACATAACCATAAGCAAGCAGGGCAAGGTTGAGCAGTACAGGGATGAGGCTGGGGAGGACTTGGTTAGGGGCGCCGTCGTGAGCGAGCCAACAGCGCAGTACCTGAGATTCATGCTTGAGACCCTCCTAGATAGGTACTTGGTGACGCCGACCCCGATTCTAATAATGTCGGCTAAGTTAACCATTGATTCAGCAATAATAGACCGCATAATTAGGCCGCATGCCTCTGATGATTATGCATCAAGCGAGTATAGGGTATACCACTCGCCTGGCTTCATGGCTGCCGTGAAGTCATTAACCCCACATAGGAGCGATGTAACCGTGATAGGGAGAATAGATAGGGCTGATAGTTTTAAGGCGGCGGCGCTGGATGTCTTGCTTGACTCAAGCATAATACATAGCATGACGCTTGGCAGATCAGGTAGGATACCCATTGGAATCGATGTTTTTTACCCGGTATCTAGGAGGCTTCTCGCCCATCAGCGAAACGCGTGATAATGAATCTCCAGTAACCTCTTTCCTGGCCTGCATCAATTATCTTCACCCTACGAAGCTCCGCCACTGATTTAAGGGTTCTCACCCAATCCTCATCATTAACAGTAACCAGTATTGCCTCGCCGCTCCCTAACTCGCCTAATTCCTCTATTACGCTGTAGACTGGATGCACTGAGCCGCATCTATCATCCTTATCTATGCGTATCTCCTTCTTAATCATCATAACTTAACATGGTTGCCAACCTTAATTAATGCATCACGCTTGACCGAGCCACATGAACAAGCCACATAAGCGTTAGGATTAAATTATAGCTGACTGAACTAAGGGGGAGACATAATGAGGCGAGCAGCTAATTGAAGCTCCTCACGCACTATGTTTTCTCCATGGGATTGCTAACATTATTATTGGCTTTAGGTAGGAATCCATTCCCGGAATCCCTATTCTTGGCCCTCATTATGTCAGTGACGGGGAACTTGATAATAGATGGATTAGGCCATGAAGAGAGGCGCGGCTATGTTAGGCGAACGCCTTTAACCCATACAATTCCAAGAAGCATCTTCTGGGGGGCACTGCCCGGCATCGCGATAATAATCCTACTATATTACTTATCTGGCCGAATGATTGAGTTAATTTACGTGGAGATAATCCTGAGCAGCTTATTAATGGGACCGAGCCACATGATTCTCGACATATTCACGGAGAGGGGAATATTCGTGAAGAGGAGAGGGCGATGGGTGAGACTCGCCTTGGCTCATTTTTCATATAATGATGTACTCGTCAATGGGGCAGCAATGATAATGGGCCTTCTCATGATATTCACGGCATACTCAATATGATTCGCTGAAACCCAATGCCTAGAATCCTTGAAATGGATTAAATAATGGTATCCACCGCTGGACGAGGAAGCCTCATCTTGAGGCCCCAATGATTTATCGGCGTTGAGCTATAATTCTATAGTAAATGGAATTATTGTTTTAGGGTGATTAAGTAGCAATCTAAAGGGAGAAGCTAGAGAACCGTTGGTATTCTCTCCTTCTCAGGCTGCTTAAAGTACTCCTCTAGGTTCTTCTCTATTAGGAAGGCGTACTTCTTCGCGTGTTCCTCTAGGTTATCTATTGGTATATTTATTCCGGTTAATAGTGATATGCCCTTGATTAATTTTATTGCGGCTGACACATCTGGGCCGAATCTACCGACGGTCTGGTTAAGTATGTAGAGAACATCCTGGGACGAGGCTATTCTACCGGTCTTGATTAGGTTATTTATTGATGTGAGAAGCTTGGACTCCGCCAATAATAATGCACCAGTCAAGGTTCCCCTAGATAGAACAGCATCCAGGAACTCGGCTTCTAGACCTGTTAACGTGGCTTCACTTAATGGAACCAAGCCAAGTGACTTGAATTCCTGCACGTGGCTCTCCTCGGTTACGAAGTATATATTATCGGTCTCATTATCGCCGAGGGCCGGGATCGATGTTAGGCAAATCACCTTAGTTATGCCGTTCTCATCTGCCCAATCCAATATTTTCTCAATGAATAACTTATAGGCATTAGGGGGTATTGGGACGTGTTGCCTAATGGTGACTAGGTTATTATCCTTCTTATAGAATAACCTATACGGCAACTTAGCGACGCCCTCTATAACAGTTATCACGGGCGATATGCTGCCTATCTTAATGGCCCCTATCTCCTCCATCTTCAACGCATCTATGACGTACTCTATTGAAACCACCGAGGCTAAGCTTGGCTCTGGACATGATAGTATTAACATGTTCCTTGAGTCCCGCGGAATAGACTTCAACTTAACCTCCAGGAGAGATGTTGGCTGCTCCATGGGTGAGTAGCTATCAATTCCCTTAAAAACTTTACCCATAAAGTATTAACACGCAAAAAGATCATTTATGGCCACAGCGTCCTTACATGGGGTTAGAGACGATACTCAAGAAATAGCGAGCCTAGCTATTATGGCGCCCAGGGCACCGCCTATGCCTGAGTCCAGTAGG
>ERZ1669250.560-NODE-560-length-15967-cov-4.047888_pt1 | contig 15967 bp, 13 predicted proteins | sample MGYA00579295_ERZ1669250 | MGnify/ENA primary metagenome ERZ1669250 (study PRJEB41166, sample SAMN08046056) | hot springs metagenome | biome: hot spring; feature: acid hot spring; material: thermophilic sediment; isolation source: thermophilic sediment from acid...
TCAGATCGTTTATACTGGCCCTGTTGCATCTTTGGAAAGTATAAAACTTTTGGGAAATAATGGAGGGGGCTTTTATGGCTCTAATTCAATAAATCCATTTGAAGATCCATCAAACTTATCCAACTTTTTCGAAATGTTTTTAATGCTAGTATTTCCATTGGCTATTCCATTAGCTTTTGGAAATCTTTTAGGTAAAAAAAGGGGTCTTACACTTCTAGGATCCATATTAGTTAGCATGATAATAATAATTGTATTATCTGAAATACTCAAGCCTATTGGTTATATAAGTTATCGATTTGGAAACTATTCGGGTATTTTATTTAACAGTATATCATTACTAACTAATACAGGTGCAATTGATGCATCATTATTTTCCATGTCCTCAAGCGCTATTATAGCATTTCTTTTCTCCATGTTCATACAATCAATACCAGGTTCTATTGGTACCGGATTCATGTACCTAATTGTTTACGTATTATTGACTTTATTTATATTAGGGCTTATGGTAGGAAAAATGCCTGAATTTATTGGAATGAAAATATCCCCGAAAGAAGTCAAGTTATCGGTTTTGGTTTTTTTGACACATCCATTAATAATATTATTGCCAACTGCTATTGCTTTATCTGCTGGGTATGCAATACATATTTTAGGCAATATTAATTCATATACATATACAGAAATATTATATGAGTTTACTTCTGCTGCTGCTAATAATGGTTCCTCTTATTTAGGTAGTCTAGGCAATACCTTTTTCTTTAATATATCTACCGCATTAGTCATGTTTATTGGCCGTTTCTTACCGATAGGGTTAATGCTAGCTATATCTCAATCTTTTTCCCTTAAGGACAGAAAAGCTGGTTTAGAGCCTTTACCCACGCAAGGTATACTTTTCTTATTGCTTTTAGATTTTATGATATTCCTTTTAGCAGTTTTAACATTTATTCCATTTGTAATAGTAGGACCTCTTTCGTGGTGATGTAAATGACAGAGTCTATTAGATTCCACGAAAAATATAATTTTAGAAAAATTTTCTTAGATTCAATCTATAAGCTGAGTCCAATTTATCTTGCTAAGAACAACCCTGTGATGTTTGTTGTTATACTTGGTTTTTTCATTACAGCTATAATGTTAATAATACCAGGTCAAATTCCAAAATATGAAATCAACTTTTATTTAGCAGTTTCCCTAACGTTATTTTTTGCTGTATGGTTTTCTACATTTTCTGAAGCTTTTTCAGAGTATGAGGCAAAGGCAAGAGTCGATTCCTTAAAGATATTCGAAAAAGAAATTATTGCACATAAAATCACGAATGATCATTACATTGAAGTTAAATCCAATTCTCTAAGGCAAGGTGACAGAGTTTTAATTAAAAAAGGTGAAATTGTTCCAACAGATGGATTTATAATAGATGGATCTGCATATATGGATGAATCTATGATAACTGGAGAATCTGAACCTGTTTATAAAAACAAAGGAGATCATGTTATAGGAGGAACTAAAGTTATTGAAGGAGAAATAAAAGTAGAAATAACGTCTGAAAGAGGTAGGAGTTTTGTAGATAAAATGATTTCATTGGTTTCGCAAGCAAAAAGGCCTAAGTCACAAAGCGAGATATCTTTAAATATATTGTTATCAGGTTTATCATTAATATTCTTAATAGTTGCAGGAACTCTTTATTATATATTAAAATCTTTAGGCTATACCTACGTTAATATCGCATTAATAATTGCATTGCTAGTTGCTCTAATGCCTACAACAATTGGGGGCTTATTACCTGCTATCGGTATAGCTGGTATATCCAGACTTACAAGAGATAATATAATAGCAAAATCAGGAAAAGCAATAGAAGCAGCAAGCGATGCTGATATAATATTACTTGATAAAACTGGAACTATAACAGAAGGAAACAGAGCTGCTATAGAATTTATACCTTTAGACAATTTTGATGTAAGATGTGTTGCTATTACATCATATTTATCTTCTTTTAATGATAATACTAGAGAAGGAAAATCAATTATAGATTTAATAGAAAGCATGAAGATTGAAATTCCAGACAAAATAATTGATATAACTTTAATGTCCAAACCTATAGAATTCAACATAAAAAATAGGTATTCTGGCATTGAAATTTCAAATCCATCAAAAATAATGGATTATATTAAAGACGAAAAGATTTGTATGAAATTCATGGAAATCCTAAGAGAATATGCTACAAAGGGTGAAAACATTAAAATATTAAAAGGTTCTGTAGACGCTCTTCTTCCGCGCATTGATAATATTAATAAAGAAGAAATAGAAAAAATTGTTAGAGATATTGGAGAAAAAGGAGAAACACCGTTACTTTTAACAATTAATACTAAAGCTGTAGGAATTATAGTATTAAAAGATAGGATTAAAACAGGTATAAAACAAGTTATATCAGATCTAAAAGTTATGGGCATAACGCCAATAATGGTAACAGGGGATAATCCTATAACCGCTAAGGTAATAGCTAATGAAGCAGGAATAGACCATGTTATATCTCAAGCTAAACCTATAGATAAATTAAATAAGGTTGATGAAGAACAAAGGAAAGGTCATGTGGTTATAGCCATGGGGGACGGTACAAACGATGCCCCTGCATTAGCTAAAGCTGATGTAGGCGTGGCAATGAACTCTGGGACAAGGGCTGCAAAAGAAGCTGCTAATATGATAGATTTAGATTCCAATCCTTCTAGAGTCGTAAAAATTATAGAGTTAAGTAAACAGCTTTTGGTAACAAGGGGAGCAGTTACAACATTTAGCATAGCAAACGATATATCAAAATATTTTACTATATTACCTATGATTCTAGTATTAAATAATCCCAAAATAAGTTATTTGAACATACTCCATTTAACAACGCCGGAAACAGCTATTCTTGCAACAATGATTTTTAATGCAATTATTATCCCTGCCTTAATTCCATTAGCTTTAAGGGGGGTAAGATATAAGCCGGAAAATCCAAGAAAAACATTTATAAAAAATTTCTTAATTTACGGTATAGGAGGTGCTTTATTACCATTTATAGCTATAAAATTAATTGATATGTTATTGGCTATTTTAATGGGTGTTAAATGATGGTAAAGCAATACATTCTAGTACCGATAGCAATTTTTGTTTTCTGTTTGATATTGTTAGGCTTAGTTTATCCATTAATAATTAGAGGGTTTAGTCTTGCATTTAAAAACAAGGCTGATGGGAGTCCAATAATAATAAATAAAACAATTATTGGATCCTATTTAATTTCTGGATATATAAATAATAGTGCATTTTTCTGGCCAAATTACAATATTTCTTTTGCTTTTGGATACGACCCGTATATTACAATCAATCAAGCACTAAGCCAGATTAATAGGATAAGCAACTCAACAGGAATATCAAAACAATTCTTGAAAGAACTGATATACAAGAATTCATATCAAATAGAAGAAGAAAACTTGTTTTTATTTTCTCCAGGCCAAAGAATAGTTAATGTAATGGAATTAAATGAAATATTAATAAAAACCTATCCAAATATTTATAGTAAATATATAGGTGAAAAATAATGGGAATATTAGATATAATATTTATTGGTTTCTTATTAATATCAGGTTTCGTGTTGCTAAGAGCAATGTTAAAATCGTAATTTAAAGTTGATTTTTAAAAATTCTGTCTAACTTTTGTTTTATAAATTCTTGCACTTTTTCCTTAATATTTTCCAGATGATTGGCCATACTCAAACTTTTTTCATATACTAACAATGATACTATTTCTTCATATGTTAACCCCCTTGATTGCAAATAGAAAAGTATGTCGTCACTAACCCTATATTGAGCTGATTTATGTGTAGCGGAAATTACATCTCCAGTTTCAATTTTCATCATTGGCATAGTATACGCTCTAGCCGAATTCCCTAAAATTATAGCCTCAACAATAAAATTAGACCTGCTCTTTCTTCCATCGTAAGTTATTATATCAGTTCCTCTAACTGATGATAAAGAAGAATCAAACGCAAATCCTAAGCCTGAAACATCGCTATCTGAGTTTCTGCCTACTTGTATTGTATCTATTATATTATCAACTCTTGAATTTTTGTAAGATAATGTAAGTGATTTATGATTAAAAATAGAATTATCAAATAAAACGACTTTTTCTTCTATTCTATTCATTAATGTTGGTGTAGAAAATGTCATTGAATTCATGCTGGCTTGACTATATATTGCTTTCCTTATTAAATAGGCTGTTGGATATTTTATTTCAGGATCAAGAAGTATAGCAAGGTTTGATTTAGAGTTTTTATGTGCATTAATTTCTATAACGCTACTTCCTGGAGATTTTCTACCTTCATAAATTAATAAAGAGACGTTAGAATTTTCCTTTATATTCACAATAAGGTGTTGCGAGACCCACCTTTCGCTTATTGGATTACAAAAAGATATAGCATATTCTCCTGAATCTAAGTTAATTTCATTAATCTCATTTAAGTAGTAAAAATGATATGAAGCAAGTTTACTTTCCTCAGGTTTAATAAGTTTGGGTTCGTATGCCTTATTAGAATTTCCGCAAGGACCTACTATAAAATCGAATTTTCCATTTGGTTTTTCAAATTTTAATTCTCCCTGTTTATTTAGTATCTTTTCATATTGGCTCCAATCGGTATAATATTTCGTAGTAGGAGAGTCTCCAATGTCTTGCCATTTATGCTTTTTAATGTTTTCTATATTAATCTCAAAAGAATTCATAAATTTTCACCCAACGCTTCCTAATTCGCTAAATTCTAGCCCAATAACTCTAGTCAATATACTTACAGTCTCTAATGGAAGGCTCTTCAAAACGTCCCTTATAAAACCATTAACAATTAATGCCTTAGCCTCTCCTTCTCTAATACCTCTAGAAGCCATATAGAATAATTGATCTTCGCCAAGCCTACCGACCGTTGCTTCATGTGATACTATTGCTGTTGGCTCATCAACCTCATTTCTTGGTAACGTATATGCCTGACTTTTTTCATCTAATATTAAACTATCACATTGCACGTGAGAAAAACTTCTCTCAGCTCCTTTCAATACCTTTACTAGTCCCCTATATGTTGCTATCCCTCCATTTGAGCTTATACTTTTTGATATAATCATACTTTTAGTATCTGGAGCAGCATGAATTGCTTTAGAGCCTACATCTTTTATATAAGGACCGTTTGAAATGCCTATAGAAATGTTTTTTGTTGAAGCGCCTCTTCCTCTTAACACCGTACTAGGATAAGTATAGGTCATTTTACTTCCAATGCTACCTTCTACCCATTCCACATGAGCATTTTCTTCTGCTATAGCTCTCTTATTATTAAAATTGATTATGCTTCTGCTCCAATTTTGTAGAGTTGAAAAATATACCTGAGAATTTTTACCAGCATAAATTTCTACCATTCCATCATGAAAACTATAATTTCTTAATACTGGAGCAGCACAACCTTCTATAAAGTGTATATAACTTGTTCCAAAAGAACTGTTGTCATCTGCTACAAGTAATGTATGTTCAAATTGCCCTTCCATCTCCCCTCCTATTATAAAAAATGCTTCAACTGGGTTCACTATCTTTGTGTTTTTGGGTACGTAAACAAAAGCTCCCCCGCTCCATAATGCGTAATGAAGTGCAGCAAACTTATGGTCTGCCATAGGAAATTCTTTACCAAAGTATTCCTTGACTAGATCAGGGTATTTTTGTACTGCTTCATCCATAGGCATGAATATTACATTTTTCTGTTTAAGTTCATCCTTAAGTCTGCTAATAATATTTTCGCTATCGAAAACTGCTGTTAATCCTGATAAAACCTTTGCTTCAGTTTCTGGTAAGCCTATCCTAGAATACATATCTCTCATCCAATCAGGTAATTGATCCCAATTTTCCGCAACTTCTACTTTAGGCTTAACGTATTGGGCGAATTCCTCTAAATCTATGCTTTCTACTCCTGCTATCCAATTTGGCATTGGGAGTTTTTCAAATAACTCCAATGCTTTTAATCTAAGATTTAGCATCCATTGAGGTTCTTTTTTAGACTTTGAAATCTCTTCTATTATATCTTTCGTTATCTTTCCTTTTATTTCAATGTCTTTAGGATATGGAACTGATTTGCCTAATATATCTTCTATACCTTTATTCTCTACTATTTCTTTTAATTCCTTATCCTTTGCTAATTCTATTGGAGAACCCATTTATTGCACCCCTTCATAATCTTTATATCCGTATTCTTCAACCTTTTTAATTAACTCAATGCCGCCTTCGTCCACAATTTTTCCCTTAGACATTATCATAACTTTATCAGGTGAAACAAACTTTGTGATTTCTGCATGATGGGTAATTATTAAAATTCCTTTTCCTGCAGATCTTAAACTATCTATAGTTTCTCCTATAAGTTTTATGCCATCAACATCTAATCCGCTATCAGGCTCATCTAAAATTATATATTTTGGATCCATAGTTAATATTTGTAACATTTCTGACCTCTTTTTCTCTCCACCACTAAAACCTACATTTACTTCTCTTTCTAAAAATGAGGGTTGAAGTCCTAATTCTCTTGCTTTGTTTCTTGCCCAAATAATTAATTTTGGATCTATCGATGAAATATCAAAACTCGAGCCGCTTTTCTTCATTTGAATAGCATTTAGTAACATTGATAATCTTAATCCAGGTATTTCAACTGGATTTTGGAATGCTAGCCCTAATCCCATTAAAGCTCTCTGATATGTTGGATAGTCAGTAATATCATTATTATCTAAAATTATTTTTCCTTTGTTAATTTGATATTTTGGATGTCCTAACAATGCAAAAGCAAGAGTTGTTTTACCACTACCGTTGGGTCCCATCAAAATTAGAACTTCTCCTCTTTCAAGCTTAATAGTCATGTTATTTAATATCTGCTTATCCCCAATTGTTACGTTTAAATCTATTGTCTCTAATGGCATATCTTTTACCCACCTACTTTAACAGGTGTTAAAGTTAATAAATTAAAATATAGAGCTTTTCAATTCAAATTTATTATATTTAATAAAAAGTTGTATATTTCTCTACTGCATTTAATAGCTCTTTCGGCATCATCTTTATTAGCATATTCAAGTATTTCTGATCCAGGAATCTCATCTGCACAATATGTATCACAATGACTAATTTCTAAATTTTTTAAACTATCTAAATAATCTATGCAATATTTTATCGAATTTAGATTTAAAAAACGATTAATTTGTTTATATAATTCTCTTAGAGTATTATTTTTTGTCTCTAAGTTTAAATAATCAGCTAACTTTTTTAGTGAAATTATTGCAGATACTCTTGACTCATAGCAAGAAATACCAAATTCCTTATTAATTAAATGATTCTCTGCAGACCTTATGAGCCTAAGCGATTCATTTATTTGATTCAATGTTTTTCCCTTTAAGTATTGGAATTCCTGGATTAACTAATATATTTATATCAGTAATCAAATTTATGGTTTTTTCATCTAATCCCAAATCCTTGGCTACATCTTCTAATCTTTCTCCGTTTTTAATTCTTTCATATAGGCTTTTTGCTTTTTCATATCCTATTAAGGGAGAAAATATTGTTATTAAGGATGGACTACTGAAAGCAAGCATCTTCATTCTTTCTCTCAATGGTTTAATGCTTGGTAAAACGACTTCTGTAAGCTTTTTCAATGACTCACTTAATAACAAAGATTGAAGTGATATATTATAAATCACTGATGGATTACCCATATTTAGCTCGAATTCTCCTAATAAAGATATGTAAGAATTTGCATTGTCTAATCCTAATATCTCAGAAGATGCCTGCATAATAGCTTCTACAGTTACTGGATTTATTTTTCCAGGCATTATACTGCTTCCTGCTAAGTTAATCTCCATATCGATTTCTCCTATAGCTGTGTTAGGTCCCGAAAACATCAATCTTATATCATTACCTATTTTCCATAAGTCTATAGCAATTTTCTTATATACGGAGCTTAGTAGTATTAAATCGCTTAGTAGCTTCATTGGCCTCATTAAAGACTTTGAAGATTTTATATCTATATTCAGAAATTCTTTAAGATTTTTTATCGCTATTTCTTTGAATCTTTCATGACTATTAATACCTGTTCCAACAGCAGTACCGCCTAGTGGTATTTCTAATATTTGGTTAATGGCATATTCCAGATCTTGCTTATCTTTAATGAATTCTTCATAATAGGCATAAAACTCTTGACCCAATGTAACAGGCAAAGCATCTCTCAAATGAGTTCTGCCAGGTTTTATAAAATCCTTGTATTTTTCAGAGAATTCATATAGCATATTTAATAATTTTGCTAAGCTTGATAAAACATCTTTAGCTTCTAAATAAGATGCTATTCTTATTGCTGACGGTATAACATCATTACTACTTTGAGACATATTTACATGATCGTTTGGATGTACATTTTTATTTATTAGTTTAGAGGCATGTCTAGATATTATATCATTAATATTCATATTAATTCCTGTACCAGATCCCGTTTGAAATACATCAACTTTTATTTCATCTGTAAACTCTCCATTTGCAAGCATTAAAGATATTTTTACTATTGCATCAGCAATCTCGCTATCTAACAATTTTAGTTCTTTATTTGCTATAGCAGCAGAGGCCTTTATTAACGATATTGACTTTATTAAACTAAACGGAAATTTAAGTCCAGTCTTTAGATAATATTTTTCTGCTTCTTCTTCATATGACAACGTGTCTCACCATGTTATGATTTTAAGAATAAAGTTAATATCTATCTATATATTAAATTAAAAAACATTTTTAATATAAGACATGGTAGATAATTAGTAGCAATAAATAAAAAGATTTTCATATCAAATTATCTTGTTATAAAACATACATAATCATACATAATAAAAACTATAGATAACAAAATTATGATCGATTCTGGAAAACCCTTTAAAATACAGTAATTCAGGCACATAAAATTGATTTAATCATACATTTTACACCATTTAACTTATTTTAATATATTTAAGGGAAAAATAATTTTATCTTGATATACTATGTATTAATAAATGTTTATTACTTTCATCAATAAATATATATTATGAATATATAGAGAATAATAATATTTGGTGGTTATCGTGAGTAAAGGGGTAAAAATAATTTTAACTGCAGAAGGGGCAACAGCGAGCGAGACCCTTGGTTCTACCGTTGCCGGGTTTATTAGTGCATTACCCGATAACTACATGCCTCCATTTATTTCAAGTTTTTATTTTAAAGTAGAAAATAAAAAGGGAATTGCAAAAAAGGCTCCATATGGTCTTTCAAAAGTAGAAGCGGCTTTGCTAGATTTTGGTATTCCAAGAGAAGATATAGTAATAGCTAGCCCGTATGAACTTGATAGATTTATAGGTGATAATACAAGAATATTGGGAATATATGTTATGGATCCCTTAGGTCTAAGCTTCGGCAGCGGAATAACATATTGGATATTAAAGCTTGCAAATTTGCCTTATAAGGGTATTCCATATATATCAAGATCTTTTCTAAATATATTAATAAATAAAACCTTACTAAAACATAGAAAACACATAAAAATTTTAGTTGGAGGTCCTGCAACGTGGCAATTAACAGATACCGGATATAATAAAAAATTAGGCATAGATGTTGTATATGAAGGAGAATTTGAGTCGATAGGACCTAGAGTAGTATTTGATTTAATCAATGGGGCCAATGTCCCAAGTATAGTTTATGGTGGTCCTGCACCTCTAGATAAAATTCCTATAATTAGAACTCCAGCTAATGGAGGTCTTGTTGAAGTAACAAGGGGATGCGGTAGAGGGTGTAGTTTTTGTACTCCTACACTTAGCGGTATGATAAAATCATTGCCATTTGAAGGTCATATAGAAAAGGAAATTAAGATTAACATAGAAAAAGGTGGATCCAAGGATATTACTTTACACAGTGAAGAATTTTTTAGATATGGAGCTAAAGGTATAGATCCTGATCCAGAAAAAGTTTTAAATCTTGTCAAAAAATCCTATAAATTAGTTAAATCCTATGGAGATGATTATACTATATCAACGGATTTTACAACGGCGGCAGTTGTATTAGAATCTCCTAAAATGGTTCAAGAGGTAGGTGAATATATAAACGAAGGTGGAAGATGGACTTATATTGAGATGGGTATAGAAACTGGTTCTCCAAGATTGTTAAAGAAATTAATGCCAGGAAAAGTTTTACCATTTAAACCTGAAAATTATCAAGAAGTAGTAGAACAAGGAATAGGAATACTTAATGATAATCGTTGGATTGTTGTTGGTACCATTATATTAAATTTGCCTGGCGAAAAAGATGATGATATACTTAAAGATTTGGAACTTTTAGACAAATTAAAGAAATTAAGAGTTATTACATTTCCATTACCTTTCATACCAATGGGTGCTTTAAGGCATAGGGACTTTACAATATTAGATAAATTGCTAGAAAACCCATTAAGAGGAGAATTTATTAGAGAAGCATTAATAAAGGCTTTATCAGAGTCTAAGAGGAGCTTAAATTTAGCTGTTGACAAGATGTATAATCCTATAATTAAATCTCTTATATTGAATATAGGCAATTACATTATGGACTTTGTTATAAATAGATATAAAAATTATAGCACAACTTATATAGAAAAAACAAAAGAAATGACAGAAAGTGAAGAAACATTTAACAAAAACCTAATTGAAAGTATAACTTAATTTTTAATTAAAAAACAAAATGAAGGTTCAAAACTAGATAAATTTAAAATGAATCAAACAAAATGATATAATATAGTAAACAGAGAGCATTTGGTGATTATGATGAATATAAATGAATTTTATTTAGCTCAGATTAGTGATGTAATGAAGTTAATGTACAATAGAAATTTAGTTCAAGTTAGGGGTGGAAATGCTAGCCTTATAGATAGAAACAGCAAATTAGTCTATATAAGCCCTACAGGTGTTCCAAGACATAAGATATCTAATAATGATGTTGCTGTTATAGATTTTGATGGAAAGGCAATTATAGGCTTACCAAGTAGTGAATGGAGAATGCACTTATCAATTTATAAAAATGTTGAAGACGCTAAAGCAGTTGTTCATGCACATCCACGATATCTACTTGCATTAATTAAAAAAGGCATGAAGCTGGATTTGAATTACTTAACAGAAACGTCTTTAAGAATAAAATGTTTACAAGAAATTCCACTTATAGCCCCTGGATCAGAAGAATTAGCCAATGCTGTAGGAGAAGCCGCTAAAATGGGATGTAACGCGATTATATTAGATAATCATGGAATAGTTTCATATTCGAATGAATCAATATATCATGCATTAGAAATTATTGAGGCTGTTGAAGATTTATCACTAATCCAATTGCAAGGATCTTGAAAAACTAGCCTCCAGGCGTTCCATGATACATAGCATCATTCCATATTTGTTGCCATATATCTTCTTCTGTTAAAGTAATATTCTTTATTAATAAATTATAAATATCAGATAACATTGCATGATGAAGTTTTTCATCTCTAAGTAACATGTCTATTAAAAACTTTAATGGTTTATCGTTTTTTATTGCATCGTTTTTTAGTAGTTCATTAAGTTCATTTATAGATTCTTTTTCCATTTCTATATGTTTCTTCATATCATCTAAAACCATTTTGGATTCAGTTTCTGTAATAAGCTGAGGATTTTCAATTATTAATGCCATAGTTTCATATATTTTTGAATGCTTAATAGAATCTTGTGCTACAGCGTCCATAATTAATCTAACTATAGGATTTACAGAATTATTACTTGTATTTTTTATTTTCTCAGAATATTCTATCTCTCTTTTGGCTTCTTTTTTAAAATAGGAAACCAATTTCCTTCTATCTTCAAATTTGTAAGATGACATAGCTATCCCTGTTATTTTTAGTTAGGTTTAAGTTTAAAAATAAATCATATGATTTTATAAATACAATTATGCTTATCGAGTAATTATGGTTATGATCTTTTTCAAAAATAGGAGAGTTTTCTTGCTATCTCAAAATTTCACAATTTATGTGAGGTATTATGTATTATGATATTGTATTTTTAAATTAAAAAATTAGGTTTCACGTTATAATTGAAGAGAACACTCTTCGATCATAATTTAAACAAAATACAAAACTTTGGAGTTAATGAGGTAATATTATATAAGATTTGCACATAAAGAAAAAAAATTAAGATACGTTTAATCAACGATAAGAAACTTAAAATGGAAATAAATTTTCAGGTTAATATTTTAAATAGTGTGAGAAGATGAAGCCAAAAGCTAAAGCAACTAGATTGGAAAACGAACTAGCTAATTTATTTTGGCAAAATGGTTATGCTGTTGTTAGAGGTCCATCAAGCGGAGGAGGGGTTTCTAAAAGATATCAACCTGATTTGGTTGCTATAAAGGATGGAAGAATTTTAGTAATAGAAGTAAAAAGCAAGAGAAATAATTCGCCTCTTTATATTGATTCCTCTCAAATTTTAAATTTAATGGAATTTTCAAAAAGATCTTTAGGTATACCCATTATTGCTTTTAAATCATCAAGAAAGGAATGGAGATTTCATTTTATAGATAATTTAGAAAGTAAAGGAAACAGCTTTAAACTTGAGAATCCAGGAGAAGGTCTTAGGTTTAGAGATTTGGAAGAAGCGCTATTTAAAAAACATAAGGATATGGAAGAATTTTTAAAAAATAAGTAACAAATTTTTAGATTTTAAATCTTTTAAATGGTAAAAATTTTTAGATTTTAAATAACATATGTTCATAACATTTTATTTTAAAGATTTATGTATTTATTAAAACAATTATAAAATGGGTCTGAATTATGACCAGTAAGATAGAATGTGAGGTTGAGGAAACTCCATTAGGGAAATTCTTAACTCCTCCACAACAAGGTTATTATATAAGAGTACCAAAAGGATTAGTTGATGTTATCACTGACACAACTAATGTGAGCGGAGTAGATCCAAAAGGTACAAGCACCATATATAGAGGGTATACAATTGATGATATAGGAGAACATGCCGATTTCTATGAAGCGGCACATTTAATACTATATGGTCACTTACCTAATGAAAGTGAATATAAAGAAATAAAGAATAAAATTGATACGTATAGAGGACAGATCCCTGAAAAAATATTTGATGCATTAAAATATGTGCCTGCAACGCATCCTATGTATTATGCCCAAGTTGCAGTAAGTATGATGGGTCAATACTTTGCTCCAGAATGGAAGTTTGAAAGAGATTTATTATATGATCATGCATTAAGGTTAATAGCCGCAATGCCAGTTTTCTTTGCTGCTGGATGGCACTTATCTAGGGATGGTCAATTATATAGACCTGATCCGAGTTTGCCTCATGGTAAAGATGCCTTAAGAATGATATTAGGTAGAATGCCATCGGATTTGGAGGCAAGAGCATTTGAGAGCACTTTAGTGTTATATATGGATCACGGATTTAATGCGAGCACATTTACTGTAAGAGTAGTTGCTAGCACTTTAACAGATATATACAGCGCTATAGCAGCAGGTATTGGTGCACTAAAAGGCCCATTACATGGAGGTGCAAACGAACAAGCGATGGCAATGTTCTTAGACGCTTTAGCTAAGGCTAAGGCTAAAGGGGTTTCATTAGATCAATACATAGAAGAATATATAAAAGATAAGCTTGCTAAAAAAGAATTAATCATGGGATTTGGACACAGAGTTTACAAGGTACATGACCCAAGAACAGACGTTGCAGGGAAATTCGTTAAACAATTGAAAGACGGAGAAATGTGGTTAAACGTTCTTAAAAAGTCTGAAGAAGTCATGAAGAAAGAAAAGAACTTACCTGCAAATATAGACTTATACACAGGTGTACTTTACTATCAACTTGGTATTCCAATACCTATGTACACACCAATATTTGCAATGGGTAGAATTGTTGGTTGGTCAGCTCATTACATAGAACAGGTTGGTGAAGGAGACACGAAGAAAAACAAGATAATGAGGCCAACAGAAGATTATAAAGGGCCAGTAGGACTTAAGTACGTTCCTATGTCAGAAAGAAAGTAAATTATTTTTTTATTTTTTTAATTTTTATTGGTTTATGCTTTTTCCATTGCATTTATACTAACTAGCATTCCTATTACAAATAGAGTTATTGATATGACTATAAGAATTATCCAGCTCAATAAATAATTGCTTATAGGTGTACCTACTAAATTATATCTAACTATGTCTGCGGCATAAGTTATTGGGTTAAATTTGGCTACTTCTTGTAACCAACTAGGCATTTGTTTTAATGGAAATAGCGCGCTTGACGCAAACATTAATGGCAAATTAATTAAGTTTACTATAGCAAACATAATTTCAACATTATCAACATTAAATGCTATTGCTGCAAAGATGCTTACAAACCCTATAGCAACAAATATTATTGCAATACCAGCTAATAATATGTTTACTACTGTTAATCCTGGCTTGAATTTAATCCCTAGTCCCCAAGCTATTAATATTAATACGGTCTCATAAAATAATATTCTGATTAGAGTTCCAAACACCTTTGATAAAAATATACCTGATCTTGGCGTTGGAGTCATTAATAATCTATTTAAGTAGCCTAACCTCTTTTCGAAAACTAGGTTTGTTCCGCCAAAAACACTTTGGAAAAATCCAAATACAACTAACATTCCGCTTGCGAGATAGGTAAAGTAACTTGTTGTACCGAACAAGTTTAACAGTTGTTGGTCAACATATTTAGAAATTAAAGATGAGTATTGTGGGGGTATATTTGTTGGGGCAAACATCTGAGCAAAGTTAAGACTCTTTCCAAATAAGCCTAACCAGAACAATGGAGTTATTAAAGACACTACAAATGTACCCCTTCTACTTAACCACTTTTTAAGTTCCCTAATAGTCAATGTATAAACTTCCTGAATCATCTTCTAGCACCCCTTGTAACTCTCATATATTTAAATCTATCAAATCCTCCCTCTTCTTCCCTAAGCTCTCTACCTGTTAACTCTAAAAACACTTCTTCTAAATTTGGTTTCACCACTTTAAGCTCAACAACATCGTAGCCTGATAATATCTTAATAAGTTGCGGAAGTAATTCACTTGATGATTCAGTTTTAACTAAAATTTGATTATCTATTTTTATTGCTGAATTAGGGATTATATCATTGATTTTATTAATAATCTCATTCAATTGATCATTTTCTTTAACTAATATATAAATTCTATCGCCTTTTATTTTAGCTTTGAGTTCATCAGGAGTTCCTATAGCTATAATTTTTCCATGATCTATTATTGCTACCCTATCTGATAATGCCTCAGCCTCTTCCATATAGTGGGTTGTAAGCAAAACAGTTGTTCCATTTTTCTTAAGCTCTCTAACGAGTTCCCAAATATGCCTTCTTGATTGCACATCAAGACCTACAGTGGGTTCATCTAAAAATATAACAGATGGATTATGCACTATACTCATAGCTATTTCTAATCTCCTTCTCATACCTCCGCTATATTCTCTTACCCTTCTAAAAGCGCTGTCCCACAAATCCATAAACTTTAAAGCCCATTCTGATCTATCTTCTGCTTCTTTACCCTTATAGCCAAAAAGCTTAGCCATAATCAATACATTTTCATAACCGCTTAATTCATCATCTGCAGTTAAATCTTGAGGAGAAACTCCAATAATTTTTCTAACATAATACTTTTGTTTAACTATGCTATATCCTAATATATAAGCATCACCTTCTGTAGGTCTTTTTATTGTTGATAGCATTCCAATTGTTGTAGTTTTACCTGCTCCATTAGGGCCCAATAAAGAAAATATTTCACCCTTATTGATTGTAAAGTTGATATGATCTACTGCAACAAAGTTTCCATACTTTTTGGTTAAATCTTTGACTTCAATAGCAGTTTCCATTTGTTTCACCCGGATTAATGTATATA
>ERZ1669250.561-NODE-561-length-15961-cov-3.382309_pt1 | contig 15961 bp, 15 predicted proteins | sample MGYA00579295_ERZ1669250 | MGnify/ENA primary metagenome ERZ1669250 (study PRJEB41166, sample SAMN08046056) | hot springs metagenome | biome: hot spring; feature: acid hot spring; material: thermophilic sediment; isolation source: thermophilic sediment from acid...
GCTGAAGGATCTCTATGGTGCCGAGTGCGAAAAGGAGTATTGCCGCGCTGAAGAAATGGTCCGCTCGGGGGCAGTAAAGGGGAAAGTTATCCCGGCCCGAGAAATTTGGAAGAAAATGGTTGCCATGATCTTTGAGACAGGTCACCCTTGGATGACTTTCAAAGATCCAATCAATCTCCGCAACCCACAACAGCATGCGGGAGTAATTCATAGCTCCAACCTTTGTACGGAGATCACTCTTAATACGAGTGAACAAGAACAGGCCGTATGCAATATCGGCAGTATCAACCTGAGTAATCATTATGTTGTAAATAAGGATGGTCAGGTTGAAGTGGATTTTGAGGGAATCATGGAAACCGCTAAAATTGCGGTGGAAATGCTCAATGATGTAATTGATAATGGCTTTTACCCTACGCCTGAGACCAAGCTTTCTTCCAAGAAGCATCGGCCTATTGGCATTGGGGTGATGGGATATCAAGATCTGTTGTATCGTCTTGGGATTCCTTACGAAAGCGAGGAGCAGTTGGCGCTTGGGGCAAAGATTCAGGAATACATTGCCTACGGCGCTATTAGTCGTTCTTGCGATCTTGCCGAAATTTATGGGCCTTATGAGAGTTTTGAGGGTTCATTGTGGAGCAAGGGTATTTTCCCTTACGATACTGCTCGGCAATTGCAGGTAGAGCGAGCTCAAGTTTTGGGAGATAAGTCTAAAATTGAGCTGCCCCAAATCCATCTGGACTGGGACGCTCTGAAGAAGCGGGTTATGAAGCATGGGCTTCGTAATAGCAATTTGATGGCGGTTGCTCCTACCGCGACTATTTCATACATTACTGGCGCGAGCCAGAATTATGAACCAGCGTTTAAACAAATGTTCTCCTATGAGAATCTTTCGGGAACTCTTATTATGGTCAACGAGTATTTGATCGAAGACCTGATAGCGCTTAATCTCTGGGACGAAAATTGTCGTAATGCTATTATTGCGAGCGATGGTTTTCTCTTTTCCATTGTGAGCGGGTTGCCCGAGAGTATTAAGGAAAAGTATAAGTCTGTTTTTGAAATTGATCAGAAGTGGATCATCCGATCTGCCGCCTTGCGGGGAGCTTGGATCGATCAAAGCCAGAGCGTGAATCTTTACCATTTCCCGAAAGGGGCGGGTGATGCTAAGGCTATTTCTGATTATTATTTCGAAGCTTGGTTGCGGGGTTTAAAGACAACTTATTACCTCCGCACCATTGGCGCGTCGCAGGCTTCCAAGGTAACATCTGTTGAGCCTTTGAAGACCTCGCATATTGACAATCCTGTCAAGGTCTGTTTGTTGCAGGACCCTAGCTGCGAGGCTTGTCAGTGAAATAATTTACCCTCCCCTTTGGGGAGGGTTTTTATCGAATCATTCAAACTTATCTTAGAGGTGAAGTATGGCGAAGATACCAGAGCGAATTACTCCGGAAGTGAAAGAGAGTTTTTATAAGCTTCATCCGGGCTCAATTCCCTTGTCACAAGGCAACTACACCCCCATGGGAACCACTGAGGAAAAAGCGGCCTTAGGGCGGTTTATTAAATCGTTAGGACCCAAACTTCGCACCGATGCGGGCATTGATTATAATGTTATCGCTGCCTTTGTGGTTGAGACATTGGAGAATTATACTCCAGAAGAGTTGGAAGAAATGGGAGAGGAAGGAAATTTAATTTTGCTTTCTTACCCCGGAATTACTTATCAGCGCAGGAGTTAATTATGAATATTGAAGAAATCTTGCGTAAGCAATTGGAGAATAACCGTTCTACCGGGAACAGCAAGATACGGCGGCGCGGAGGATATCACCATCCTTTGGACCCGCTCGGGCCAACCCAACAGAAAAACGCTCTATTGCGTTTTATTTCTAAGAAATTGAAGTATGTGGTAACATATAGTGAGCTAGCTTATCTAATTGATCAGAATATCGAATTATTAAATGATGCTAGCCCCGAAGAATTGAATCGTCTGCGAACAAAAGGTCAAAACCTTCTTGAGCCTTTTCGTGATGATTGTTGAATTTTTATTTTAGTTTTCGACCCCCTCCTAGGAGGGGGTTATTATTTTAACTTGCGGGCTATCGTACTCTTCTTTTATCTTATTAATTAATAAAATATATTTTTCTTGTTCTACTGGAGCAGATAGGGAGATCGGGATCAGATCAATAGATCCCATATCCTTATTCTTTACCATTAACTCCATTCTTTTATGCCCCTCTTTTAGGGAGAAAGAAGCCGTTATATTTTTACGATAACGAGCTTTCAATATATCAATGCTACAACTACACACTGAGTAATTATAGTTAAATGCTTCATTAATAGTTGATAAAACAGGGCTTAAAGGCAAAGAAATATTGATGATATATTGCTCGCCTAAAGAGGAGGTAATTAAGTTACTCATTATTTCGCGATATTCATTTACGATTTCAAGAAAATTAGGTTTATTGTTTAATAGCGATATACAGGTTTTTTCATCTGGGGTGTGATACTGATAATTAACCAGTATCGGTAAAAATAAAAGGTTAAGCCCGTCTGATCAATCCTTTGCCATCTTTTTTTCTACCGCCTAAAAATTTAAATAAGTGCAGATCTCCTTGGGCTACTGTTGTAAAAGGCAGAAAGCGGTCACCAATCTCTAGGCTCGCATAATTACCCCAGAAAAATAACTCTTTTAGAACTTTTTCAATCTTCTGTAAATCAGAAGGATTTAATGGTGCATCACGTCCCCTTTTGTCACATCGTATCGTAATGCCGCAGGTAAAAATTTTAGTTTTCCAGAGATTCATAAAGTTTCCTTTTTTCGTCCTAGCTGCCGTGAGATGGTAAAAATTATCACTAAGCCTGTATCAAGAAATTTGAAACTACTGGTGCGGTCCCTAAAAAAATATCAGGAGAACAATTGCTAAAGCTATTGTAGGATTATAAATCAAACACTAATAAAAGTAAACAATTATAATAAAAAACTATAACAGGAAAAATCTTGCTAAAATACCTTTATAATCCTTTTTGTTGGAGATTTTATATGAAAAAATTGAAAACTGTATTCGTGTTAGGCGTTTTGGGTAGTTTTTTATACTTTCCTTTGCTTGCTTCTGCAAGCCCGACAACTACCCCGGCGAAGCCTCAGTCGCCTGCAAAAGCAACCATTGTTCATGTCCCCAAGAAAGATGTTTCGCCTAAGATTGTAGCTGCTCCTGCGGCGGAAATTAGCTCTATCTCTGTAGGGGTAGGACAGATTGGGGTTATAGAATTCTCTGGCATCAAACCTCTTTCTTATACATTAGGAAATGATGGCTGGATTGCCAAAATACCCGGCGGAACTGATGGTGAATATTTGGAAGTAAGTCCCAAAGGGATGACGAACGCAAACCTGATAGTATTCTTCAAAAAGAATGGTCAGGATCGTCTCTATAATATCAATTTGCAGGCTGAGCCAGATTCTGTTAAGAATCCGATATTTATCATCAAATAACAAGGCTGTCTCAGGTAATTTTTTTTTTAGGGCGAGCAACAAGTCTGGATCGGTTGCTCGCCCTATTAGTTCATTTACAGCCAATAGAAAATGTGACGAATATCCGGTGTTTATTATTTATTTATAATTAAGCCTACCTCAATTCTCGCTTAAATTAACGATGGTTATGTTGTAATTTTCATAAGAAAATTATCTTAAACAATCTATCGGTACCGGATAACTCAGCGAGACATTGGATAGATATTTATAGATATTAAAAACACCATTTTTGGTGTGGTTGTTATCTGTTTATTTTAAATTTAAAAATTTTAAAAAAGCTTATAAATCCACAGAACTGGATAATACAGCAAGGTATCTATGATAGTAGATAACAAGAAAACGCTCATAAATCCGGGTTCAATATCAAAATAATCATGCAAAACTTTTTTTATTCCATAGACTACCAAGGGGTAGCTTATGATTCCGTAAATCAACTGAAGCATTAAATGATGCATAAAAAAACCCACGTGTTTGCGTGGGTTTATCTTAAAATTTGATATTTTACTTGTCAACCGCTGTGACATTCTGTGGTGCGATAACTTTCTTATTGAGTTGCACCGTTACTTTGCTTGGAACTAGAGTTGCATCAGCGCCATCCAAAGCGTCAATACCATCTAGCACAGGAGAAGCAACTCCGGTGAGAAGCAGATTCCCACCAACACTTCCCAGTGCATGATCTCCGACGCTTTTGATCAAGATATGAAAAGGATAGTAACCCTTTTTCTTGATCAAGATTTGGTGATCGGAAATTCGTGCCAATTGAACTTTGCAAGGGGTTTTCTTGCAAACCAGTTTAGTCCGAAGTTTCTTGTGTCCCAAAACCTTATATACTTTTGCTCCTTCTGGAGCAGTATTAAATGATACCCCTTTAGTGGTTCCGTTTTCTATGGTTGCACAACCGCTCAAAGCAGCAACAGTCAGGGCCAGCACTAAAGATTTGTTAATTGAATTCGTTAGCTTCATACATCCTCACTGAGTTGGCAAAAGAAGTATTTTTATCTTAGCACCGGCTCGATTTTTGTCAAATCGTTAAAACAATAAAGGGGATCAGGATGAGGGCCATAATTGTTATGTAAAATGATTTTGTTATCTTATTATTCTGATACAAGTTTAGAGAACGTCTGTTGTGGAAATCAATCCCCCAAGGAATCCCCATAGGGGAACCGGCATCGACTAGAACGTGGGTAACGTAAGACCAGATTAATGAGTTTATTAAAAACGATAAGATTCCCGGAGAAGCAGAGAACCATACCAAAGAAGCGGCACCGCTGATAAGACTTAATAGTCCCGAATGGGTGATAGTGCGATGAGCTATCAAGCGTCTACGAAAGCGGGGTTTGCGCCAAAAGTTGGTTTCAATAACGTCCGGCAGATCGGAAGATTTATAAGCTAAGGCGGAGCCTACGAGCCACAACAGATCTTTAGCACCCCCACTTAAGGGGGTCAGTAGCAGAGCGTTTAAAGCTCCAACTACCAAAGTGGACGTGACATGATGACCTATCTTATTCATAAAAATAATTAGAGCACTTCTGGAGAATCTTGACAAATATGTAAAATATTTTAATATACCTCAAACTCTACTTGAGGCATTTATGCTGTTACTAATAGTTAATTTTATGTTTTTATTGTTGAGTTCTTTGATAGCAAAAAAATTTTATAGTTATCCGTTAGATAATCAATATATCTTACCTGAGAAACATATTGGATTTTCAAATTCAGCGGTAAATATCTGGAATTTCTTATTTGTTGCTTTGATATCATTTATTGAGTTATATTTTACTCTTACTGCCAGCACAATTATAATAGAATCGCTTATTGTGGTCTTTACTCTTCTTGTTAATTATACTGATTTTAGATATTACCTTATACCTTTAGAAATAAATATACTTTTTTTAGCAGTATCTATTGTAGGATTATTTATTAAAATTTATCATCACAGGGTTAATGAATCAGTTATCCTAAGTTCGCATTTAATTTTTGCTTTCTTAATTCTAACTGCTTTGGTTGCCATTAAATGGAGCTATATTAAATTTCGAAATATCAATCCTCTTGGAAATGGGGATTTAATAATTATGGCTTCGAGTTTTTTGTTGCTAGGCCCGGTTAGGTCTATTTTTATGCTCTTGACAGCCTCAATATTAGGTATTATGATTTACTTAGTAACGATGCTAGTAAAACGGAAAAAAATAATAATTCCATTTGGCCCACTTCTTTTAAGTGCTACCGCTATCTTATTTTTAATTAATCCTTTCAACTCATTCTTTTAGGAGGTTAAAAATGGCTAAGCTGTCTAAAGAGGAAACTTTGGCGAAGATTCAGGAGCGCATCAAGTCTTTGCAGGAGCGGGCGGAAGCCGTTGCTCGCGGCGAGACCGTTACTCGCGGTCGCGCTCCGAATCCGATGGGAACTTCGGATGAAATGCGGCACCTGTTGTTTGTCATGCGCGGACTGAAGGACACTGGAATCAAGTACGAAGGTCTGGCGGCGCTGATTGTGAAGACCCAAAAGATGAGCGACAAGGAAATTGCCGCTCTGAACGAGGCAGGCCAGAAGGTCTTTGCGGACAACCCGATGCCCGAACCCAAGACGCGTAAGAAGAACAGCAGCGAGGAGGGTGAGAACGAGTAGTAAAAAAAATAGCCCCGAAAGGGGCTATTTATTTTCTAGACTTTTCTGTATTAAGGAGAATAAAAATGAGAATGAACGCAGTTTATGGGTTTTTCTTCATTAGCCCAGATGGACGTTTTGTGGATCACATAGATATTGATAGCGTCTTATGGAAGGCGCGTTCCGTTTCAGAATCTGGAAAAAGCTCCGATGGTGAGCTGTTGACTAACGATTTCATACCGGGCATCAGAAAAGATCATTTAACTATCGGAAATTTTACCGATTTTGGCGTGCCCGATAAATTTGTCATCTTCTCTGGACATGGAGCTACCGGCGCTTATCCCGTCAGTTTGGTTGAAAAAATTTCCGACGGTATTATTAAAATTTCGAAAATCGTGCAAAATCAAGTTTATGAAATCAACATAAGTCGCGATGATTGCAAGGTGTCAATCCCGGAGTACGTGGTGAGCGATTACCATACCGCTTACTGCGAAGCGCAGCGTTTCGGGGCTATGGTTCTTTACAGTCTGGCAAAGCTGCATTGTAACAACCACTACTCCTTTTTGGTTCAGCCCGAAACAAGGGCTGGAAGTTTGGTGCGAGTGGATAATATTATCGTAGATTTATCTTTGCTCAAGACGTTATCCAATCCGGCACCTAATTTTATTCGAAAAATTTCCCAAAATATAATTGGGATTTTTTCCCGACGAACTGGGCAATTGATTTGTTCGGTGAGTGAATGAATATAAAGCCGCGCTAAAGCGCGGCTTGTTTTACTTTATCACTTTGATCACAAAATTATCGAAACCAAACTTACGATTCCCAAACTTAATTCCTTCGGAAAACGAAATAAAGGTTTCAACGTATTCCCCATTATGGAATAATAAATACTTTCCCTTAAAGTCATTAAAATTAGGAAGTTGACGTAAAGTATTGACCATTTCCTTAAAAGCCTTTACCGACAACTCGCGTTCCGAGATTAACATCGTTTAACTCCTTCTCTTGACAAGTGATAAAAACTGTGTTAGTATTCCTCGAAAATTTTTCCAAAGGAAAAGGGATGAAAAAGCTCCTTCTTTTATGCTTACTTGCTGTACCTTTAGCTGCTTCCGCAGGAAAAATTGGGAAGATATATTTTGTTCCCAATAATGTATTTATTATAAATCATAACCCTAAAAAATTCAATTTAACTAATTCACAGCAAGAAAAGTTAAGAAAAATCCACAAAATTGAATCCGCCGAGCTTCTGGCGTTACAGAAACAAAGAATAAAGATAATACAAAGTTATAACTATCAAGTTAACTCCTTTCTCAATCAGCAGCAAAAAAACCTGATTAACAGCATCGATCATAACATCGATGCAAAAATAACCAAGAGGGTCTTAGATCACGTCTATTACGGCAAATAAATTGCTCATGATTTGCCGAATAAATTCTCAATGTTTTCCCGCACTAATCGACGGTAGCGTTTATTGTAATAAGGCGTTGCGGAATTATAATACCCAACTCTTACCCACAGAGAGTGGGCATTTTTAATATGCATCTGGGTATTCAAGCTTCTGCTCAAGATATAAGCGCCCGCAAATATATTTACGCAACCGTTATTCAGCAACTGCCCATAAGTTATTCCATGCCGGGCAAAAAACGGCAGATGGATACTATTTACTTGAGCAGGACCGATATCGAAAGATCCGTTTGCATCAGGGCTTATGTGCCCCACTTGACCTGATTCGGTTTTTAAAATTCCTACAAAAATTTTGTAGGGCAAGTGGTAATAAGTAACAGCCGCATTTATGCAATTATTAGTTACTTTAGGATAGGATGGCAATGACAATATCCTCGAAACTTGTTTCCAGTGAATCTTTATATTGCTATTGGCATGCTTCTGGGGTTTTTTCTGACCATCATGGCTTAAACCGATTATCTTTAATTTTACTTTTACCCCTGCCGTTTTATCTGCCTCGTAAGCCGCTACTGAAGCGCTGGCACAAACATCTTCTCCTACTTTCTGCCATTTTTTTCCTACCAGTTTTTGCAGCAGGCTATCTTGCAACTCAAGAGCGCCAATATGGTGCTGTGATTTATAACTGGGCTTTTGCACAATTTGCCGTACCAGCGACCATTCTGGTACGCCATAATAATCAACAATTTCATGTAAACAATGTGCTATCATAGAGAATCACTTTCCCAAACTTTTTTTCAAACCTTCAACCCAACGGCCACCATGGAGTGTACCACTATGTCTGAGACATTATACCCTGAAACCTCGGAAGATCAAGATTTAAACGCTTCCGCTCTGGAGGAATTAGATTTTACGGAAGAGGAGGATGATGATTGGGATCGTGAGGATGTGGAGATGGAAATTCCTGATTCCTCTGTAAGATTAGGTTTAATGTCGCATACGATTCTGGAGGACCATATTGTTTGCCATTATTGCGCGATTTATCAAGCCGACCCTGAAAGCGAAGAGGGTATTAATGCTCGTAATTTAATTATCCGCCATAATATGAAGCTAATTTATTCGGTTGCCAATAAATATCGGCGCATACTGCGTGGCGGTACTCTTACCATGGATGATCTCATCCAAATTGGGACCTTTGGGATTATCGAAGCTATTAAGAAATTTAACCCGGATTATTCGGTCAAATTTTCCACCTATGCGTTTTGGTGGATACGCCAAGCGATTACTTCGCATAAACAACGTTATGACAGTGCCACCCACGTCCCGGCGTATGTTTATGATTTAGCAAGCAAGGCTCGGAAGCAAATGAACAACGCGGAAAACTTGCGACAATTAGGCGTTACTAATGCGCGAGCTAATTTAACCTTGGAACAACAAAGAGCCCTGAATGATTTAGAGGGTTCATGGTCGATGGATTTTCCTATTGGAGAAGATGGGAACAAGCAGGTAACTTTTGGAGAGATGTTACCTGATACCAAGTCAGAACAACAAGTGTCGGGTGAATTTTTTGCTAATGAAGCAAGCCAGTTGTTGGCAACCGTAATGAAGAAGATTTTAAATGAACGCGAGCTTAAGGTTCTGGTTTTGCGTTTTGGGTTAAACGATGATAGCCCACATACTTTAGAAGAGATCTCGGATCATTTGGGCGTAACTAGGGAGCGAGTAAGGCAGATAATTAACAGCGCTTTATTGAAATTAAAAAAATCTTTCACTGACAATGGCTTAAGCTTAGAAAGTTTTGAAGATTTGCTAGGCTAGCTAATTAAATAGCGATTTGCTCAAAGCCTTGTGAACTGTTATCATAGAGCCGTTCAATTTGCTTGAAAAGGAATCTTAAATGTCGGAAGAATCGATTATTGAGCGTGATATTTGCGCTATTATGAAAAGTTCTTATGCGGATTATGCTATGTCCGTAATCATGTCCCGCGCTTTACCGGACATTAGGGACGGTTTGAAACCTGTGCATCGCCGCATTATTTATTCGATGTATAATCTTTCATTGGATTACAACAAGCCCCATAAAAAGTCTGCCCGAGTGGTGGGTGATACTATTGGTAAATATCACCCCCACGGAGATGTAGCGGTTTATGACAGTATGGTGCGGATGGCGCAAGATTTTTCTATGCGCTATCCATTAATCAATGGTCAAGGGAACTTTGGTTCGATTGACGGGGATAGCCCCGCAGCAATGCGTTATACCGAAGTACGAATGGAAAAAATTACACGCGAATTCGTGACGGACCTTGACCGCGAAACAGTGGAGATGGTTCCGAACTATGATGAAAAGGAAATGGAGCCCACTGTACTACCCGTCACTTTTCCGCATCTTTTGATTAACGGGGCCAGCGGTATTGCGGTCGGTATGTCCACCAATATACCGCCGCATAATATGCGCAACGTGATTGAAGCCTTGCTGTTATTTATTAAAGACCCGGCGGTGGAAGATTCGTCCTTGATTTCCCTTATTGAAGGTCCGGACTTCCCCACAGGCGGCAAAATCATGGGGATTGACGGGATAATCTCTAGTTATATTCTTGGCGCGGGACGAATTGTATTGCGCGGGAAATATCATATCGAGGAGCGCCGCAATAAGCAGGTAATTTGTATCACCGAGATTCCCTATCAAGTCAACAAGGCCAAGCTCATCGAGCGGATTGGTTTTCTCTCGAAAGAGCGAAAAATTGAAGGCATTAGCAGTATCGTGGATGAAAGCGATAAGACCGGAATGTGTATTGCCATTACGGTAAAGTCTGATTACTCTCCTCAGGTCATTGTTAATCGAATTATCAAAGAGACTTCTTTTCAAATTGCGTTCAGCGTTAATAATGTAGCCTTGGTGGACGGAGTTCCTAAGCGTGTGGGACTGCGTGAATTTTTCACCCAATTTTTCAAATTTCGCAAGGAAGTAGTCTTTCGTCGCTCCTTGTTTGAGTTGCGAAAAGCCGAGAAGCGGCGCAAGGTCTTAGAAGCCATTTCCGTTTCTTTAGAAAATATCGATACTGTCATCGCTTTAATTAAGGGCGCTCGGAATGCCTCCGAAGCGGTGGCTGCCCTTACAGCGCGGGAATGGGGTTGCGCCGCTACCTACGCTATCTGCTCTGAATTAATGGCCCCGGAAGATATTGGTTTTAAGGAGACCTACACCATCACCGAAGAGCAGGCGCAAAATATTTTGGATATGAAACTCCAGCGCTTAACTTCTATGGAAATCAGCAAGATTAAGGAGGAGTATTCCGAAATACTGCAACATATCAATTTTCACAACTCCATACTGCGCGATCGTAACAAGTTAGTAGGAATCATTATTTCGGAGCTAGAAGCCATTATCACGGCTTACGGCGATGAACGCCGCACCGAAATTGATTATAATGATAACGGTGAAGTAGAGCTAGTTGATGCAATCCGTGAGGAAGAACGCATTATCTCCATATCCGTCGCGGGCTATATCAAGTCACAGGGCATGGATGAATTCATCGTGCAAAATCGCGGAGGGAAGGGTAAGATCGCAACGAAAAATAAGGAGGATGATTATCTGGCGCAGATTATTACTGCTTCCAATAAAGATGCGATGTTATTTTTCTCTAGCACCGGACGAGTTTATAGCAAGAAAATCTACACTCTCCCAGATGGTTCGCGTAATAGTCGTGGCAAACCGATCAGCAACATCATTGAGCATTTATCTCCCGGCGAAAGAATTACGGCCCTAATGAATGTCGCTAATTTCGCTACCGATGGTTATGCTTTTTTAACTACGCAAAAAGGAGTGGTTAAGAAGGTTGATTTAGAAGAGTTCGGGAAAATTCGCGCCAATGGCACTACCGCTATTAATCTGGATGATGGCGATAAGCTGGTAAACGCTTGTATTGTAGCCAATGAGGACTCAGCCGAAGAAATTATCTTAATTACACGCGAAGGTATGGGCATTCGTTTTGAGACTAGCCAAATTCGCTCTACTGGGAAGAACTCGCGAGGAGTAAGAGGAGCAAGGCTCGCGGATGGGGATGATGTGGTATCAGTGGGACTGATTGAGAACGAAAATCAGAAAATTATCATCGTGACCGAAAATGGATACGGAAAAATCAGTTCGGTTGCTGAATATCGTTCTATCAATCGAGGCGGGAAAGGAGTGCGGGCCATTGCCGAATCGGAACGTAATGGGAAAGTGGTAGGAGCCGCCATACTGGACGATACCCAAATGTCGGACGTAATGATTGCTACCGAAAAAGGTATGCTCATCCGGATTGATGCCTCCGAAATTAAGGAAAGTGGGCGCGTCACTCAAGGAGTGCGACTAGTGCGACTTAATGACGGGGATAGGGTTAGCTCCATTCAAGTAATTACCTCAATCTAACCCCGACAATTTATCCAGTTAATTGATTTAGGAGTTTCAATCATGAGCAACGAAGAAAATAACACCTACGATAGTTCCAGTATCAAAGTTCTGCGCGGCTTAGAAGCGGTACGCAAGCGGCCCGGTATGTACATTGGCGATACCGATGACGGAACTGGGCTTCATCACATGGTTTTTGAAGTCCTCGATAATAGTATCGATGAATCTCTCGCGGGTTATTGTGATCATATCAAAGTCGAGATCAACCAAGACGGATCGGTGAGCGTCACGGATAATGGGCGCGGCATGCCAGTAGATATTCATCCAGAGGAAGGAGTGTCGGCAGCTCAAGTCATCATGACCATCCTCCATGCAGGCGGTAAGTTCGATGATAATTCTTACAAGGTAGCAGGCGGATTGCACGGTGTCGGAGTCTCGGTAGTAAATGCGCTTTCGCAGCAACTAATTCTCGAAATTAAGCGCGATGGGCATATTTGGCGTCAAGAATACCGCCACGGTGACCCGGTGGAAGAGATCAAAATCGTCGGTGATACTTCTGAGACGGGAACTAAAGTAACATTTCTGCCTGACCCCGCCATCTTTAAGATCACGACTTTCAATTTTTCTATCTTGGACAAACGAATTAGGGAACTTTCGTTCCTTAATAATAGTGTAACTATTGAGCTAATTGATCATCGAGAAGAGGGGAAAAAGGTCACTTATAACAACAAAAAAGGTATCCAAGGTTTTGTAGATTACCTAAACCGAAGCGCCAACCGATTGCACGAAACTATCGTTAATGGCAGTGGTTCCAAAGACGGAATTATCGTCGAGTTTGCGCTCCAGTGGACTGATTCTTACAATGAGCGAATCTTGTGTTTTACCAATAATATTCCTCAGGCAGACGGAGGAACCCATTTAACCGGATTTAAGTCTGCTATTGGGAAGAGTCTAGCTTCGCTCATCGCTAGTAAAGAGGTGGCAATTAAGTCTAAAAAGATTGAAATTACTAATGACGATATGCGCGAGGGCTTGACTGCCGTAATTTCGGTAAAGGTGCCTGACCCTAAGTTTTCTTCTCAAACCAAGGAAAAGCTAGTATCGAGCGAAGTACGGCCTATAGTTGAGGCCGTGGTGCTAGAACATCTTACTACCTTGTTGGTAGAGCATCCTAAAGAAACCAAAAATATTGTTACTAAAATAATCGATGCGGCTCGTGCGCGGGAAGCCGCACGAAGTGCGCGTGAAGCCATCAAAAAGCAGAATAGTTTTGATATCTCCAATCTTCCGGGTAAGTTATCGGACTGCCAAGATCATGACCCGGAAAAAGCGGAGATTTTTCTAGTGGAGGGTGATTCCGCAGGAGGTTCCGCTAAGCAGGCGCGAGATAAAAAAACCCAAGCAATTCTTCCTTTGAAAGGTAAGATCATCAACGCTGAGAAAAGCCGTATGAGTGATGTATTGTCTTCGGACGAAGTGGGGACGCTGATCACGGCTCTGGGGACCGGCATTGGTGAAGAATTCAATATCGCTAAACTGCGCTACCATAAAATCATCTTGATGACGGACGCGGACGTTGATGGTAGCCATATTGTAACGCTCATACTGACCTTTTTCTTTCGTTATATGCGCCCCCTAATTGAACATGGTTATGTTTATATTGCACAGCCGCCTCTCTATAAAGTTAAGATTGGGCGCAATGAGCGTTATGTAAAAAACGATGAGGAATTAGAAAAATTCATTCTAGAGTCTACTCTAGATGATTTGGAGATCGATAGTGGTTTTATTGAGTTTCAAGGCGAAAAGTTAAACCAGTTTATTGAAGAATTTGTCCGGCTCAATCTTAATCTGGTTAACTGGGCCGAGCGCAGCATTAAGGTGATTGATCGCTATTCGCTTCCTTTGCCGCTCATGGAAGCGTTGGTGTTGCATACCAGTTCCAATTATCAGTCTTGCGCAGATTTACTGACCAATGAATCTGCTCCCGCTGAGATAGCCGATTTTATGAATCAATATTACTTGCCCAACGAAGGGGCTAATTGGGCTTTCCGAAAAGAGATGGTCAATACTTCCGAGGGTGAAACTGAAATGCTAGTTCTTGAGTTGGATAACTATGGGGAACAGAAAAATTGGTATCTAGCGGCAGATCTTGCGCAGACTAAAATTGGAGGGGTAATAAATCGTTTCAGGGAATTCTTGGACGATAAGGGCATCATTTTAAACTTGGTGGTGCGCAAAGGCGGTAAGGTAATTTCTGAGGATGCTAATATTTTCGAAAGCTACCGTCGCCTTATAAATTACGTTAAAGATGGAATACACATTCAGCGATATAAAGGTTTGGGAGAAATGAATCCTGAACAACTTCATGAGACGACCCTTGATAAGGCCAAGAGGTCATTATTGAAAGTTAGCATTGCCGACGCAGAGGAAGCCGCCGATACTTTCGCGCTTCTCATGGGCGATGACGTAGAATCGCGCCGTAAGTTTATCGAGGAGTATGCACGAAATGCTCGGATATCTGATGTGTAAACCAATCATGTTTAATAGCTAATTACAAATAGCGCCTTTCTCTACCCAAGCCTTGTGCTTGGGTATTTTATTATTCATTAGAGCAATATGCTAAATTTTTTTAGAAATATTTTCTAACCAATAGCCAGAGTAGCGCCATGATAGAGGACCGCCACATGTAGAGATTGTCCATCGTCTCAAGGCCGTGGTGCCTCGATAGGAGGTCATGGGCGGGCTTGTAGGGCAGCCTTGGGGCAACGGATATGGCGGATCTTGGGGGGCCCCGCTGCCGGGGCTCAGGCCGTCTTTTTTGCGGCCTGCTGCGCGGCCCCCGAAGGGCTGTGAGAACCCGACTAAGGCACAAAAGGAAGGTGGATGGAGGTGGGTTTGGGCAAGGCAAGAGAGAGGCCAGAGTGAGGTCTTGGAGCCTCTATAGGGGCTTTTCAGCTTGCCTAGCCTGCCTCTATGCCCGGAACCCTTGGCGCGTTGAGGAAGGGCCGGAACAAGGCATAGATCGATATTAATCGACCCCCGAAAAACTGTTGGGCGGGTAAGTAGGTAGGTGTAGGTTTTTTTTGAATAGTTCTTGCAGCACCGCTATACAAAGCTATCAAACTAAAGTCAGCAATAAAATGATTAAAAAACGCCCTCTTAAGGAGGGCGTTTTTAATTTTACAGTATCGGGCTCAGCCACTTCTGAACATTTTTTTGCCAATTTTTGCTTTCAGAGAAATAACGAGCGTAATACTTATAGGACTTCTTAATGCCCGCCATTTCTAGCTGATCACATTGCGCGTAAAAATCCTCAATCTGCGGCTCCATCGTTACCAGCTCTATTTCTGGCATCAGATCCCGCACTGATTCCCATGACATGAGTTGAATATTTCGCGTCACAATATCCCACCCTTCTTGGATCGACTTCACTTTTTTGCTTTTGGTAGTGGAGTCGTTTTTTAGTTGCTCCAGATCATAAAAGTAACCTTCCAGAATAACTGAAGCCCCTTTTATCCCCACCCCTTCAATACCGGGGATGTTGTCCGACTTATCTCCTGCTATAGCTTTCGCAAGAATAAACTGGATTGGATCTTCGAATTGTCCATATCGTTCCGATAACGCGGGAAAATTATTGGAAGTAATTAACTCCTTATTTCGAGGCGAGAATATAGAAAAATTGCTTCCTAATCCTTGCCACCAATCTGTATCGCTACTGATCCCTAGATAATCGTTCTCTTTAATAGAGACGCAAAAAGCCACGATATCATCGGCTTCAAACTCCGCCGCAGAAGCTTGAGGAATCCCAAGTAATGCCGCCAAGGTTTTAATTTTTTCTTGCTGCTTGAAGTACGCTTCCCGGATGTTTACTTTTTCGGGAGTATCAGAGCGGTTGTCTTTGTAGGTTGGAAGTATTTCTTTGCGCCAGCTTTGCGGAGAGTCCCACAACATTAGTGGGGTGCGTCCGGGGAATTTTTGCATCAAGCTTAGGAACGAGTAAAAAAAACCGAATATAGCGGCAGTGTTTTGTCCTTGCGAAGTTT
>ERZ1669250.562-NODE-562-length-15942-cov-9.686851_pt1 | contig 15942 bp, 12 predicted proteins | sample MGYA00579295_ERZ1669250 | MGnify/ENA primary metagenome ERZ1669250 (study PRJEB41166, sample SAMN08046056) | hot springs metagenome | biome: hot spring; feature: acid hot spring; material: thermophilic sediment; isolation source: thermophilic sediment from acid...
GATCGAGGTCGCCGTTGTGGACCAGGGCGGAGATGGCCGGCAGGGCATCCTTGAGCCCGCTGCGGTTGACGCGATCCAGGAGGTCGAGACCATCGCTGGCCACCTCGGCCAGGCGCCCGACCATCTCGTCGCTCAGGGAGTCGCCGGCGGCTCCCATCATCCGCGCCAGATGCACGATGCGATCGAGGTCGCCGTTGTGCACCAGGGCGGAGATGGCCGGCAGGGCATCCTTGAGTTCGCTGCGGTTGACGCGATCCAGGAGGTCGAGGCCATCGCTGGCCACCCCGGCCAGGCGCCCGACCATCTCGTCGCTCATGGAATCCCCCGCCGCGCCCAGCAGGCGGGCGAGGTGGACGATGCGATCGAGGTCGCCGTTGCGCACCAGACTGACCAGGGCTTCCTGGGCCTGCTGCAGCTCCGTTTCGTACTGCGTATCCAAGACTGCGGCCATGGGGCACCTCCTTTAGAGCAGACCCCGGGCCGTCGCCCAATAGAGCTTGTTGTAGGCCATCTTGAAGGCGTGTACCGCGCCGGTGGGTGCCTTGGGCTGGGGCGGGTTCTGGTAGTTGAACATGGCATAGGTAGCGCGGTCCTTGCCGGCCTCGATGAAGCAGAAGACCTTGCCGTCGTAGCTCTTGACGGGGTGCCCCATCTTGACCACCGCCGCCACATTCTCCGCCGCTGTCTCCGCCTCGAAGTGGGCGGTGGAGCCTGCCTTGGAGATGGGCAGATTGGTGGTGTCGCCGAGGACGATCACGTTCTTGCCGTGCTCCCCTTCCATGTGCAGGCTGTGGCGGTTGGTGGGAATCCAGCCATTCTCGCCGAGGCCGTTCTTCTCGATGACCTCCTGACCCTTGTGGGGCGGTACCCCGACCAAAAGATCGAACTTCACCTCGCCCCCTTCCTCACTGCGCACGCAGGCGTTCTTGCCGTCCACCTCCTTCATGTTGAAGAGGGTTTCGTACTTGATGCCCTTGGCGTCGAACTCCGGTGCCGCCCACTTGGCCACGTTCTCGAGGCTGTGCACCCGGCCGATGGGGTAGGTGTAGTAGAACTCGGTCTTGTCCAAAAGGCCCCGATCCTTGATGAAGTCGTACATGGCAAAGGTGACTTCCAGCGGGATCATCGGACACTTGTGGGGCAGACCCACGGTGATGACGATGCGACCGCCCTTGAACTGCGACAGGCGATCGTAGAACTGCACGGCCCGCTCTGCGGAGTAGCAATCCACCGAGTTCTCCTTGAGACCCGGGATGTTCTCCGGCAGGGGCCGGGAGCCCGTGGAGATGACGATGAGATCGTACTCGTGGACCTTGCCGCTCTTGCACTTGACGTGGTTCTCCGCGAGGTGGAACTCCTCCACCGGGTCGACGTGGAAATCGATGCCCGGCTCCAGCAGGCTCTGCTGCTCCCGCACCAGCTCGTCGGGGGTCGCTCGGCCCATGGCCACGTACAGCCAGCCCGGCTGATAGACGTGTTCGTGGGTGGCCGAGAGCATGGTGATGCGGGCCTTGCCCGTCTTCAGTTCTCCGTGAATCCGCCGCGCCAGATGATTGGCAAAAATGGTACCGCCCATACCGCCGCCTACGACCAGAATTCTCATGACTGCGCTCCTTGCTGTGTCTGCGGGAATCCGTCCGGATTCCCTGCCGTATCCTGTCCGCTGCACCCAGTCCAAAGCGCTACCACGGGGAAAAACGCTTCCTGGGGACGGGGTCTTGCGGACCCTTTACTTCGCCTTGCGTACCTTGATGTGCCAGGTCCCCTCGCTGTCCTGCTGGGTATCCACCATCTCGTGCCCGACCTTCTTGACCCATTCCGGGACGTCGGCTGCCGAGCCGGCATCGGTGGAGAGCAATTCCAGGGTGTCCCCCACCTGCATGCTTTTCATGTTGGCAATGAGTTCCATCAATGGACCCGGGCAGAAACTGCCGCGGGCATCCACCGTCCGTTCCGCCATGTTTGTCTCCTTTTGCTCTCGTCTCGCTCCGATCGGGAGTGCCCCGATCCCCTGTGCGCTGCTCAGAAGGTCAGGATCGTGCTGCCTTCGGCATCGCTGAAAAATTTGGTCAGACCCATGGGCCCGGCGACGATGGATTCCAGTTCGCCCTCTTTGATGCCCATCACGTCCATGGCCATGGAGCAGGCCCAGATCTTGGCGTCCCCGAGTTCCACCGCCTGCTCGAAGATCTGATAGAAGGGCGGTACCTGATGGCGTTCCATGGCCTTGCCCACGGCTCCTTCGGCCGGTGCTTCCTTGGACTGGCCCTTGATGAAATAGGGGAAGGCATTCATGGACAGAAAGACCTGCACTTCCGTCCCCGACACCGCTGCCACCGAAGCCGCCATGGCCGCAAACTGCAAACGCTCCCGATCACCGCTCAGGCAAATGATGAATAGACCCGCCATGAATCCTCCGCTGTCCAAGCCAACTGTCTAAGTAATAGCAGATGCTGTGCCACTTTTCTGCTGGCCGATCAGAATAATCCTTAAGCAATGATTGTTAAGGAAAATATAAAAAAATTAATATTATATTATGCTGATAATTTGGATATTTATTTGCTATTTTCGGGATTTTTCGGCAGATTGGACTAAGACCTGTCATGACCTGTCATGACCATGCCTGACAGGTCTGCAGGCACGATACGAAAGCTACCTGTGCGGGATTCGGATCATAAAAAAATTCAGTGCATCCATGCGAAAAAAGCTTTCGTATGATACCCGAGTAAGCTGGTCAGGTTACGGATTTCAGACAGGGATACATACCACCAGGTGCCTTATGGAAAAATTGCGCAGCAGCATGGACCCAGCACAATTGCATTGCGAGAGTGCTTCTTCCGAGACCGCTCTGGAGCTCGAGTCGGCTCTGAACATTCAGCAGAATCCCATGGTGCTGATCGATCGGGACTACCGCATCATTGCCGCCAATCGCGCCTATCGCGAGGCCTATGGCGTGCGCCGCGAGGAAATCGTCGGCAGACACTGCCACGAGATTTCGCATCACTCCCCCATTCCCTGTCACATGCGCGGTGAGGATTGTCCGCATCAGGCGGTATTTCGTACCGGCCAGGCGCACGAGGTGCGGCACATCCACTACGACCAGAACAATCACGCCGAACACGTACGCATTCGCGGACACGTGCTGCGCGATCAGCGCGGTCGCAGTTACCTTGGAGAAGAAATCATCCGTTTGCCCCCCCAAGACGATGCCATCACCTGCAACGATCTACGCATGGTGGGGAAATCTCCTGCCTTTCTGCGCTGCTTGCACCACATCGAAATGGCGGCACGAACGGACGCGAGTATTCTCTTGTTCGGTGAGAGCGGGGTGGGGAAGGAACTGGCGGCCCAGGCGATCCACCACTTCTCCTCTCGCGCCGCCGGCCCACTGATTACCGTGGATTGCGCGACCCTGCCCGAAAATCTCTTCGAAAGTGAGATTTTCGGGCACGAGCGGGGTGCCTTCACCGGTTGTGTCGGGCGCAAGCTTGGGCTCTACGAACAGGCACACCAAGGGACACTTTTTCTGGACGAGGTGGGAGAGCTGCCCCTGGTCATGCAGGCCAAACTGCTTCGGGTGTTGGAGACGGGCAGTTTCCGTCGCCTGGGGGGCAACGAAAATCTCAGCGCCGATGTGCGGGTGGTGGCTGCCACCAATCGCGACCTGCGCGCCATGGCCGCACAGCGCCATTTTCGGGAGGACCTCTACTACCGTCTCGCCGCCATCACCATCGACCTGCCGCCCTTGCGCGATCGTCGCGAGGACATCCCGGGCATCGCGCAGGTGTTGCTGGAGCGTATCGGTCGTGATTGGGGCGGACGCTGGAGCCTCTCGCGGGAAGCCGAGCGGCGGCTTTGTGCCTACAATTTCCCTGGAAACGTCCGGGAACTGCGCAATATACTCCAGAAGGCGGCGGCCCTGGCCGATGGCCCGATCATCGAAGCCAAGCATCTGGAGTTCTTCCGCGCCGTGGTGCCAGAGGGCATGGCGACCCCCGCGCCGCAGAGTGCGCGCCCACGGCCAGCGCCCGGACGTGGACAGTGCCCCCCGGACCTTTTGGAGATCCTCGAAAAATATCAGGGAAATCGCCGCCAGGTGGCGGAACACCTGGGGGTGAGCGAGCGCAGTGTCTACCGCTGGCTGAGGCGCCTCGACAAGCACTGAAGCGCGCCCGGAAAGCCCGCGCGCTTGACAGGATTCCGAAGTTTGGCTATCGTGCGCGAACGCTGTGGGGCCATAGCTCAGCTGGGAGAGCGCTTGAATGGCATTCAAGAGGTCAGCGGTTCGATCCCGCTTGGCTCCACCAAAATTTTCTAACGATGTACCGATCAGCCAATGGTTTTCCTAGGGTACTTTGATCGAGGTTCGTTGCTTTGTCGATTTGAGATGAGCATCGGTCCCAGGGTCATGGCTACCACAAAAATAAGGCATCCAGCGCCGCGACTCCTTCTGCCGTACACCTGAGGAGACCGGTCCTATGCAACACCTGCGCGCCATCGCAGCCCATGCCAATTATCTCAAGCGCGTTCGCGCCTGCCTTGCGGAAGAAGTGGCTTGCGCCTGCCACAAGCCCTACACCGATTGCGATTTTGGCAAGTGGTGGTATGCCGAAGTTTTTCCGCACAAGGCAAATTTTTCGGTCGAGGCCCAGGCGCTCATCGACACCATCGACCGGACACACAAGGAGTTTCACGAGGCCTCACAAAAGATCACGGAGCTGTCGGCGCTGGGCAAAAACGCCGAGGCAAAACTCTTTGAGACCGAACTGATGCAGCATTCCAACCGGCTCATTCAGGCAATCCTCCAACTGGATGGTTCGGATTTTTCGTCCTGAGCTCGGAGGAGTCCCGATGTGGTCGACTGAGCCTGCGCCGCCGCTCCCGCAGGCGCCGTTTTGACGCTATTCTTTTAGAACGGTGGTACGGGCGTTGCGCTGGCTAAGGCCGCGCTCTGACTAGAGGATCTCGACGGGAGAGGGAATTGCGCATACTGATCGCGCCGGACCACTTCAAAGGCAGCATGCGGGCCGATGAAGTGGCCGAGATCATCCGCAAGGCCCTGAACTGGCACGTGCCCGGCATCCACTGTGAACTGCTGCCGCTGGCCGACGGCGGTGAAGGGACCATGGCGGTCCTCGCCACTGCGCTGGGCGGGAGCTTTCGGGAGGTGAGCGTCCGCGATCCCTTGGGTCGTCTCGTGCTGGCCAGGCTAGCCTTGGTGGATGCTGGACGGACCGCCGTCGTGGAAATGGCCGCGGCCAGCGGTCTGCTGCGCCTTCCGGCCACGGAAAGAAACCCCCTGGAGACCCACACCCTGGGCACCGGCGACCTGCTGCGCGCGGCGCTGGATCTGGGGGTAGAGCGTATCATCCTCGGGATTGGCGGCAGTGCCACCAACGATGGAGGGATGGGTATGCTCTGTGCCCTTGGAGCCCGCTTTCTCGATGCGCGTGGCCACGATCTGGCGCCCGCCGGCAGAAACCTGGCGTTGGTGCGGGGAGTGGACTTCAGCGGTCTCGATCCGCGCTTGGTCCATACCCACATCGAGGTGATCTGCGATGTCGACAACCCCCTGCTGGGGCCGCAGGGGGCGACCAGGGTCTATGGACCGCAGAAAGGTGCCTCGGAGGCCGAACTCTCCGCCCTGGAAGAAGGGATGCGCCATTATGCCGCGCAGCTGCAGCGCTGCTGCCCCCGAGATATAGTCCACAGCGCGGGCGCCGGAGCGGCCGGCGGCTTGGGGGCCGCCTGCATCTTCCTCGGTGCCAGTCTGCGGCCCGGGATGGAGGTCATTGCCGAATTGGTGGATCTGGAGGGCCGTATTGCTGCCTCCGACCTGGTGATCACCGGCGAGGGTTGCGTCGACGAGCAGACGCTGCGTGGGAAGACCGTCGCCGGAGTCCTGCGGCTGGCGCGGAAAGAGAGCAAACCGGTCATCGTCATCGCCGGCAGAGTGCGTGACAAAGACAAAGTGGCCCAGAAACTGGGGGCAACGGCCCTCTTCACGACGCTTTCGGATGCTTTGCCGGATGCGGAGATTGGCGCCCACGCGGCGGCGGATCTGGCTCGGACGGCGGCCAGCGTTGCCGCCGTCCTGCAGCTTGGCCGGCAGGTCCGCTCCGGCCGCGACTAAGCCCCGGCGCCGTCGACCGGCGCACTCAGCCCAATGCTGCTCCCATGCCGCCATGGGACTGGGCAGTCTCCCGCTCGGCCTCGACCTCGATGGGTAAGGCCGTGTGCATGGCTATACGGTTGACCAGGAGTCCGAGGGCAGCGAGGATCGCCATGACCCAGAAGACTCCGGACCAGCCCACGGTCCCGATCAGGACCGACGATGCCACCGGTCCTACGGCGCTGACGGAATTGGAGATGACTCCGATGGCAAAGGCGCCGGCACCCATGGTGGCTACGGGGAAACAGTTGCAGGGAGATGCCCAGTAATTAGGGGGTGTCGCCATGGTACAGGCCACTATGAGCGCCGATATCAGGAACCAGGTGTAGGAGATGGGCGCAAGGTAGAGAATCATCAGCGCCCCCAAGATCACCGAGGTGTTGGCGAGGCTGATGACGCGCAGGCGCGCATTGACGAAGTTGCGATGAGAATTGTCTTTTTTGGCCCAATGATCGCCGAGAAGAGCCCCAAGGATTGCCGCGATAAAACCTACGAGTCCCCAGATGAACATCACGTTGCCGGTCTGCTGCGGCTGGTAGCCCAAATGATAGGCATACACGGGCAAAAATCCACCGATGGTAAACAGTGTCCAGTTATTGGGTATCTGAACGATTCCCATAATCCAGGTCATAGGATAGGACCACACGCTCTTGTGGTGGGAATTCTGCTTCGACAGTTTGATGTCCGCGGCGTGGCCGGCGGCATCGCGGGCAAAAATGAAATACACCAGCGCACCCAGGATCATGATTCCAGCAGTGATATAGTAGACGTTCTGCCAACCCAGGGCGCTAAGACTGCCCGTCACGATGCCGCCCACCGCACCACCCAGGGTGATGGCTCCCAGCATGGCCGCCAGCGATATTCCTCGTTGACTGGAGCGAAACCAGCCAGCCAACTGCAGGGAGAAGAGAGCGATCATCATGATCATCAGGCCTTGGCAAAAGCGCAGAACTATCAGTAGGGTCAGCGATTTGGTCAAAGGCATGAGGAGCGGCAGAAGGATCTGCGGCACAATCAGAAACACTTGCGCGAGCAACACGCCGAGCTTGATGCGGGTGTCAAAAATACCGCCGTGACCGAGAAAAAAGGCGATGAACAATCCTACGGAAAAAGCGTCGATACCCGCCGTCGACAGTGTTCCCGGTGAAATGTCCATGGCCTTTGCCATGGCCGGTGCGGCCACGCCGAAAGCGGTCAGTGACATGAAACTCGTAGTCATGATGACACCTGCCACCGCCGCCATGACCCAACGGTAGGGTGAGGAATATTCGGCTTGTTCCTTGATTTCCATGGTGCAGCCTCCGGGTGCAAGAAGGAATGCTCAGAACGATGATTTCATCGCTACGGCTTCGCTTCCGTCATCGCAAGAGACCGTGTCGGTATAGAAACGGCAATTTAGAAGGCACGGATATTCTCACGATATGTATGGATCAGCGAATATCATGAGGCTAGGTCAGGGCAGGGCAGGCCGCAATGTGGTGTTGTTCCGCCATGTGGAATCAGGGCGCCTCTCACGCGTTGCGCGAAGGTCTGAATCGCCCACTTTGGCGCTAGAGATGCGTTGCCGTAGGCGACTCTGGATAGTGGACGTTCAAAGTGACCTTGCGCCCGCGCAGGGACCGCAGGATCCGCCGTGCCGCTTCGTGCAGAGATTTCACCCAGGAGAGTTCTCGGCGTTCCATGGGTGCGGATATGCTGAGGCCCACGATCCAGGGGAGATCGGCTTCGATGAGCACGCCGATACAGCCCACTCCTTCCTCCGTCTCTTCATTGTCCAGGGCATAACCTTGACTGCGGATCCTCGCTAGTTCCTGCTGCAGCGATTCCAAGGAGACAATGCTGTGGCGCGTAAGGGCGCGCAGACCGCTGCGCTGCGCATAGGCGGCGACGGCGGCTGGATCCTGGCGTGCCAGCATGAGCTTGCCCACTGCCGTGCAGTGGAGGGGGGCGCGGCTGCCGATGATCTGCTCGACCCGCATCATGCGCGAGGGTGTGGCGCGGTCCACATAGAGAACCTCGTCCTGCTCCTGGATGCTCAGGTTGACCGTCTCGCGAATCTGATCCCGCAGCCAGATCATGCTCGGCCGCGCCAGGGTACACAGATCGTTGCGACCGGCGATGAGTTCGGCCCAGTCCGCGAGGCGTGGCGCAAAGGCATAGCGGCCCTGAGGGTCGCGCAGGATCATACCGTTGGCTTCGGCGGCCGCTAGAATGCGAAAGGCGGTGGAGGTGGCAAGACCGGTGTCGGCAGTCAGGGTCTTGAGATTGGCCTCGCCGCCAGCTGCCGCCAAGGCTTCCAGGAGCGCGCGGAGACGGTCGATGACTTGGATACCCGACTGCGCCTGCTTTCTGAACCCGGTCATTTTCCACCATGTGAAAAACACTTCTCATTGCGAAATCTTAGTTTTCTTTCTACAGTGAAGGCAAGTACCGTCGACAAGGATCCCTTCATGAGCAACGTGCAGCAGCCGACCGCCACCTCGCCCGTCCCCTTCACTCGGGGTATGCAGTATTTTGGCCAGATCTGGCCAGAGCACGCCAACTACGGAAAGCATCCGGCGGTACGGCAGGAACTGGGGCGCATCGACGATCCCAGCGACCCCGCGGCCATCTACCAGTGCCTGCTGCTGGCCGATGCTCTGCGCTACTGTACCTTGCAGGTCTGTGCCGCCAAGGCCTCCGGCCATCCTGGCGGTTTTGCCTCCAGCGCCGATGCCTATGCGGCACTGGTAATGCTGGGCCACACCAACATCGTGACGGAAGTCGGCCACCACGCCCCCGGGTTCTACAGCGCCATGTTCCTGGATCGCTCCCTAGAGGCCATGGGCATCTACACCATGGAGGAGTTCGCCCAGCGTTACCGCGAACGCCACGGTCTGCTGGGACATCTATCGGGTGCCATCCCGGGGCTGCTGGCACCGGCCGGCCCTTTGGGTCAGGGCCAGCACTTTGCCATGGCGGGGGCCTTGCTTCACCCCGGGGTGCTCTTTCCCGTGACCATCGGTGATGGTGGGCTTGGCGAGCCCTACGTGCTCAGTGCCATGAAGCATTTCCACTTTGCCTATCCGAAGGTGACCAACTACCTGCCGGTGCTGGTGTGGAATGGCTTCAGTCAGGAGCATCACTCCATGGTGGCGCGGATGAGCAACGCGCAGATGCGGGAGTACTGGCACGCCCACGATTTTGACGAGGTGATCCTGGTGGATGCCAAGGACTACGACGACAGCGGCCAGGAAGGCGCCTTCGTCGACGCCACGCGTTTTTCACCGAAGGCGCGCTTGGCTTTCACCGGCGCCGTTCTGGCGGGCGTGGCCCAGGCGGCGGCCAGCGCCTTGGCCGGGGTCCACACCGCCTTCGTCCTGAAGCAGCTCAAGGGCGCTGGTGTCCACACCACCGGAGCCAAGGCGCATAACCTGCACCCGGCCGACACCCTGGAAGCGCCCATCATCCGCAGCGCCTTGGAGCGCCACGCCCTGGCGCCCGAAGCCTGGGATCTGGTGCGCGAAAATTGTGTCCGCGCCGGTGGTGGCCCGGCGGCACAGACCGTGGTCACCGAGCGGGTCCTCGAACTTGCTCCCCTCGGCGAATTCCCCATGCAGGAATTCTCGGTGGGTGAGAAGGCGGTACCGGCCACGGCCATGGGTGCCCTGGTCGCATGGCTCGGTCAGCAGGATCGCCGCTTTGTGGTGAGCAATGCCGATGGCAATGAAGCGTCCAACATGAAGAACATCAACGACGCCCTGAAGATCCGGCATCCCACTGAGGACCCTCTGTACAATCAGGATCCCCACGGTCAGGTCTATGAGCCCTTGAGCGAGGATGCCTGTGCGGGACTCGCAGCAGCCCTGGCGCTTTTTGGCAGCCGCTCCCTGTGGCTTTCCTACGAGTCCTTCGCCATCAACGGCTGGCCTATCGTGCAGACGGTGGGTCAGGCCATGGCAGAGCTGCGTCGTCGCACTCCGTCGGTGGTCTGCATGTTCACCGCCGGTGCCCTGGAGCAGGGGCGGAACGGCTGGACCCACCAACGCCCGGAAATTGAGGCCTATATTGCTGCTCAGATGCGCAATGGCAACGTCTACCTGCTCTATCCCTGCGACGCCAATACCATTCAGGTAGCCTACGAATACGCCACCACCAGCCACAATAAGGTGATGGCCATCGTCGCCTCCAAGAGCCCGCTGCCGGTCCGGCTGACCCTGGAAGCGGGGCGGCGAGCTCTGCACGACGGTGCCATCGCCCTGGCGCAGGCCGGGGATGGTCGCAAGGGCCGCATCGTTTTTGCCGTACTGGGCGACATGATCCTGGATGCCGTGTTCGCGCTGCAGGAACCTTTGGTCCGTGCCGGCTATGGCGTGCGCATCATCTCCGTCGTCAATCCCCGGGCGCTTTATCGCGTGGGCGACCTGCCCGTGGATACGGTGGCGGAGCCGGATCGCCATTTCCTGGACGATGCCAGCTTCCACGAGCTTTTCGATGCGGACCTGCTGGTGGCCGTGAGTGGCGGACCGGCCACAGCGCTGGAGCCCGTGTTTCAGCGGGCTCGTTATGGCGGGCTCGAGATCCTGGCCTGGCAGCGCGGCGAGACCACGGCCTCTGCCGGCGAGCTCCTGCAGCTCAATGGCCTGGATGCCGCGGGTATGATGCAGCGCCTGCGCGCTCGGGGTATCGAGGTCCATTAGCATGACCCGGAGGCGGATCATCGTCATCGATGACGACCCCACGGGGTCCCAGACGGTTCACGGTTGTCTGCTGCTGACCCGTTGGGATGACGACACCCTCGATGCTGCCCTGCGCGATGACGCCCCGCTTTTTTTCATCCTGAGCAATACTCGGGCAATGGCGGCGGCGGAGGCTGCGCGTGTCACCCGCGCGATCGCCGTTGCGCTGCAGCAGGCCTTGGCGCGGGCAAAGGCCTCCGGAGAGGCGCTGACGAGCTTGGTGGTGAGTCGATCCGACTCCACCCTGCGCGGTCACTATCCCATCGAGACGGACGTCATCAGCGAGGTTCTCGGTCCCTTCGATGCCCTTTTTCTGGTTCCCGCGTTCTTTGAGGGCGGCCGCATCACCCGGGCCGGGACCCACTACCTGCGCCAGGATGGTGAGCTCGTACCGGTGCACCTTACGGAGTTTGCCCGCGACTCGGTTTTTGCCTTCCACCACAGCTACCTCCCGGATTATGTCGAGGAGAAGACCGGCGGTCGGATTCCCGCGGCAGCCGTACAGCGGCTCAGCCGTGAGAATCTGCGTGCCGAAGATCTGCCGGCGCGTTTGCGCACACTGGCGGGCAATGTCTGTGTCGTGGTGGATGCGGAAGAGCCGGAGGATCTGGCCATGTTCGCCAGAGCCGTGCGCACCGCTGCAGATGCCGGCAAGCGTTTCCTGTTCCGCAGTGCCGCAAGCCTGCTGACGGCATTGGCGGATCTCCCGCCGCAACCCGTGGCTGCCGAGGCCATGGGACGACACCGGCGCGGCGACGGCCCGGGGGTGATTCTGGTGGGTTCCCACGTGCGCAAGAGTAGTGAGCAGTTGGAGTGGCTCCTGCAGGAGCCGGGCGTCGTCGGCATAGAAATCGCAGTGGATCGTACCCAGGGGGGTGAGCGCGCGGACTATCTCGAGGCCTGCCGCGGGAGGATTCATGCGGTCGTCGCGCAGGGAATGGATCCGGTGATCTTCACCAGTCGAGAGGAAAGACGCTTTGCCGACCGGCACGAGCGTCTCGCCTTCGGTGCCGGAGTTTCCGCCTTTTTGATGGAGCTGGTGCAGACCCTGCCGGAAAATATTGGCTTTCTCATCAGCAAGGGCGGCATCACCTCCAACGACACCCTGAGCTGTGGCCTAGGTCTGGCAACGGCACGGGTCGTAGGACAGATCCTGCCCGGCTGCTCGGTGCTGCTGTGTCCCGACGATCACCCCCGCTACCCGCGTCTGCCGGTGGTGATCTTTCCGGGCAATGTTGGTGATGCCCAGTCTCTGGTCCAGGCGCGTCGTCGCCTCCGAGGAGGGAGCTCGTGAATCTCGCTGCCAAGGCGCGTGAAGATCTTCTGACGGCACTGGCAGCCGTCCTCCCCGCCGATGCTTTGCTGACGGACCCCGAGTCCTTGCGACCCTACGAGTGCGATGGTCTGTCCGCCCTGCGCGGCATGCCGCTCTGCGTTGCGCTGCCGGACACCGCCGACGCCGTGGCTGCGGTTTTGGCTACCTGCCATCGCTTCGGGGTTGCGGTGGTACCGCGAGGCGCTGGCACGGGTCTTTCCGGCGGCGCTCGCCCAACAGCCGGAGCCGTGCTTCTGTCCATGGCGCGCCTGCGGGACATGGGCGAGATCGATCTTGCCAACCGCACTATTCGGGTGGGTCCTGGCGTGCGCAATCTGGCCATCAGCGAGAAGACCCGTCCGCACGGCTTCTATTATGCCCCCGACCCCTCCTCTCAGATTGCCTGCAGCATCGGCGGCAATCTGGCGGAAAACTCCGGTGGCGTCCACTGCCTGAAATACGGCCTCACTACCCACAATGTCCTGGCCGCAGAGATGCTGGATGCTCACGGGCAAAGGCTCGAGATCGGCAGTCTCGCCCCCGACAGCCCCGGCTACAATCTGCTCTCGCTGCTCATCGGTTCCGAGGGGCTGTTGGGCGTGGTGACTTCCTGCCAGTTGCGCCTTTTGCCGGTGCCGGAGCAGACCGTCTTGCTGATGGCCGCCTTTGCGGAAGTGGCGCGCGCGGCCGATGCGGTCAGTGCGATCATTGCCGCCGGCATCATACCCGCGGGCCTGGAGATGATGGACCGTCTGGCCATTGCTGCCGCCGAGGATTTCGTGCATGTGGGCTATCCCCGCGCGGCGGCAGCCATCCTCCTCTGCGAGCTGGACGGAGACGCGCAGGAGATTGCGGGCGATCAAGAGCGCGTCGAGACCATCCTGCGGGAGCACGGCGTGACGGATCTGCGCCTCGCCCGCGATGAGGCCACCCGGCTCGCGTTGTGGAAAGGGCGCAAAGCCGCCTTCCCTGCCGTCGGTCGCCTGGCCCCGGATTACTACTGTATGGACGGTACCATTCCTCGGGCGCGACTGGCCGAGGTGTTGGAACGCATCGCCGAGCTTTCGCGCGAATACGGCCTGCAGGTGGCCAATGTCTTCCACGCCGGTGACGGGAATCTCCATCCTCTCATCCTTTACGATGCCAACCAGGAAGGACAGCAAGAGCGGGCAGAGCGCCTGGGGGCCGAGATCCTGGCGCTCTGCGTCCAGGTTGGGGGGACCATTACGGGAGAGCACGGCGTCGGTGTAGAGAAATTGGACAGCATGTGCGTGCAGTTCACCTCCGAGGAACTGGCGCAGCTGCATCGCATCAAGGCGGCCTTCGACCCCGAAGGACGGCTCAATCCGGGCAAGGCCGTCCCCAGTCTGCACCGCTGTGCCGAACTTGGGGCTATGCACGTTCACGGCGGTGCTCTGCCTTTTCCGGAGCTGGAGCGGTTTTGACATGGACTGCAGCGCAGCGCTCCGGGAGCAATTGCGCGAGGCCTGCGCCAAGGGGCAAAAGCTGGAGATCCGCGGCAGCGGCAGCAAGACCTTCTATGGTCGGCCCGTCCGCGCGGATGGGATCGTGGACGTGCACGAGCACATCGGTATTCTGGCTTATGAGCCCAGCGAGCTCTTCCTCACCGCCCGCGCCGGCACGCCTCTGCGAGAGATCGATGCGGCCTTGGCCGAGCGTGGCCAGATGCTCCCCTTCGAGCCGCCCCGGTTTGGCGCTCAGGCTAGTATCGGCGGTACCGTTGCCTGCGGTTTTTCGGGTCCTCGCCGTCCCTATGCCGGTGCCGTCAAGGATCACATCCTGGGCGTGCGCATCCTCAACGGTCTGGGCGAAGACCTCCATTTCGGCGGTACGGTGCTGAAGAATGTCGCGGGTTATGATGTCGCGCGCCTCATGGCCGGGTCCTTGGGCAGTCTCGCCCTGATTCTCGAAGTCACGGTGAAAGTACTGCCACGCCCGACATTGGAACGCACGCTGGTGCAGGAGTGTTCGGCCGATCAGGCCCTGCAAAAACTGCGTCGGTGGATGATGCGCAGTACGCCCATCAGCGCCAGCGCCCATTATCAGGACACCCTGTACCTACGTCTGTCCGGCCAGGAGCACCGTGTGCGGAACTTTGCGGAGCAGTCCGGTGGAGAGATCCTGGATGACGACCGGGGCGCGCGTTTCTGGGAGGATCTGCGCGAGCAAGGTCTGGATTTCTTCTGTGGCGATGCTCCTCTGTGGCGCTTGTCTCTGCCCGCCGCCGCGCCCCAGCAGCCGGCGGATTTCGGGGCCAGTCTCTGGGAGTGGGGCGGGCAGCAACGCTGGCTGCGCGCGGTGCCCGATCCGCTTGCTCTGCGGCACTGGGCGCAGAGTCAAGGCGGGCACGCAACGCTTTTTCGCGCCACCCCAGGTGCGGCTGTCGAGATCTTCCAGGAACTGCCTCCGCCCTTGTTTGCGTTGCATCAGCGGCTGAAGGCCGCCTTTGATCCCAAGGGCATTCTCAATCCCGGGCGACTCTATGCCGGACTATGAGTCCCCATTGCTGAGAGCCGAATAGAGAGAAGGAGGGTCATGCAAACCCGGATTGCTCCCCAGTACCGCACCGATCCATCGGTTCATGAAGCCGAAACCATCCTCCGGGATTGTGTGCACTGTGGCTTCTGCAATGCCACCTGTCCCACCTACCGTCTTCTCGGTGACGAGCAGGACGGTCCGCGTGGCCGCATCTACCTCATCAAGGCGCTGTTGGCGGGGGAGAGGGCGACGGAGCGCACGCGCCTGCATCTGGATCGCTGCCTTGGCTGTCGCGCCTGTGAAACCACTTGTCCGTCGGGAGTGCGTTATGGTCGGCTGCTGGAGATTGGACGCCACCTGCAGAACGCGCGGTTGCCGCGGCCGCCGCGGGCGGCTCTGGAGCGCCGTCTGCTCCGCTACGTGGTCACCGAACCCCGTCGTTTTCGCGCCGCGCTTGGTCTGGGGCAGGCCTTCAGGCCCCTGCTGAGGGGTTCCCTGGCTCGCAGTTTCCCACCGCTTCCGGCCAAGTCGTCCTATGCGGCATCTTCCGTTTCTACGACGCACGCACGGCGTGTGCTCCACTTGGATGGCTGCGTTCAGAGCGTAGCCACACCGGCAACCCGTGCCGCGCTCGCGCGGGTGCTGGATCGCCTGGAGGTCGCGTTGGTCTCTGCGCCTGCAGCGGGCTGCTGCGGGGCGCTCAGCGCGCATTTGGATGCCTTGGACGAGGCCAAGGCTCTGATGCGCCGCAATATCGACGCCTGGTGGCCCTACCTGGAGGAGGGTGCCGAAGCCGTTCTCGTCAGCGCCAGCGGTTGCGGCAGTATCGTCAAGGACTATGGGTACTATCTGCAGGACGACCCTACCTACGCCAACAAGGCCAAGCGGGTGGCCGAGCTCACCTACGATCCGTCGGAGTGGCTGGCTCGTGAGCTGGCCGCGCGACCTACGATAGGGAACGCGCAGGGGCGCATCGCCTTTCACGCACCTTGCTCCTTGCAGCATGGACAGAAGCTTGGCGGGGTGGTGGAAGGGATCCTGGCCCGTTTGGGATACCAGCTCAGCGTAATTCGTGATGCCGAGCTCTGCTGCGGTTCTGCGGGCAGCTATTCGCTCTTGCAGCCACAGCTTGCCACGCAACTGCGGCGGCAGAAGCTCGCCAGTTTGCAGGCGGATCGGCCGCAATGCATAGCTACCGCCAATGTCGGCTGTCAGCTCTACCTGGCTCAGGAGGCCGT
>ERZ1669250.564-NODE-564-length-15925-cov-4.147133_pt1 | contig 15925 bp, 16 predicted proteins | sample MGYA00579295_ERZ1669250 | MGnify/ENA primary metagenome ERZ1669250 (study PRJEB41166, sample SAMN08046056) | hot springs metagenome | biome: hot spring; feature: acid hot spring; material: thermophilic sediment; isolation source: thermophilic sediment from acid...
TAGCCACTACTAATCCTATTTCACCCCTTGGTATCATACCTGTTGAAATTGCAAAACTTGATTTATGATTTTTAGTGGTAATAAATGCAAAGGGATAGATCCCGAAAATCTTAAAAACTATAGCTATAGCAGTCAAATAAAGGCTTAAAAATACCCCTAAAAACGATAGATTAATCAAATTGACCTCTAAACCTATAACAACAAAAAATATTGATCCAAATATGCTCAACAAAGCATCTATATTTTTTCTTAAAATTGTAACCTTTTTGCTTTCTGCCATTGATACTCCAGCAATATAGGCAGCTATTATTGGAGAAAAACCCAGGGTAGTCATAATTGCTGTCAAACCGAAAATGGTTACTAAAGAAGCTTCAAAAGCGTATTTATCATTAATCTTATTAAATATTTTGGGTATTATAAAAACAGATGTAGCAAATATAATACCCCACGCAATACTGTAAAAAAATACAATCCTTATTATGTGGGCATAACTAAAACCTCCTAACGTACTTATTGCCAATGCAACTGATAAAATAATTAATGAAACTACATCATCAAATGCCCCAGCAGTTAAAATAAAATCTATTCCTTTTCCTTTCAAATTCAATTCTTTGATCAATGATGAAACAACTGCAAGGCTTGTGGCACCTAAAGCAGATCCCATAATTATAGCTACATTAAAAGCGACAAAAAATTTTAATAAAAATGTACCGAAAATAAACGGCACAGTTGCACCAAAAATAGCACCCATTATTCCCCATATGCCAGATGATTTTAATGATAATATGCCAGATTCTAATCCGCTTGAATATATAAGCAAAATTACTGAAAATTCTGAAAATAAAAGTACATAGTTATTAATACTGAAGAGATTTATGTTAATAATTTTATTTATAAAACCTCCAATTAAAAAAGGAGATATTAGGATACCTATCAAAAGTTCACCTACAACCTTAGGAAACCTGTATTTAACTGATATACTCCCCATCAACGCAGCAAACAACATTATTAACGATATTTCAAGTAGAGCTATTAGTACTTCACTAAGCATTTATTTTCCCAAAGAAAATTAAATTCCTTGTAAATAAAAGCTTTTGTAAGCCATTAAAATAAAATATTTTACAATATTTGCAAAAATTCTAACTTTTCGAATAAAAATTTAACTTAGAACTAATTAACAAATTCATTTAAAATTATTTTAAAAAATTATTAAAATATTGTTTCAAATCTAAATAAATCCTTAAACATTTATTAAAATATTGAAAACATTTAGTTTTCTTTAATTTTATTTATTCGTCTATTTATAAATAGACAACAAAAACAGCAATAAAGTTTTAACGTAAAATAGAAAAGAATAGATTAAGTTCACTAAAACTTCTTTCTTATTGGTGAAAAATATGAAAAAATGTATTGTCTCAGGTGGTATACTTATTGAAAACGATAAAGTTTTGCTTATTTATCATGAAAAACTTAATAAGTGGTTATATCCTGGAGGTCATGTCGAACCTAACGAAACGCCCAGAGAAGCCGCTATTAGAGAATTTAAAGAAGAAACAGGCCTAAATGTTGAAGTTATAGGTGAGAAAAATAATTTATCATCAGAAGATGCCATAGAAGAGCCAAAACCTATAGCAATAATGTATGAAACTGTTAAATATCCCAATGAAACACATATGCATTATGATCTAATATTTTTAGTTAAATTTATAAACGGAGAACTTAAAAATGGAAGATGGTTTGATAAAAACGAAATAGATTCTATCGATACTTATGAAAACGTTAAAAAAATATTAAAGTTCGCCTTCAAATTTCAAAATGTTTAGGCTATATTAAAAATGTTATAATTTAAATCCTTATTTACATATTTAATCTCAAAGGAAAAATAAAAATTATATGGGAGGGCCAAAACTATTGGTTAGCTTTACTGAAGGCAAGAAAAGATCATTCGTAGCAGCCTTAATATACATAATCCTAGCTATATCAAAAATTTTACTAGGTATAACTTTTGCTAGCTTGATAATATTTGCTGATGGAATACACAATATAGCTGATTCTTTAACCGGATTTGTTGTATATATTGGCCTATTCTTTGCGGAAAAATATCCTTCCGATAAATACCCTTTTGGGCTGTATAAAGCCGAAAACCTAGCCTCTTTGTTTGTTGCTGTAGCAATAGCCTATGCTGGATTTGATATAATCATGCAATCCATTTTCACAAAAGAAGGTAAAATTAGTATGCCCATGTTATTAATTAGTGTAGAATTGGTATCAGCATTAGTAACATATTGGTTGACGAGATATTTGCTCTCTACTCCTGGAATCAAATTAGATGCAATTAATGCAGAAGGAGTACATTCATTACAAGATGCTTTAACTAGCATTGCAGTAATAATAGGAATAATTGGTGAATGGTTTAACATAATTTATCTACCCGAAATAATAGGCATTGGCATTGGAGGATATATCTTGTTACAGTCATATCAAATCGGTAAGGATTCTGTTCTTACATTGTTAGATAGAGGAGATGAGAAAGCAACAGAAAATATAAGAAAAATTGTATTAAGCATAGAGAATGTTATTGGAGTTCATGAAATAAAAGTTAGAAAAGCTGGCCCATTCCTATTTGCTGCCATGCATTTAGAAGCGCCACCAGCTTTTAGTGTTAAAGATGCGGATAAGCTAGCAGATATAGTTGAGGAGAAATTAAGAAAAGAAATACCATCACTATTATACGTTTCAATTCACATCGAACCTGGTTCATATACGGGAAAGTGGAAGTTAGCTATATTTGAAGATGAAAACAGCATGGTAGCAGATAGCATAGAAAAAATTAAAAGAATTAAAATTCTGAGCACACCAGATATGGATATAGAATCAATAATAGATAACATTAATCTAGCCAGAGGAAATGTTAGTAACGTTTCACAAATGTTAAGAGATAAAGGAGTTAATGCAATTATATATGCTGGTAATGAGAGTTTGCTAGCATTAAAGGCATATGGAATAGAAGTTTATTATACTAACGAAAAAGACGAAAAGGAAGCAATTAATTTATTCAGAGAAGGAAAACTTATTTCTAAATAATTTAAAGAAGACTCACATTTTAAATATAAAATGTATTATAATGATTTATTTAATTATCTGTTCTTAGGATTAGAAATTTAAACCCAGAATCATTAGTTTCAAAAGGCAAAAACAGAGGGGCGGATGAGTTGGAACAGTTTTAGAAGCTATTGATGTTGCGTTTGCATATAACAATCGTACTATATTCAATCACATAAACTTAGAGGTAAGAGAAAATCAAATAGTTTCTATAATTGGCCCCTCTGGGGTTGGAAAATCAACTTTGCTTAGAGTCTTAGGAGGATTTTTAAAACCAACGGAAGGGAATATCTATTTACTTAAACAAAAAATAACTAAACCAACTCCAAAAATAATGCTAGTACATCAATCAATAGTAACTTTTCCTTGGATGACTGCCCTTGAAAATGTAATGCTTGGTCTAAAGCATAGAAATCTGCCTAGAAACACTGCTAGAGAAATAGCTAAGCAAATGTTGGAGACTGTTGGTTTGGAAGGATTTGAAAATTTTTATCCTAAAGAACTTAGCGGTGGTATGAGACAAAGGGTTGCTATAGCAAGAGCATTAGCAGCAGACCCTCTTATTTTACTTATGGATGAACCTTTCGCTCATTTAGACGAATTAACGGCAGAATCTCTTAGAAAGGAGCTTTATGATATCCTTTTCAATGTAAATACTACTCTTAAGGGAGTTGTTCTAGTTTCACATAATTTAAATGAAGTTGTTGAATTATCTGATTTTGTTTATATTATAAATGGACGTCCTGCTACAGTTATAGGTAAAGTTAAAATAGATTTGGACAGACCAAGAAATCCAAGAGATCCTAAGTTCTTTGAATATACTGACATGCTTTACGATTATACTATTCCATCAAGGTAGAGATAATGAACATCTATGAATTAATCATATTAGCGACATTAGCTTCTACTGGAAGAGTATTTGGATTAATTTTATTATCAATAGTTACAGGCTGGATTTTTGGGTATATTTCAATAAAAAGTAAATTGTTTGAAAGCATATATATAGGTTTAAACGAGATATTAGAATCGGTTCCTGTCATTTCATTTTTCCCTGTTGTCTTGGTATTCTTTATATATCATATTGGCGGCTATATAGGGGCCGAATTGTCGGCAGACTTCTTAATTTTTACAGCAGTTGTTTGGAATATTTGGATGGGCATCTATCAAGCTTTTAAAACAGTTCCATTACCGATGCTAGAGGCTATCGAAAATCTAAGGATGGGTTTAATTGATAAACTTAGGAATTTATACATACCATTCTCGATACCCAGAATTGCTGCAAATTTGATACCCTCATTTACCGATGGCTTTTTCTATATTACAGTAAGTGAGGTATTTATTGTTGGCACAACATCATTTCATGTCTTCGGTATTGGTTCGCTAATTGTAAATCTAATAAATAGTAATTCTCTAAACCTAGTTTATTTTTCATTGATAATCCTAGGTATTGTAGTTGCTATAACAATTTTTGGTCTAAGAGAATTTGCAAAGCATGCAGTCGCAAAGTATTCATTGGAGAGCGAGATACCTATACCAAGATATAATAGGCTTAAGTATTTAGCAAAGTTTTATTCACCATTAACAACTCCTGCTAGAAGAATAGGTAGCATTACCACCAGATATTTATCTTCTCCCATGAGAAGAACGATAAGATTAAAGAAGTTAGAAGAAGAAAAAGAAAGCGGAAACTTAATTTATAGAATTATAGGTGCTATAGTGGGTTTAGCTATCCTGTCTTTGCTAATATATGGGGTTTTTAGCATATTAATATCAACAACATACAAACTTTGGATTTATTTACTAAATAACTCATTGTACATATTAATAAATTTAGCATATGATTATATAAGAGTAAGTTTAATTGCCATAATTTCTTTTCTAATTTCTCTATTTGCTGCTTATTATTTAGCATTGCATAAAAAAGCCGAAGCAATAGCAATTCCAGTTATTCAGGTTGTTGCCGCATATCCTCCTCCCGTTTATTTTCCAATAATTTATGCAGCAACTTATGCGATAATAGTAAGATTTTTAAGCTATTTATCAGTTGAATTTTTTGTATTATTACTGGGATTTTTAAGTACATTTTATTATATATTTTATGCGTTATGGCTTGGAATAAAGGCCATACCTCAGGAATATTGGGAGGTCATGGATAATTTTAATTTAAGTTATTGGCAAAAAATGAGGTATATTATACTTCCGTCAACGTTTCCATATATGATCAGTGGTCTTACATCTACAATAAACAGCGCATGGGGAGGATTAATGATAGGCGAATATTGGCTTAATTTAAATGGTCACAATTTAGAGGTAAGACATGGATTAATGAAATTAATAGATATTTGGACATATGAAGGTAACATCACATTAGCTGCTTGGGCCTCATTTTTGTTTGGCATAGTTGTTATAATATTTGCTATATTATTCACTAAAAGAATGATGGATTTAGCCAAGGAAAAATATGTTATGGAAGAAGGAATATTTGCTGCATAATCCAAGAAATAACAATTGCTAAATTTTATTAAAACGATCAAAAGATTTCAATATTTAGAATATTGATTACAACTTTTGTTATGTTTTAATATACTGCTTAATATATTCGTTTATCAAATTATCAGGATCAACGTCGTATGCAATAATTATTGTTTTGTTTAAAGACTTAAACGCTGATACCATTCTAGGACCCATACCCGCCGTTATAATTACATCGACATCTTTAATCGTATTTAAAATATCTAAATGTCTCCTTGCTTCTTCAGGTGAAGTTTCATTATCATTTTCATGTCCATGATGATGTTCATGATGACCATGAAAATCTTCCGCATAACTTCTTTTCCTGAACTCTTTATTAATAACTTTATTACTCGATAAATCCACATGATAAACTAAAAAGCCAAGAGATCTTCCAAAATGATCAGACATAGTTTCCCCATCATCTGAAGGTATAGCTATTTTTATTATTTTTCCTTGATCCAATCATATTCACCTATATAAATAATTTATCTATTTCAAATTATAAACTTTAGTATTTATGATACATCAATATTAAACACAGTTCGTTTATCATTTTTATTCTAATTTTGATATATGAAAATTTCGTTAAATTTCAGACTATTTCAAATATATGAAAATATATATAAAATTATAAGAAAAAGGTTTTTGCAAATAACCAATAGGGTTTAAATTGAGATGGCTAGAGATTAATTTAGAGATAAAAAACAATGATCCTGAAATGATAAGAAAGGTTTTTGCAAATTTTGTCTACTTTTTAGTGAAGGATTTTAAAGAGATATCTAGCAAAAAAGGTTCATGGCATTATATCTGGGAATCTATTCCATGGACAAGTACATTAAGGATAAGGTTTTATAATAGTAACGATATCATTGAAAAAATAAAGCAGAAATTTGAAACAGAATATGATAATTTTAATAAATCAAATCCAGATATACTAGGACAATATATTTATGGAAATAATGGCGAGGAAGGAGAAGAATATGAAGGTGAAGTAAACTATTACGGAACTAGAGGATGGAAATTAGTTATGAAAATGCTTGAATTTGGCTCAGAAGTAGCACTTGAACTTATAAGAAATAAAGATTTACTAGAAAGCGACCAATATTCTGGCTCTTATCCTGGCAGTATAGATCTATATGCAGATAGGTATGTTCACTTATTTTTAAATCAACTTAATTATTTCATAAAAGAAAGTGAATTTCTTATGAAGCAGCTCCCATTTAGGTATTACGTCGAAAAAAATGGAACGGCCCCCCAAGAGGCATTTTTAGTAGAAACTGATATTATGATCAAAAACTATTTAGAGAAAATCTCTAGCAAATATAATCAAAGGCGTATGACGTTAATGCGTAAAGAGGACTAATTTAAATATTCATGGAAAAACTTTCTAAATTTAGAATCTAAAAATTTTATAATTGTTAATTTTTAATAATATTAGGACATTTTCTTAAAACCTCATCTACATTTCTTATCATAAGTGTATCCAATAACCATCTGTTAATGTCTTCTCTATGTTTTTCCACATAATTCTTTGGTAAATTTTTAGTTATTTTTAAAAATTCCGATAAAGAACATGCTCTACCTAAATTTTTACCATTATCGTTAAAATAAAAACATAGCTCATCGGGTAATACCATATACCTTAGAAAATCACACAATTTTTCATTAACCTCCTCTTTAATCTTTAACCCGAGCAGATCTAACGCTGTTATAAATGAATGAAAGGCTTTCTCATATCCTCCCATAGGATTAAAATAATTATGTACGTCTCCCGTTGGACCGTATTTTGTTGCCATATAATATAAATGATCACTAATAGTTAATTTCCTATAGGTATCTAATATTTTACCTCCAAGAGCTTTTGAATAATAATAAAGTCTCCTAAGAGAATTAAATGCATCCCTTTGCAAAGGATTTCCTAACCATGCACTTAAATCTCTTTCATCTGCCCAACTAATTGTTCTCCATGGAGGTACATCATAATAATCCTGAGCTTCTTTTGCTTCATTAATATTTGCAAATTTTAAATGATTAAATTTTAATATTTCTTTTGGTAAATAATCTAAAAATTCGTATATGCCTGTGGAAGGATTATGATGTTCTCCAAAGGTTTCATAATCTATTGCTATTAGCAAAAAATCTCCAGGGGTTGAATTAATCCAATAAGAATACTTTTCCGCTGTCAAAGGATATTCCTCCCAATTTTTATTGCTAAACCTAAAACCTATATCGTCGCTTAGCCTGTAATTTCTGAGAACAATTTTATGACCGCATAATGGATTCTTATATATTTTATTTGATGATCTACCGTTTAATATATAATCGACTCCTTCAGTAACTACAACTTCGTATCCCATGTCTTTTAAAAAACAACCTATGTCATTATTGTATATAAATTCTGTGTTTTCTGCAGATTTCGGTTTATAACCTATATTTTCTTGGATTGAATCTGCTTGCATCTTTATTTGATCATAGAATTCTTTTTTGTCAATAAACCATGATAATGAATGATAATAAGTTTGAGCCAAAAATTCCACTCTTTCTGAGCTAGCTAAGTCCTGGAATAGTTTAATCACATCCTTGTTGCTTTCTTTAAGTTGTTCTAATAAAATCCCTGATATGCTAAAGTTAACTTTAAATCCATTATATTTTTCTATATTATTTTTTATAATTTTTGTTGCATATCTATAAGTTTTTTCTGTAACTCTATTCAATATTACTTTGTTACTATAATTATCAAAAATATCATTTAAATTATTAGGTATCGAAGTTGGTGGAAAATCATGCAACTTCTTTAGCCTAATTGGCTGATGCATTTCAAATAATAAAGCTATATCCAAGGCATGCACCTTGTTTAATAATGTTATTAAGAATTAAAATTTATTTATGTTATAACGTTCTATAATAAGACATTATTCTTGCCTTTTCATAGCATGATTTTAACTGCTCAATTTGGTTATCAATCCTAAAATTTTTATCAACCTTATTTATTGCATTAACTCTAATTTCTTCAGGAAGCATATTATTTTTTAAAACAAAATCCCTAATTGAATCTATAGGTATGTTATTAAAATTCTCAAACCACATTAGATTTGCAAAAGATTCCATGGCTAATCCAAGCTCATAAGTATCTTCAGGCTTAACGAGTATACCATTGCCTTTGCCACCTCTAATATCATCAATTATTTCTTTTAATCCGCCTACTGAATTAGCTATGACAGGAGTCCCTTGAGATAATGACTCTATAGCAACTAATCCAAAAGGCTCCCATCTTGAAGGCATTACCAAAGATGCGGAAACTCTAAATAATGCCTTGTATGCATCTTCGTTGATTTTAGTTGTAGTTATTATTGCTCTTCCTTTTCTTTCTTCCAACAAATGTTTAATGTATTGTTCATAACCGTAATCTCCTACTGATACTCCAAGTATAACCAGATTTACTGAGGGTGCATAGTCCAAGGCTCTTATAGCCAAATCTATTCCTTTCTGAGATGTAAGCCTTCCTACAACCAGCATTATAGCCTTAGAGGAATCATATATATCATAGCCAGTCCAACTTGAATTTCTAATATATTCCTTAATAATATCCCATGCAATTTCTTTTCCGACAAAACCATACTTTTCTTGAATCCATTTTTCAACTTTTTTTATATCCCAATCTGTTGTATTATATACAACGCATGACTTTCCTTCGATCCAATCACCATATCTAGAAAAAAGCTCTTCCCTTAAATAAGATCTGCTCACTGTTGAAATATAATCTGATACATAAACACCAAAAGCTTCTACATTACCATTTAACTGATTCCAAAGTTTTTCATATTGTATTGGTTCATGTTTAGAAACCCTCCATATTTTATGATAGTTGTTATCTAAACCTGCCCACTTGTCTGACGCGTAATGCCAGGGAAAATTAGGGGAACCTGATAAATGTATAGTATAAACCAATGGCACTGAAATGCCTCTTTTTTCAAGCTCATCTCTCAACGCAACTCCAGGTAATACTGTATGCCAATCATTTATATGGATTAAATCGGCTGGATTTTCATGCCATGCCAATATTTTTACTGATCTTGTAAGCAATGCTGATTTTTCTTCTACATTAGAATAAACATTCCATGAATCGAAAATTATTCCAGTAGAGTAATCAAGCCCTTTAAATAATATTATTTTAATTCCATTAATATTAGCTTCTTCAGCTCCAATACAATAACTATAATTCTTCCCATCCAAACCAATCCTTTCGCCGCAAGCTGTAAAATTTAATGGAGTAAAGTTATATTTTGATCTAATCGATAAATCCAAATGTCTACCATGAGAAGGCATTATAATTGTTACATCTATTCCTTCCTTACTTAATGCTTTTGAAAATTGATATACTGCCTCGCCCAAACCACCTACTTTAACTATAGGAGAATATTCGAACGTTATTATCCAAACCTTTCTAATTTTTCTAGGCGCGATCAGTTTATAATTTTGCAATTCTTTTCCCCTTAATTTGTGATTAGTATAGCTTAAAAGAATTGTATAGGATAAATGGGGCTCTTAAATGGATTATTCATTGTTTTAGGTAAGCAACCAAGGATATATGTTCTCAAATTATTCTTAAATCTAAATTGTATCTTCCTAATTCCAGTAATTCTAGTAAATATGTTTCCAGCTGTAAGCCACATTCTATCCCAATATTTTCTTCCAGTTCTTGCCGAATTATGTTTTATCTTAGGGCATCTCACCCTTACATAATTTTCTCCTAAAATATAAGGAGTATGACCATATCTAGCGAATACAATTTTTATATCTTTAATTTTATCCACATTATACTCACATAAATCATAATGAACTCTGGCATATGCCATTAATAAATTATATTTGTCTTTTTTCTTGTTAAAAATAAATGTAATGGGTTCTAATTCACTTTTTCCGTCTCCAGATTTAAAAGAAAACGAAAACCAATTATATAATGTTAAAGAATATAGTCTAAGACTATTGCCATTTGATAATATTGAGGGCCAAACATAAACTGCCACATCATTATCAGGATTTACGTTTAAAGGTAATTGATATTCTAAATTATATTCAAATATCAATTTATTAAACAAGTCTGAAGCTAATTTTTTCAAGTCTAAAATATAATTTATTATATTCTCTTTCGCGACCCCCCTTTCTATTTGATCCTTTAATTCACTTAAACATGTGGGAATGTAACCCTTTGCATCATTATTATTTTTATAATTGCTAATACATTCATCTATAAGCTTTTTTGCCCAAAGCTCATCATTTTTTTCTTTATTCATTGAAATCATTACTTAATCATCCTACCGTATAATATATTCTTTTCTTTACTTTACCTCTATTCTCAACGTTAATAACTTTTATCTTGCCTATTTCACATGTGTTTTTAACATGGGGACCTCCATCGGCTTGAATATCAATGCCTGTTATTTCGACTATTCTAAACTTGTCCACACTAGGAGGCATCTTTTCTGCAAGCTTTATAATCCCAGGAATCTTTAATGCTTCTTCTCTTGGCAACCAATATACCTTAACTTCAACACATTTTTGAATTAAATTATTGCTTTCTTCTACAGCATCTAGTAATGCTTTCTTCCAATCACTTACATTAGTTAAGTCGAAGTCATCTTTGGCTGATTCATAATCTATATGACCACCTGTTATCTTAGCTCCATATTTGCTATACATAACAGAAGAAAGTATATGACTAGCAGTATGTAATTTCATCATAGTATATCTTTTTTCCCAGTCTATATAACCTTTTATTTCATCACCTATTGAAATATTATTAGCGTTTTCCAAATAATGAGCTACCTCATCATTTTCCTCCATTTTAACGTCTATAACTTTGATCTTATAACCATTCTTTTTTAATTCAATAAAACCAGCGTCTGCCGCTAATCCTCCAAAAGGGCCCGGATGAAATGCTGTTTGATCAAAATAAACTTTGTTTCCATCAATTTTCGTAACTTTCCCTTCAAATTCTTTCATATATGAATCTATTTGAAATAACAGTTTTGTGGCCATTTTCTTACCTCAACTTAAGTACTATATTACAAAAATAAAACGTTTACCATTTTATAAAGAGCCGCCGGCGGGACTTGAACCCGCGACCACTGGCTATCCCTGCGATTTCGGTCTTGCACATACGAGGCCAGCGCTCTACCTACTGAGCTACGGCGGCCCATTCTGATCTTATTATTAAAACTGCTTTAATCTTTTACTGAAATGGGACAGTTTTCTGTATCCCACTATGTGTTCATTATGAATAGTTTACATAACATGTTTTACTAATCATTAATAGATTTAAATCTTTTCTTACCTGTTAATTTTGGTGCAAAAAAGTTGGTAGATTACTCAGGTAAAATATCTTATAGATCACAATCTTTGAAGCCTTCTGAAATCAGAGAAATCCTAACATTAACAGAAGGTAAAAATATAATAAGCTTAGCCGGAGGCTTACCTGGGCCAGAAGTTTTTCCAAAACAGCAGTTAGCAGATATAGCAAAAAGAGTTCTTGAAGATTTAGGAGATAATGCATTACAATACTCACCAACTTTAGGTGTTACACCATTTAGAAATGCCGTTGCATCATTTGCACTTTCAAAAGGGGTTAAGGTTAACGAAGATGATAGAGTTGCAGTAACAACTGGAAGCCAAGAAGCAATATATTTAATTGGTTTATCATTAATTGATCCAGGAGATAATATTATAGTTGAGGCACCAACATACCTTGCAGCACTAAATGCTTTTAGATTCTTTGGTGCTAATTTCATTTCAATACCACTAGATGAAGATGGAATGAAGGTTGAAATGATAGAAAGGGAAATTAAAAAAGCAAAGGATTCAGGGAAAAAAATAAAAGCTATATATACAGTTGCAACTAGTCATAACCCAACTGGAGTTATTATGAGCGATGATAGAAGAAAGCAATTAATAGAAATTGCAAATAAATATGACATCTTAGTTATAGAAGATGATCCGTATGGATTCTTTGTATTTGATACTGATAAAAGGTTTACTAGTTTGAAAACATTAGATAGCGAAGGTAGAGTAATTTACATGGGCACTTTTAGTAAAATACTTGCACCTGGTCTAAGATTAGGATATATTATAGCAAACAAAATTATAACGGATGCTATAGAATCAATGATAACAATAACAGCCATAAACCCTAGTACTTTGTCTCAATATATTGCTATGTATGCTATTAAGGAGGGCGTAGTTGATGAAACAATAGAAAATGCTAGGAAAGTTTATAGAAAGAAAAGGGATGTACTTATAGAATCTTTGGAAGAATACATGCCAAGCGGTTCAGAATGGTACAAACCTAAAGGAGGTCTTTTTGCTTTTGTGTATTTACCTAAAGAAGTAGATACGACTGAAATGCTTCCAAAGGCTATTGAAAGAGGAGTAGCATACGTTCCTGGAAGAAACTTCTTTGCAGATGGAAGCGGCTCAAATGCTATGAGAGTTAACTTTAGTTATCCAAGCATAGATAAACTTAAAGAAGGAATCAAAATAATTGGAGAAACTGCAAAAGAAATTATAAAGTAATGGTTCCCTGCTCCAGACTATCATCATTTTTTCAGATAGCTTTTTTCGGACATCCCATTAAATATTATCAATTTCCTATTATATTATTATATGATAGCCTCTTTAATATACAAAAAGAGAACCTTTGCGGATAACACATATCATCAATAACGAAGAATTCTATTATTATTAATATTTTCACATGAATTATTAAATTTTTGAATAATTTGTAACAAATCTTCTTTAAAAACAATGAAGTAATTAAATTCTTACATAATGTCTACATAATATGTGGGAATTTAATAGGAAAAATATAAATAGTTGTCACTTAAAGATACTAGTGGGGAGATGTGATGGAATACCAATATTGATTTATTTAACTTTTTATTCTTTGGAAATAGCTAATTCTAGGAATTTGAATCAAGATAATTATCATAAAATTTATTCAAAAGGTGACCAAAATGGAAACTGATACAGAAGAACTTAATATATTGAGAAATAAAATAGATGAAATAGACAAACAAATAATTAATTTATTAGATGAAAGAGTTTCTATTTGTAAAGAAATAGGAAAAATAAAGAAAATAAAGAAAATAAAGATAACAGATAAAAGTAGAGAAAAAGAAATTTTATTAAGAGCTGGAAATTTTAAAAGTATATACATTGAAATAATTGATATTTGTAAGAAAGCACAAGGTGATTACAATGAAATTTGATATTTATGACTTCTTCAGCGAACTCAGCAAAAACAAAGTAAAGATAAGAATGGATGCAGGAGATCCTGATATAAAGCCTAATGATATAATAATTGATGAACTAATTAAAAACATTAGAGATTTAGGATATGCGCCATATAAAGGTTTGGACGAATTGAGGGAAGTTATCGCAGAATATCATAAAGTAGATCTCGATAACGTAATAATAACTCCTGGCTCTAAAGCAGCTATATCATCCTTAATTTTATTTTCAAAAAAGGTTAATTTAATATCACCTTATTGGTCTGGATATGAATTTTCTGCAAATTTATTCAACAAACAAATTTCTATTTTAAATACTGAACTGGAAAATTCATGGGAACCTAATTTTAGCAACATAGAAAAAGATACAACATTGATAATAAATTACCCAAATAATCCAACTGGTAAAGTTATTACTCAAAAAAAGATAAAAGAATTAATTGATGAATCCTTAGACAAAAATCTAACTATAGTTTCTGATGAAGCGTATAGAGACATTGTTTTTGATGGTTTCAAATTTAAATTGACAGATTATATATTGCAAAATTCCGTATCAATTTTTAGTTTTTCAAAAACATTTTCATTACCAGGTCTTAGATTAGGTTATGCCGTTGGAGATAAGCAATTAATAGATAAAATAGGTAGGTTTATTAAAGCAAACATAACTTCAGTTCCTAAATTCTCTCAAAGAGCTGCTATTAAGGCTTTAGAAATGTGGGATTCTATTGCAGATCAAGTTAAAGATGTTTATTATAAAAGACTTATTTTATTTTTAAATAAAGTTAACAACAAAAAATTTGTTTATGTAAGACCTGAAGGAACTTTTTATGTATTTTTAAAGCTAAATGGATTGTCTGGCACTCAACTCGCATATAATTTAGCTAAAAAAGGCATAGGTATATTTCCTGGAGAAGCTTTTGGAAACGAATTTGAGAATTTCATTAGGATTTCTTTGACTACTAAAGAAGAAAATATACCTTTGGCCGCGGATCTAATAAACGAAACAATTGATGAAATGAAAAGCTAAGGCGAAAAAAATGAAAATAGGGATAATAGGTTACGGCAAAATGGGTCAACTTTTTTATAAACTTTTCGAAAATCATGGATTTGATGTTTTAATAAATGATCCACAAATAAAATCTGTAAGTTTTCAAAGAGTGATAAAAGGAAGTGATTATATTATGATATCAGCAAACAATGAGGGCAACAAAAAAATTCTAACCAAATTAGCTAAAATATCAAAAAATGGAGATTTAAGTAACAAATTAATTTTTGATATATCTACTTTTAAAAAAGAAATTATAAAATATTATAATAAATTCTCGTCTAATGTTTTATTAAGTAGTATACACCCATTATTTGGTAGTGGAATGAAAGATCCAAAAAAACATCATATAGCAATAATTCCTATTAGTAAAAATGATGGATCAAAACTAGTTGAAAACTTATTTTCAAATATTGGATTCAATACTTTTTATGTAGATTATGAAACTCATGACAAAATAATTTCGTTAACAATTGGATTATCATATATTGCTGGTATATCGTTAAATAAAATTTTAACATCATATAACAAAGATATTGTAAACAAATTATCAGGTACAACATTTAAATATTTAAGAAATCACTACTTATCTATATTAAATGATTCTCCAGAATTTGTTGATTATATATTTAGCCAAAAAGAAGTTAAAAACGTGTTAAAGAATTATAGAAAAATATTATCAGATTTATCAGACAAAAATAAGAGAAATAAAATATTAAATGAAATTTATTCGAATAGTGATGAAAAAGAGATAGAATATGCGTATAAAAAAATGTATAGTTGCATTGAGAGTTATTAATTTTTTAATCAATTATATAATGGGCAGTGAAGAAGCTCGAAAGGGTTGATTAAAATAAATGATATACCCACGCAGGTCTGAGCCCTTATATATTTTTTAACTTCTTATTACATAAATAATAAGGTGTGAATATTGTCTCTAACAAAGCTGGGTATCAAAGGCCTCGACGAAATTTTAAAC
>ERZ1669250.565-NODE-565-length-15922-cov-4.175269_pt1 | contig 15922 bp, 15 predicted proteins | sample MGYA00579295_ERZ1669250 | MGnify/ENA primary metagenome ERZ1669250 (study PRJEB41166, sample SAMN08046056) | hot springs metagenome | biome: hot spring; feature: acid hot spring; material: thermophilic sediment; isolation source: thermophilic sediment from acid...
GCGGCCTCTGCGGTGCAGCACGCACCGAAAAACCGCATCGGCGAACTGAGAACATACCCTGCAAGTGCAGGGGAAGCCCCTACCTTTAGGTAGGGGAGGAGGTCACGTCATGAACACACCAAGGTAATGCTTAAATAAGCTTAACAACAAAATATAATTGACAAAAATGGAAAGGATTGCGTTTTCCGTGCTGCTCATAACAGCGTTTATGACGGCACTGCTGATGCCGTCTCCGGTAAAGGCATACTTCAATGTTACTTACTTGAATACGACTGTGTTCCTAAACAAGAACACGTCGGCATATGTAGTTGAAACCCTTACTTTATATGTTAGCAATTCCTCAATAAACCAGTATATACTGGACACGAGAGCGATAAATCTCACCTTATCAGATTGGCAAAACGCCATAAATACAAATCTTCTCGTAGAGCACATACTCAATCCTAAGTCAAACCTTTACGATTTCAAGTTTTCACCCGGCGCTCTAGCGGTGTACGGAAACTACGGTTATGCGCAGCTGGAAATGAGCTACTATGTTGCCAACGTTACCACAGTTAAAAACATTGGTCCAAGAAAGTTCGAGTACACGTTTGACGACAATGTATTCAACTTCCAGCATTCGGCAAGCGGCCAAATACTTCCACAGAACGCTCAGCTCAACATGATAGTGCCAAAAGGCGCGCAGATAGTGAACGTATACCCGCCGCCCAACCTACCTAACAAGTTCGGGATACTAGTAAATTATACAAATGTCACAAAACTGTCATGGTACTCAGGCGAGCCACTCTCTTCATTCAACTTTACGTTTATCATAACCGAGTCGCCAGGGCAGGAAGTTTTCAATTTCTTCAACAGAATATACACGCAGTATGAATATCTAATATACGCGGTGGTAATACTAGTAATAATACTAATCATAAGCTATCTTTACATAAAAACAACGCGCCCCAAGGTATAATCATGCACAAATACGAGCTTGTCTTATTAAGACTTCTTGCCAAGAAAGGCGTGCCCCTCAGACCTGCAGAAATACTGGAGGTGTCAGGCATAAACAGGGATTCGCTGTTTTGGGCAGTGGAAAATCTAAGGAGCAAAGGCTACATAGACGTCCATAGGTCAATAGAAAAATATGCTACTATCACCGAGGAAGGCAAGAAATACGCAGAATCAAAACTGCCAGAGCTGCAGCTGCTTGACAAGCTGGCTGCAAACGGCCCTATTGAAATATCAAGCATGCGCAGCAGCGAGGATCAGATATCGCTGAAGTGGGCGAAGGAGAAGGGCTTCATAGCTTTTCAGAACGGTAAAATGGTATTGACAGATAAGGGTGCTAATGCTCAGAAGAGTGGGATTGAAGAGGACATAGTGCTCAAGGAGCTATATAAGAATCCAGAGAAGATAAGCGATTTTGAAGCGAAATATGCAAGCTCGGTAAGTCAGCTTGAAAAGAGAAAACTTATAATAATCGGGAGCAAGAATGGCATAAGCTCTGTTGAAATCACCCCAAAGGGACTTCGCGCCGCGGAGGAGGAGCAGGAAGATGAAGAGGCTATAAACACCATAGACAGAAGAATCATCGCCAGCAGGGCTTGGGAAGGCAAAAAATTCAAGCCCTACGATATATCACTAGATGTCGAAAAGCAATACATAGCAAAGCAAAATCCGCTTAGGGAGGCTATAAACAGGATAAAAGAAATATATTTGAGCTCGGGCTACATGGAAGCCACGGGCCCGATAGTGCTTCCTGCATTTTGGACATTCGATTCGCTTTTCGTGCCTCAAGACCATCCGGCGAGAGACATGCAGGACACTTTCTATCTTTCCAATCCAAGCAGCATAAGTGTTGACAATCCAAGGCTGTTAAAAAAGGTAAAAAAAGCGCAGGAGGAGGCGTGGCACATAGGCTGGAGCAAGGAAATAGCAGAGCAGGCCGTGCTCAGAACGCAGACAACGAGTGTTTCAATAGCAAAGCTTTACAGTGCAGAGGTGCTAAAGTATAACATGCCTATAAAGATGTTCAGCGTGGGCAGAGTTTTCAGGAACGAGAACATAGACCCCGAGCATCTTGCAGATTTCTACCAGACCGATGGCATTGTTATAGGCAGGAAGCTCACGCTTGCCAACCTTTTTGACAGCATTCTGAGAATATACAAGCCCCTCGGGGTGAAGATACGTTTCAAGCCTTCATATTTCCCGTTCGTTGAGCCTGGCGTGGAAGTTCAAGTTTACTACGAACCGAAGAAAAAGTGGCTTGAGCTTGGCGGAGCGGGAATAATACGCAAAGAAATAACAGATATAGTGAGCAGCGAAATAAAAGTGCTCGCATGGGGGCTTGGCGTGGAGAGGATACTGCTTGCCAAGGATCCAGGAATAAAAGGCATCTACGAGCTTTACAACAACGGCATAGGCTGGCTGAGGAATAAAAAAGCGGTGATTCTATAGCTGTCGTGACTTTTGAAAAAGCGTATTTGTTTTCACTTACTAAATTCAAGCTTAGCGACGCGCGCCTTATAGATCAGATAACAAAAATGGGCTTTGACGTAGAGGACAACAATGCGAGCGAAATAAGTGTTGATATAACACCGAATAGGCCCGATCTTCTAGACATATACGGCTTTGCCAGGGCGCTTAGATATTTTATGCACAGGAGCAAGCGCTTCGATTACAAAGTGGAGAGCAAGGTACCGGCGCTTTCGCTTTCGGTGGGGCAAAACGTCAAGGCGATAAGACCTTTCATTTCATCATTTGTGGCGGAAGGAAAGGGGATCAGCGAGAACGAGCTCAAGTATCTGGTAAACTTTTCGGAGAAGCTGGGCAGCATCTACGGAAGAAATCGCAAAAGGCTTGCGATGGGCCTGCATGACTTCAGCAAAATAAAGCCCCCTGTTTCGTATGATGCGTTTTCAGATCTAACTTTCATACCGCTGAACGAAAGCAGGGAGATGCGATTCAGTGACGTATTGAAGGAAAACGAAAAAGGGATTTCATATTCGCATACAATCCGCAATTCCGAAGGCAAAACCTTCTATCCGGCACTGGTCGATGCCGAGGGTGTGATGTCCTTCATACCAATAATAAATTCCAATCGGACCAAGCTCTCTACAGGCGCAAAAAGCATTTTTGTTGACATAACCGGCACGTCGCAATACATAATAGAAAAAGCGGCCGACCTGTTCGCCTCTGTGTTTATTGATCTGGGATACGTCATATCTCCCGTAGAGGTAAAATACAAGTCAAAGGCCGTGATGTATCCGCAGATGAGCAGCACGACGATTACAATACCAGCAAGCAGGATAGAGGAAAACATAGGTGTCAGGATTGGACCGAATAATATTGTTTCCTTAGCAAACAAGATGGGATATAAAGCCGCGATTGTCGGAAGCAACATAAGGTTCGTTACTCCTCCATACCGGCTAGACATATTCAATGAGCAGGACGTGATAGAAGACATAGCAATAGGATACGGCTACGATTATATACAGCCCGAGCCGATACCATCAGTGCAGCAAGGCTCGCTTGAGGATGTTACAAGGCTCACCGGCATGCTCAGTAAGCTAATGCTTGGCCTCGGCTTCAGCGAAATGATGAATTCTTACCTGACCAGCGAGGAGACGAACTTTGATAAAATGCTCCTAAAGCACGACAGCGACTACGTCAAGATAAAATTTTCAAAGGAAAAGCAGCTTAATATGCTTCGCAACTGGATTTTGCCGCAGCTTATCTACAACGCCAGCCTTTCGCAGCACGAAAAATTGCCGCAAAAGACTTTCGAGCTTGACATGGTATTCAGCTTGGCAGGGGGCAAGACTTTGGAAGAATACCATCTTGCGGGTTTGATTGTGGATGCAAAGGCTAATTTCAACGAAATAAAGGGCATTGTCGAAGCCCTGCTGTCCACGGTTGGTTTGCAGTATAGCATAAAAGAAGACAAGATTGGAAGTTTTATAGCTGGAAGGCAGGCCGGCATATACGTGGGAAACAAAAAAGTTGGATTCTTCGGCGAGATACACCCCCAGGTTTTGAACAATTTCGGTCTGGAAGAACCGGCAACTGCGTTTGAAATCAATATATCGCAGGCGTTTCAGCAATAGCGCCAACTTCTTCCTTGCTTAGCTGGTACACCTTCTCGAAGAAAGCCGCGACGCTTTCGCTTCCCTCCTCCTTTGCGCCTTTTGCAATCATTATCTGGAACAGCGGCACGTACATGTTCAGCACTTCGACCTTGTTCGCGTGCAGAAGATACACTAGTTTTGTGGCAATAGCATTCATCACATTCCTTTCTAGTTTCGTCCTGCTTAAGAACCTTATTGATTGGGGAAACGCGTAATGCTTCACCATGCTGACATATCCAATATTTGCCACTGCTACTCCGCTCATCAGCACGCTCGCGTATCTCAAGTAACCATAATAGCTGGTCCTGCTTGCTTTCTCAAGGAAGAAGCTGCCCTTTGAAAGAAAGGAATATGCATCCGCCACTTCCCTTGCGGAAGTGTATCTGTTTGGGATGTTTTCATCTATCCATTTAGCAAGCATGTCTGTGTCTGTATCCGAAAACATTACCGCATTCCTGCTGGCGTCGAGGCTTCTTGACATAAAAATCTTGTCGAGAACCTCAAAGATCTGCCTCTTGCGATCCCTAACTCCTATATATTCAATCAACTCCGGATCTGCGTCAATCATTATGTCCAAATCATTTATTGCACTCCTTACATCGCCATTGCTTCTCCTTGCTATATTTTCTATCAAATCCTCCTCTATCTCCTTCCCCTCATTTTTTGCTATTTTTTTAAGCAAGCCCGTTATCTCCTCCGCCGCAACCCTCTTGAATTCAACCTTTTCTACATGCTCTCGCAGGAAGCTTATCTTCTGGTCCCAGTAGTCGTTGGCGGTAAAAATGACAGGATGCTTAGACGCCTTTATAAATTCTAGAATAACCTTTTCCGATCCAGCGTCAAATTTCTTTGACAATTCGTCTATCTCGTCAAGCAGTATAAGCTGCTTCTTGCTGAACAGGCCGAATGCGGAACTTGCAGGCATCAGCAGCCTTTTGAGCGTCTCTCCATCCCTGTAGTCGCTTGCATTGAGCTCGAATATATCGAAGCCGAACATATAAGCGAGGGCCCGCGCCGCAGACGTTTTCCCAGTGCCCGCCGGACCATAAAGAAGCAGCGGCATCTGCCTTTCGTTTTTCAGCGCCTTCTCACCAAACTCTTTAAGCCTTTTTATGGCTTCGTAGTTGCCCACAATCCCGTTCAGCGTGGTCGGCGCATATGTGTCTGCAAGCATGGCATCACAAGTAGTGCTCCCATTGTTGGTACATTGTTAGGAACATTTATTAATAATATATTAAGCAAAATATCTAATAAATTGGCATACCAATAAAATATATCCTTGTTAAAGGTTCTGCATGCTCCGATCGTCTAGTGGTCAAGGATATAGCCCTCTCGAGGCTAGGACCTGGGTTCAAATCCCAGTCGGAGCATTTTCAGATTTCGACGTCAAATTCTGTAGAAAAGCTCAACAGTCAATCTTCCAACCTCAAAAGCGCAAAAAGCTATTGCGGTAGGTTGTATCATGGTTGTACATAACCAGAATAATACCAAGATCCTGTATAATCTATGCCTTCAGGCATGCCACTGTTCTCATTGCCGCTGTAATCATTCGTGTTTCCATTGAGGGGCCACCACGCGACGAGATTTTGAAGGCGTACTGGTGCGCCACCGATGCCCTCCTGGTATAGCGTCATTATATCATTGGCCGACAGGGAAGAGTTGTAGATAGCAATGTTGGCAGCATCGCCGTAAAAATACGATGCCCAAGCTTGTTCGTAACCTATTACCCATGGATATTGCGATGGAAACGAAGACGGCAAGGCTCCCGCTGTGCATGTTGGTCCAGGCCCATACGTTCCAGAATTCAGATAATAAGCCGCTTTTTGTCCATCCACATAAAGCGTAAAACCATACGAGGAATTATATGTACCCGCTATGAAATACCACGTATTATACTTGTAAACTTGATAGCTGGATGCGAAATCGCCAACACCGTTTGTATCAAAACCAAAAAAGAATCCATATCCGTTTGAGGTAATCGGAGATGTGCCCAAAGTGAGCGAGTACCCGCTTCCCGGCCCCCTATCATTTAATATCACATTAGAGTGCCCACCGCACCAGCTTGTACTGTCTCCGGTTATATATACCCATGCCGTTTCGGCCCAGCCACTCTGTGTCACATTTCTTTTGAGGTTTGTGCCTATATAGCTATTTCCATTGAAAACAGACACATACTCTGGCAGTTCGCCGCTGCAAACGCCCTGCAGGCTTATGAATTGCGTGGTCCCCGGTCCGTTGGGCCTGTATACCTGGCATGATCCAGGCGACGCCTTCGGCGCGAATGCGTATTGAGAGAAAACACCGAGCTGATACAGCGCGCCAAGCACCACAGCGATAATCAGTATCGCCCAGCCGTAAGTCATAAGGTACTCCATTGCACTTTGCGCCTTTTTTGCAGCGCTCTTTGCACATGGAACCGCAATCATCTAATCAATCCATATAAACAAGTAACACATAAAAATTATTCGAAGTTTGGCCGGGGTCGTTTGTCAATAGATGCTTCTGCAAAAGATATAAAAGGTTAAAGTATCATATAATCTCTATATTGGTGTTAGTATGATAACCGACATAAGAGTGGATAAAGTAGAAGCGAACAGGTACAACTTCGAGCCCATAAGCAACATGAAGTTCAACATAAATTTTGACGATGTAAAAGTTGAGCAGGGCAATGTTAATGTCACTTTTACATTTTCAACTCAATATGAGAGCGGGAATCCCGCGAGCCCGAAGCAAGCCGGCGAGATAAAGATAACTGGAAAGGTAATATCCAAGGAAGAAAAGAAGGACATAGACGAAATTGAGCAGGTGTGGAAGGCTAAGAAGACTCTGCCAATACCTTTCGCCGAAAACGTTGTCAACTTGCTAAATTTCGAATGTGGGGCAAGGGGAACTCTTGCAGCATATTCTATAGGTCTTGTTGCGCCGCTACCTCTTTCAAGGGCGAGACTTCAGGAAACTCCAGCGCCTAGCAAATAATGTTAAAGTTCTGATAAATGATACGGATGGGGAGCTTAGAGCTAGCCGGAATAATACTAGATGTAGATTATCTAGTCGAAAATGAAAGGGGTGTCATACGAGTAACCCTAAAGCAGGGCGGCAAAGCATATACTCTCTACGATTACTCTTTTTTTCCATATTTCTATCTGCTTCCTAGCAATGAAAAGGTAAGCGAGGAAATGCTGACGAGGGTGGAAGTTCCAGTTGATAGCGGCGTTGTAAAAGCTAGGGGAATTGAGAGAAAGCGGCTCATCGTTGGTAGTAGCGAGAGGGAAGTTTTCAAGATATACGCAGACAGTCCGCGCAACATACCTAAATTCAGCGATGCTTTTTCCGAGTTCGGGACGCCGTATGAAGATGATGTGGTATTCTGGAAGAGGTACATTATAGACAAGGGAATATCCCCTCTGGAAGGCGTATCCGCAAGCGTGCACGAAGAGAATGGGAGATTGCTCATAGACAAGCTAGAAAGGGCCAGCGCTGCTCCAGAATATAGCCTAAACCACATATCATTCGATATAGAAACATACAATCCCACAGGCATGCCACGCCCGGAACGCGACCCGATAATAATGATAAGCTATACTGATGGCGTAAAGCATGGGGTGCTTACTACAAAGAAAATCGAAAAGGATTTCGTTTCGGTTGTCGAAAATGAGCGTGAGCTCATAAAGACGTTTGTAAATGTAATAAAGGACATTAATCCAGATTTAATAGTTGGCTACAATTCGTCGGTATTTGACATACCATATATGATGGAAAGGGCCGGCAAACTCAGAGTCGAGTTTGGGATCGGAAGAAACGGCGAACCAGCTAAGAAGGAGCACCACGGCCTGATTGAGGCGGTGCGAATACCCGGCCGCATAAATCTGGATGTGTACAATGTTGCAAAGTTTGTTTCCGTGGTTGGTGCATCGGAAAAGCTCATAAAAGTGAACAGCTTCAAGTTACTTGAGGTGTATCAGACAATCACCGGAAAGAAAAAGCTTCTTGTCGAAAAGCCGGACATATGGAAGATGTGGGACAACGGCGGCAGTGAGCTTGAGGAGCTTTCAGAGTATTCGCTTGACGATTCGCTGAGCCTTGACGAGCTGTATAATTTCTTCCTTCCGCTTGAAATAGAAGTAGCGAAGGTTTCAGGCACTACACTTGGCGAGGCCGCAATTTCAACAACCGGACAGCTGGTAGAGCACATACTAATGTCATACGCCAGCGCCTATGGCCAGATAATTCCGAACAAGCCCACAGAAAGCGAAACCAAGGCAAGGCTCGAGAACCCGATAGTGGGTGCGTACGTGAAGGAGCCTGAAGCAGGCATATACGACAAACTTGTTGTGTTCGACTTCAGAGGGCTTTATCCTTCGATTATAATATCACACAATATAGACCCTTCAACCATATGTGATGACTGCAACGACGCTTTTGTTGCACCTAATGGCATAAAGTTCAGAAAAGACAGGCCTGGCATAATGCCTATAGTACTAAAGAAGCTTCTTGATGAGAGAAAGGAGGTTAAAAAGCAGTACAAACAGGATCCGGACAACAAGGAGCTGGGTGCGAGATCGACAGCACTAAAGATACTTGCAAACTCCTTCTATGGCTATCTAGGCTATGCAAGGTCAAGATGGTATTCCAGGGAGTGCGCCTCTAGCGTGACCGCATACGGAAGGCTGTTCATATCGAAAACTATGGAGGAAGCGGAGAAAAGCGGCTTCAAGGTGCTTTACGGCGATACGGACAGCGTATTTCTGCTCATGGGCGACAAGAGCAAGGAGGATACGCTCGCGCTTCTGAAGAGAATAAATTCTGGCTTGCCTGAATCGATGGAGCTCGAGCTGGAGGATTTCTACACGCGCGGTGTGTTCGTAGGCAAGAAAGGCGAGGGCGGAGGAGGTGCAAAGAAGAAATACGCCCTAATTTCAGAATCTGGAAGGATAAAGATAAGGGGGTTCGAGCTTGTGAGGCGGGACTGGGCTAAGATAGCTAGGGACACGCAGATGGCAGTGCTTGAGGCCATATTGAAGGAGGGAAGCAAGGAGAAGGCAATAGAGATAGTGAGAAGCACCATAGCTAGGCTCAGGAGCGGCAACGTCGATCTCAAGGATTTGGTAATACACACGCAGCTTCGCAAAGGCATAAGCGGTTACGATGTCAAGTCTCCAGAGCTTGGCGCTGCAAAGAAGGCAATAGCAAAGGGGATAAAGCGCGCCGACGAGCTCGAGGGTAGCGCCATAGGCTACGTGATAACCAAGAACGGCAGCAGCATATCGGAAAAGGCCGAACTGCTTGAGATGGCCGACAGCTACGATCCGGATTACTACATAAACCACCAGCTTCTTCCAGCAACGATGAGGATACTGAAGGAGCTCGGATATAATGCCGAGGAGCTCAAGAGCAACGGCACGCAGAAAAAGCTCATGTGATAATGCTAGTGATTTGATGGTTTACGAAAAATACGAAAGCAGCGATTTTGAAAAGCTGATTGAAGTAGGGAAGCAAAGCTACACTGTGCTAAAAGAGGTAGGTTCGCACATAAAGCCAGGCGTGCGGCTTGTTGACATCGCAAAAGAGGTCGAGGCCCAGCTCAAGGAAAAAAACCTAACATGCTCATTTCCTGTCAACATATCTGCCAACGATAATGCGGCACATTACACCCCATCATTTAACGATCCGCGCGTTTTTTCTGATGGCGATGTTGTGAAGCTCGACATAGGCGGGCGCAGCGCAGACTACCTTTCTGTTCTTGTGATCACCGTGGATCTATCCGGCGAACATGGCAAGCTAGTCGAGGCAAGCGAGAAAGCGCTGGAGAACGCAATAAGCATAGTCAAAGCGGGAAGAAAGGTCAGCGAGATAGGAAAGGAAATAAACAGCACATATGCGAAGTACGGAATAAACCCGATAAAAAACCTCGGCGGTCACGGCATAGCGAAAGGCGAGCTGCATGCCGAGCCTTTTATACCTAATTTTGACAATGACGACGATACCGAACTGGAAGAGGGAGATTTCATAGCTATTGAGACCTTCGCCACTGAGGGGGAAGGCTACGTTATAGAGGGCGATTATGTGCAGATATTCAGCATGGTCCGCGAAGGGCAACTTAGAGATGCAGAACACAGAAAGATAATGGACTTCATAAGCAAAAACTACAGCACATACCCATTTGCTATGAGATGGCTCACTGAGGAATTCGGTTCTGAATTCAAGGTAAAAAGTGCGCTTAACGAAATGGCTTCGAAAGGCATGATTGACGCATATCCTGTTCTTGTTGAAAGAAGCAAGGGCATTGTGGCGCAAACCGAGAAAAGCATGATAGTGGAAAGGGACTCATGCACCGTTACCACAGAATAGCGAAGGCTAGGAGCGAGCCCTCGCCTCTTGCCCTTCAGCATTTGCTGTAGCCGCAGTTTGTGCAGTAGACGCAACCGTTTTCGTTTACGAGCGTGTGCTCGCCACATTGTGGGCAATCCGATATGCCTATCTCTTCGTCTTCATCATTTGCTTTCTTGTCTGCGGCATTTGCTGCATCATTTTCCTCAGCTTCTGCAGGCTCTTCGTTCTGCCTTGCATCTTGTGTCAGGACCGGAGCTAGCACAGCCTGTTGGCTCTTTGATGAAATAGTCTGCAGCGCCTTGGCTATAGCGTCAGGCACGCTCAACAGCTTTATGCCATGGTCCCATACGACGCTTCTTCCTTGTATTCCCTTCAAACTCTTTATGACGTAGTGCACATCGCCGCCATGCTGTAGGTAGAGGCTTATAAGCCTGCCTATGGCTTCGCTGTAGGTTTTCTCGTCACTTCCTGACTTGCCTAGATTCACAAAAACCTCCTTTATGTACCCGCCCTCGTCCTTGTTAGCAGTTATATATATGTTGCCGTTGCTAAGTCTGTAGACTATAGTTTCACCCACAAGCTCCTTTGGCCTTTCCCATGAGAATTTTACCTCATCGCTTTTCTCCTTTTTCTCCTTGTTTTCAGTTATAAGTATGCCTTCCCTGGAGCCCTCCCTGTAGACCGTTATACCCTTGCACCCAACCTTCCATGCAAGCATATATATATTGCCTATTTCTTCAGTTGTTGCGCTCTCCGGAAGGTTTACCGTGGACGAGATTGCGCTGTCTATATGCTTCTGTATTATCCCCTGCATCCTTACCCTGAATTCCGGATTTATCTTGTGTGCCTCAACGAAATACTCAGGCAGATCCTTTTCATCGCTTATGCCGAACTTTTTCATATATTTTTCAACAAGCGGATGATAGACCTTGAATTCCTCCTTGGAAAGGGATTCAGAACGCCTGATATAGCTGAACGCAAAGATCGGTTCGATTGCACTTGAAACTCCAAGCAACACTGAGCCGCTGCCAACTGGTGCTATGGTGAGCACCGCCGCGTTTCTGAGTCCGTACTTCTCTATCTTCCTTTTTATATCAGTGTTTAGTGTCTGCACGAATGGCATGGTCATATGTTTCTTAACGTCAAATAGAGGGAATGGTGATTTTTCCTTTGCTAACTCTATGCTCTCGTCGTAGGCTATGCTTTTTATCTTTTCGAACAGTTCGTCGGTGAATTTCAGCGCCTCTTCTGAGTCATACTTTATGCCAAGCATCGCTAGCATGTCCGCAAATCCGGTTACACCAAGACCTATTCTTCTTGAGCTCAAGCTAGCCTCCTTCTGCGCCGGCAACGGGTGTTTGTCCGCATTGTATGTTAGCACATTGTCCAGAAACCTCACGCTGTATCTTATCGCCTTCTCCAGGTTCGCCCAATCTATGGATGCATTGCTTTCGAAAGGATTGTTCACAAAAGAAACAAGGTTTACATGACCCAGATCGCATGCACCGTAGGGCTGGAGTGGCTGTTCCGAACACGGGTTAGTGGTTATTATGTTCATGCCGTTGTACTCAGTCGGCGAACCCCTTTTCATCGTGTCCCAAAATATAACTCCAGGCTCAGCCCAATCCCTTGCCGATTGTATTATCTCATTCCACAGCTCCCTTGCCTTTACCTTTTTTTCAATTCTTTTTATCACGTCGCTTTCAAACCAAAGCGTAATCTCCCCGTCTTCTTCAACAGCACGCATGAATTCATCGGTTACCCTTACGCTTATGTTTGCGTGCCTGACGCTTTGCATATTCCTTTTGACTTTTATAAAATCGTAAATGTCTGGATGGTCTACCCTTATTGTTATCATCAGCGCCCCTCTGCGCCCCGCCTGCCCTATCACACCTGTTGTTTCGCTCATTATTTCCATGAACGACACGGATCCTGTGGATTCAAGCGCGGCATTGTGCACTGGGCTTCCTTTTGGCCTCAATACGCTTATATCTGTTCCGACGCCTCCGCCATAGCTGTAGGTTCTCGCAGATTCCTTGCACCAATCAAATATGCTTTCTATAGTATCCTCTTTGAGGGGTATCACATAGCAATTTATAAGCGTAACTTTCCTTCCCTTCTGCCCTGCGCCGAACAATATTCTTCCGCCAGGCACAAACCTGAAGTTTTCAAGCAGCCAGTAAAATTTCTCTTCCCATTCCTTGCGCTTATCCTCGCTTTCCTCAGCGCTGGCTATGGCACCAGCAACCCTGTGCCACATCTCTATCGGAGTTTTTTCCAATGGCGTTCCAGTTTCATCCCTTGCAGTATACTTTTCGTAAAATATCCTCGCTCGCAGCTCGTCTCCATCGAAGAAATCAATCGTTTCCTTAGGCAATCCAACCTCCTTACCATCCATTTTACCACTTCCACTCAAGCATGATACAATTAACCTGGCAGGGTTCTGTCGCGCCTACCCTTCTGCACCAACATCGCTATTTTTCTGAATTCTGATGGCGAATTAAAATTGTTGTACACGCTGGCAAATCTGATATACGCTACAGGGTCTATCTTTAATAACTCCCTTATGACCATCTCTCCTATCCTGGAACTTTTTACCTCGGCGACACCGCTTGCAATTATCTTTCTCTCTATCTTGTCCGCAATTGCCTCTATTTGCTCATGGCTTACTGGGCGCTTCTCGCATGCTTTCTCCATGCCAACTATAATCTTGTCCTTGTTGAACGGTTCACGAGTGTTGTCATGCTTTATTACTGTTATGCCCATCTTGACTATTGTCTCATATGTGGTGAATCTTCGCTTGCATGCGTTGCACATCCTTCTGCGCCTTATGCTGTTGGTAGCTTCTACATAACGTGAATCTACCACAGCAACGTCTTCAGAAAAGCAGTATGGGCACCGCATGTGCTAAACACCATATATAGTATAAAAATTATTCACAACAACAATATTTAGTACGAACCTATTTAAATTGAAGCTAGGATGAGGAAAACGTTTAATATAAAAAAAATAAATGACGCTTTTTAAATCTTACATTTTCACTTCACTTGAAAAATTCGGTCATGCGCATTTGCCTTATAACACTAAGCGTCTTCCACTTTTCTCTTATATGCTCAGCAAGCTTTGCATTGGTGAGATTTGCGCGTATCGCGTCTATTGTTGTCCTGTCAGAAGGGTAGCCAGAACCAAGATCAATTCCGAGCAAATCCGAGAGCTTGTCCATCTCCCTGTCCCTGACAACCTTGGCTATTATGCTCGCCGCTGAAACAATCGGGTATTTGACATCTGCCTTGTGCTCCGAGACTATTTTTATACCCCCTTTTTTTACTGTAGATTTTACCCCGTCAACCTTCATCGGCTTTTTTGAAAGAAGGCTTATTCTGATGCCAAACTTCTCCTGTATTACATCTGGCGAGTCAACAAAAACCTTTTCCACGTTCTCCGCTTCGTCAACCATTCTTGCGAAATATATCGCCTCAAGCTCGTTCAAAGATATATTTGCGCGCATGGCCTTGTTTATTTCCTCAGGTTTTATCTGGTACGCCTTCACTTCCTCAGCAATTGAGGATATCTCATCATACAGGAATTCCCGCTTGCGCCTCGTCAGCAGCTTGGAGTCTCTTACGCCTATGCTTGAAAGCTGCTTCTCCTTGCTTTTGCTTATGCTCGCGAAGCCAACAACAAGCGGGCCAAGCACTGCGCCTCTGCCGGCCTCGTCGCAGCCAGCTATTATTATTTGCATCACCGCGCAGCTACACTATTGACTTCCTATCAACTACAATGTAGTCGTTCACGGCGACAAGCGCGACGGAAGGAAGCTTGACAACCCCTGACTTTACATCAAGCTTGTTTGCAAAGTCGCTGTCCAAGTTCGGCTCAACGTAAATATTTGAAAGCTTGCCGGTGACCTCGTCAAGGTCCGCATCAACAAACTTCCCTACGTCAAAACCATCGCTTGTTACCACTTCCTTTCCTACGAGTTGCTCCGCAATTACATATTTTACCATTTTTTCACCCTTGTTCCAGCAAATGCCTAAGCATAAACAACGTTGGATAAGCGAATACCTCGCCTATACCACTATAATATAAACGGGCAAACATTTTATATTTATAGTATAATAAGGGAATATAATTAAATATTTGGATGTTTCCATGGAGCAGCTTCTTTTCAAAGGCAAGCAAGTCAAGTTGCTGCTGGCGCTTACTGATAACTCCCACGAGTGGCACCTGACAAACCTATCTAAAGTGGCAAATGCAACCTATGTGCATACGAGCAGATTCATAAGCGCCTGCGAAGAGAAAGGCATAATATTTTCTGAAAGGCACGGAAGAATAAAGAATATCCGCCTCACTCCAAAAGGCAGTGCAATAGCAAAGTCGGTGGGCGAAATAATGGACAAACTGAACGCCAAAGGCGAAGAGGAGGAAACTGCCGCAGAGGCAAAGCCAGAGCCGAAAGCCGCTGTCTAGACCGCTTCGAGGGATATGCTCTTCCTTTCGGCATTGAGCACATGCCCGTAATCCCTATAATGGACGAATGCAGTTAGCATGACTGTGTATTCGCCCTTGTCTGTCGATGTGTCAGAGTTTATGTCAAAATAGACCTCCTTTTCCTCATTAGGAGCTATATTGCCTACCCTAAGTTCCTTGCTTTTCTCTATGCCTGTTGAGTCAAAGCTCAGCTGCTTTGGGAGCTCGACAACAACGGAAGAAAGCACTGGCTCGTTTGTAATATTCTTTATTTTTACTCTCAGCCTGGCGTTGCCGCGCTTGTTGGCATATATCCTATACGGGAAAAATTCTGTAGAGATAGAGTATGGTGCCGCTTTCGTAACAGTATCACTCACATTTTTCTTGCCAAAAAGGTTAAGACCCATAAGATCACCGTCGCCTGATTTCTATTATGCTGTGAAGAATTTAAAAATATGTGCTAAAAAAGGGAAACCACGCTAAACGTTGTGTTTAAATAGATTAATTGACAAAATAATATCATGTCTAACAAATCCATAATAAACAAATACGAAATATTTTTGTCCGATTTGAAGAAGGTTGTTAAAAAGGAGGAATTAGACAAAGAGGATTTAAGCAAGATACAAACTGCAAAAGTGGTTGCAGCGCTCTCATCAAACCATTCCTGGCGCACGTACCGTTTCATGCACGACGGCGAGGAGTTCGACAAGGAAAAAATATCAGAAGAAGCAAAGGACGCATTTGAAAGCGGTTGGAAAGAGATAAACGAGTTCGATATAGAAGAGGTCGCAAATCTGAATGTGGAGGAGCAGAAGTTTTCGCTCTGGCTTTACTACGCGGTAGACAAGGAACTGAGAGAAGAGGTGCGGCAGAGCTTCAACACACTAAAAGAACTTTTTGTTGACGGAATAGAGCCTATAGAAAAGAGTGAGAACTGACGCATCGCGCCGGGAATGGGCATGTGGCGCAACTTGGACAGCGCGCTCGGCTTCGGACCGAGTGGTTGCGGG
>ERZ1669250.566-NODE-566-length-15911-cov-6.304301_pt1 | contig 15911 bp, 14 predicted proteins | sample MGYA00579295_ERZ1669250 | MGnify/ENA primary metagenome ERZ1669250 (study PRJEB41166, sample SAMN08046056) | hot springs metagenome | biome: hot spring; feature: acid hot spring; material: thermophilic sediment; isolation source: thermophilic sediment from acid...
GGGGCAGCGGGTAGGCATCTGCCAGGACTGGCTGGTGGCGGGCCGTCGGTCGCGCAGCACCGTGACGATCTCGGGAATGACATCGCCGGCACGGCGCACCAGAACCGTATCCCCGACGCGCACGTCCTTGCGCCGGACCTCGTCTTCGTTATGCAAGCTGGCACGACTGACCATCACTCCGGCCACCAGCACGGGCTGAAGCTGCGCCACCGGTGTCACCACGCCCGTGCGCCCGACGGACGCGACGATGTCCTCGACCAGGGTGCTCGCCTCATGAGCCGGAAATTTCCAGGCAATGGCCCAGCGCGGCGCCCGCGCGGTAAAACCCAAACGCTCCCGCAAACGCAGATCGTCCACTTTGAATACCAGGCCGTCGATCTCGAAGGGCATGCGCTCCCGCTGCGCCGCCATATCCTCATGATAGGCCAGAGCCGCGTCCAGATCGTGGATGGGGCGCAGGAATTCCGTCACCGAAAAACCCCAACGCGCAAAACGCTGCAGAATCTGCACGTGACTATCTCCCAGACTTTCCGAGCACTCGCCAAAGCCCCAGGGGAAAAAGGCCAGGGGGCGCCTTGCGGTCACGCGGGGATCCAACTGGCGTAGACTTCCGGCCGCGGCATTGCGGGGATTGGCAAAGGGCGTCTCGCCACGGCGCTCCCGCTCTCGGTTGAGGCGGCGGAAGGCCGCTATGGGCAGAACCACCTCTCCTCGCAGCTCGATGAGTTCCGGCCAGTCCGTACCCTGCAGCTCCAGCGGAACGTTGTGGATGGTACGGACGTTGTGGGTAACGTCTTCGCCTTCCACGCCGTCGCCGCGGGTTCCAGCGCGCACGAGCTTGCCGCCTTCGTAACGCAGATTGACGGACAGACCATCGAATTTGGGCTCCCCGCTGAGCACGAGTGCCGAGACCTCGGGCAAGGCTCGGCGCAGTCGCTCCCACCATTCGCCAAAGGCTTCGGGGGAGAAGACATTGTCGAGAGAGGTCATGGGGATCCGATAATGCACCGTGCCAAAGCTCGACACCGGCGCCGCTCCTACCCGCTGGGTCGGAGAGTCGGCAACGCGCAGCTGCGGATACGCCTCCTCCAGATCGCGCAGTTCACGGAGCAGATCGTCGTACTCGGCATCGCTCATCACCGGCGCGTCTTCGCGGTAATAAGCGCGATTGGCAGCTTCCAGAAGCGTGCGCAATTCCTGCACGCGTGCCTGGGGGTCGGTCGAGGAGATCATGATGGGGTCAGTGCACCTGCGGTGGCCATGATATCAGGATAGCGCAAAGCACTTTTGCGGTATAATCTCGCCGCGCTTTCCCAAGGAGATTTCATGGCACTGGCTCTGTTTGATCTGGACAACACCCTGCTCGCCGGCGATTCGGATCATGCCTGGCTCGAATTCCTCAGCGAACAGGGTGTGGTGGATGGCGATACCCTGCGCCAGGCCAACGATCGCTACTACCGCGCCTATCTGGACGGGACCCTGGATATCCAGGAGTTTCTGTCTTTCGTGCTGGCTCCGCTGGCGCAGCAGCCGCGCAGTCGTCTGGAGAACTGGCACCGCCAGTACATGGAGGAACGGGTCGCCCCCATGATCACGCCCGAGGCGCGCGCGCTGGTGGAAAAACACCGTGAGGCCGGTGATACCTTGCTCATCATCACCGCCACCAACCGTTTCGTCACCGCGCCCATTGCCACGGCTCTGGGCGTACCGGAACTGCTGGCCACCGAAGTAGAGGCGGACGCGGATGGCGCCTTCACCGGTCGCAGTTATGGCATCCCCTGTTTTCGCGAGGGTAAGGTCCAGCGTCTTGCGCAGTGGCTGGGCGAACGTGGCTGGGATTGGGAGGAAAGCCTCGCCCAGGCCACCTTCTACAGCGATTCCCACAACGATCTGCCCCTGCTGGAGGCCGTGGGGCAGCCCGTCGCCGTCGATCCCGATCCCGAGCTGGAGCGCACCGCCCGCCAGCGCGGCTGGCCGATCCTGCACCTGCACGGCGCCTGCCGACCCTCGGTCTGAATCGCCTGGCAGAACCTCTCCGGGAACTCCCTAGGCGTCTCGTTGCTGCCCGTGCTGCGCGAGAACATCGGCGATACGCACCGGCACCACTCGGGATATACCAGGATCGGGCATGGTGACCCCCAGGAGCTGTGCCGCAACCTGCAGCGTCAGATGTCGATGACTGACCACCAGAAATTGGGTCTGGTGGGCGAGCTCTGTCAAAAGGGCGCAAAATCGCCCGACATTGGCGTCGTCCAGGGGCGCGTCCACCTCGTCGAGGATGCAGAAAGGCGCGGGATTGAGGGCAAAGAGGGCAAACACCAGGGCCAGCGCCGTCAAGGCCTTCTCACCGCCCGAGAGTTGCTGCAGGTGGGCGTTGCGCTTGCCCGGCGGGCGCGCACGCAGGAGCAGTCCTGCCAGCAGCGGGTCGTCTCCATCAGGCTGCAGTTGCGCCTCGCCGCCACCGAAGAGGGTGGCAAAAATCCCCTGCAGGTGATCATTGACCTGCGCCAGGGTCTCCTGAAAACGCTCACTGGTTTCACGATCCATGGCGGCCATGGCCGTCTCCAGCGCGGCAAGCGCTGTCTCTACATCCGTCATCTGCGCACTGAGATCCCCGCTGCGCGCCATCACCTCCTGCAGCTCGTCCTCGGCCGCGAGATTGACCTTGCCCAGAGCGGAGATGGCCTCCTCGATCCGCGCCAGCTCCTGCTCCGCATCCCGCTCCTCCGGGGCCCTCCCCGGGTCTTCGCCAAGCTCGCCGGCCAATTTGGCGGCATCCGCCTCCAGCGCCTGCCGCTGCAACTCCAAGGTGTCCCGCTCCACCCGTGCTGCGGCCAGTCCCTGCTCCAGACGACGCAGGGCGCCGTCACGCCGCTGACTCTCACTCTGGGAAAGACGCCAGCTCTCCTCCACCGCAGCGAGCTCCCGCTGAGCCGTCTGAACCTGCTCGAGAATCTCGACACGATCAAGCTCCAGCACCTTGCGACGCTCTTGCAGAGCCGGCAATCGACTCTGCCGCTCGTCGCGCTCCGCCCTCAGCTGCGCCAGGGTACGGCAGAGCGCTGCTTCCTCCCCTTCCCACTCTTGCAGGCGCTCGCCCACCGCAACGCGCTGGGCACCGAGACGTTCCTTTTCCAGAGCCAGGCTTTGCTGCTGCTGGCGCAGCCGTCCGAGCAGTCCACGTTGCTGCGCCAGTTGACTGCGCAGCGCTTCCTCTTCTCGCCGCAGAAGCTGCTCCCGATCCTCGGACGGCTCATTCTGGCGCAGCTGCTCCAGCCGCTCGTCGACGGCTGCGAGCTCGCCGGCCAGAGTCGACGCCTCCGTGTGCAGGCGGGCCAGATTTGCCTCTGCACGGCGTTGGGCCTCCCGCTGCGCTTCCACCCGGCTGCGCAGGCTGGCCAAGCGTTCGCGTAGGGTCAGTTCCTCTTGTTGTCCATTACGGTCGGCCTGCGCACAGAGCCGGCGGTGCTGCACGCGCTGCGCAAGATCCTGTTCCAGGGCAGCGACCTCCTGCTGCAGGCGTTCCGACTCCACCCTCCCTGCGGCGTCCTCGCTTTGCAGTTCGGCGAGTTCACGACGGCATTGCAGCAAACTGGCCTCGCTGTTGCCCGGCACTGGGCTGAAGGCTTGAGGGCGCAAGATCTGTCCCATCGGTGTGATCCAGGCCTCGTCGTTCGCGAGCTCATGGCGTCGGGCCCAGGCCTCGGCGATGTCGCCGCTGCAGCGTAGACCCCAGAGCCATTGGCGCAGGGCACCTTGCCACGGTTCGGGAACATGGATCCTCCGATAGAGGGCATCGTCGCGCGTTTCGGCGGGGTGATCCGCTGGACGATCCGCAAGAATCCAGGGCCGTTCCCAGTCGAGGTCCTCCGGGTCGCCGTCTCCTGGTGAACGCAGCTGCGCTCCGAGGAGGGAACCCAGCATGCGCTCGACGGCCAACTCCCAGGGCGGATCCACGCGCAGATGCTCCAGCAGATCCGGGGTGGCCTGCGCCGCTGTCGGCAGACCCGCCATCAGTCCCGACTCCAGGCGCTCCAGAGCCTGGCGCCGGGCACGCAGCTCCTGCTGACGGGCGCGCTGTTCGGCCAGCTGGGCACGGCGGGCCTCCAGTTCTGCCTGTGCCGATTCGACCGCAGCGGTGCCCGCGGCGAGTTCGCTGGCCTGCTGCACACGCGTGGTCTCGAGCTCCGTCCATGCGAGTTCTGCCGCCGCCAGCTCCGCCTCGGCCGAAGAATCGGGACGGCTCTCGAGCTCGGCGATCTGTCGGCGCAAGGCCTCGAGACGGGAGGCCAGCTCCCGGCGCCGGGCGCTCGCCACCTCCCGCTCGCGCCGGGCGTCGGTACGCCGTTCCCGTTCCGTATCCAGCTGACGGGCGCACTCGTCCAGCTCCGTTTCGATACGCTTCAGCCGGCCGCGACAGACCTCCAGTTCCGCCGCCAGGCCCAGCTCCTCTTCGCCGATGGCGCTGCAACGGTCCTCGGCACTTTGCGCTGCGGCCAAACGGCGCGCGCTCTCTTCGCGCAGGCGCTGCAGGCGTTCCTGCTGGCCTTGTATGGCTCGTTCCGTCTCTTGGCAACGCTCTTCCTGGTGGCGAAGCTCCTGTTCCAGGGTGCTCTGTTCCGCCTGCAGCCGATAGAGCGTCTCTTGGGCCTGGCGCAGCGCTTCGCTACCGCTTTGGCGGCGCTGCTGGAGTGCCTCCTGCTGGCGGGCCTGCTCGGCAAGCTCCTGGGTCCAGACAGCGGCCTGCTCTTCCTGGGATTTTATCCGCTGCTCCAGCGCCTCGCTTTCCCGAGCCGTCGCTTCCAGCCGATCCACCAGCTGCCACCAGCGCCAGCACCTTTGCTCCCGCCAGAGATCGCGCAGGCGCCGGGCGGACTCGGCCTGGCGTTGCAGGAGCTCGATGCGTTCGTCCAGGCCGCCGTGGAGATCGTGCAGGCGCTGGAGGTGCTCGCGGGTCTCCTGGATGCGTTGCTGACTCTCCTTGCGTCGCTCCTTGTAACGGCTGACCCCCGCCGCTTCCTCGAGGATGGCGCGCAGTTCCTCTGGGCGCGCTTCGACGATGCGGCCTATGGTGCCCTGTTCGATGATGGCATAGGCGTTGGCCCCCAGGCCCGTGCCCAAGAAGAGATCGGCGACGTCGCGACGGCGACAACGGGCGTCATTGATACGATATTGACTGTCACCGTCGCGGCTCAGTCGTCGCCAGACGCGAATTTCCGGGACCGGTGTCCAGGGCGCCGGCGCCTTGGCATCGGCATTGTCGAAGGTGAGCTCCACCACCGCCTCGCTGGCCGTAGCGCGGCCGTCGGCACCGTTGGAAATGACGTCCGCGAGCTGCGTACCGCGCAGTTGACGCGCCGAGGACTCCCCCAGCACCCAGCGGATGGCGTCGACGATATTGGATTTACCGCAACCGTTTGGTCCGACGATGACTACCGGATTGGCCTCCAGACGGATCTGGGTTCTTTCACGGAAGGATTTGAAGCCGTGCAGACGAATGGCGGAAAGGCGCATGGGCGCGTGTTTTTGCTATAGTGGTGACCTACTGGAGGCTGCATATTGAGGAGAAGTCTGTGCCCAGTCAACCGAGTCGCGAGCTGCAGCATTTTGCCAATCCCCACCCGGAGCGGGATTTTCTCATCCATATGGATCTGCCGGAGTTCACCTGCCTCTGTCCCCTCACCGGCCAACCGGACTTCGCCCACTTTTTGCTGGACTACATTCCCGACCAACGCTGCGTCGAGCTCAAGGCCCTGAAGCTCTACCTGTGGAGTTTCCGTGACGAGGGAGGATTCCACGAGGCCATGACCAACCGCATCGCCGACGACCTCATCCATCTGCTGTCGCCCCGCTATCTGCGGCTCCTGGGACGCTGGTATGTGCGCGGCGGCATCGCTACCGACGTGCTGGTGGAACAGCGCGCTCCCGGCTGGGACAACCCGTCCCTGCTGCAACAACTTGGTCCGGCCCAGTTCACCCGCCACCAGCCGGGCTACTGAAGCCTGAAACATCGCCGTCTATTCAGCCGCGTCTCGACCCTCAAGAAAAACGCGCCGGGGCGTAGGGCGTGGGATCGGTGAAGGGCGCTTCGCCGCCCATGAGCTGTGCCAGCAGTCGACCCGTCGTCGGTCCCAGGGTAAGACCCTGGTGGCAGTGGCCAAAATTGAGCCAGAGTCCATTTCTCCCGGGGAACGCCCCGATGATGGGCAGCATGTCGGAGGTGCAGGGGCGTTGTCCCAGCCAAGGCGTCGGATCCAGCCGCGCTCCCAGGGATGGAAAGATCTGCCGTGCCGCGAGCTCGGCGCGATCCAGGGCAATGGGTGACGGCGGAGCGTCCCGGGGCGCAAACTCGGCACCGGTGGTCAGGCGCAGACCCTGGCGCATGGGCGCGAGCACATAGCCGGCATCGGCATCCAGAAGGGGCGTCGTCAGTTCATTGGGCGCCGATTGCGCGTAGTGCATGTGGTAACCGCGCTTGACGAAGACACTGGGGTGCCAGCCCAGACCTCGGGTGAGATCGGGCGTCCAAGCCCCCAGCGTCAATACCAGCCGTTCGCCATGCAGATGCTCCCGCTCTCCGCGCAAGCGCCAGCCCTGCCCTTCGGGAGCCAAACCTTGGGCAGCAAAGGTACGGAATTCGCCGCCCTGAGCCAGAAAATAATCCAGATAAGCAAGAGTCAGGGCGTGCGGATCGACGACCGCCAAAGGCTGTTGCCAGTGAATCCCACCGGCCAGCCCCTCCCGCAGGCCGGGCACGCGCGCGCTCAGGGCCGCCGCATCCAGGGCGGTGTACTCCACCGCGAAATGTTCCTGCTTGTAGCGGGCAGCTTCCAGCTCGGCCTCCAGGCTGTGGCGATGCTGGTGCACTTGGAGGTAGCCGCCGGGACGAAAGAGGTGGGTAGCCCCGGCCAGCGCGGCGACGGCCAGATGGTCCTCCAGACAGTGGGCGATGAGCGCCGCATAATGCCGGGCGATCTGTCGATGGCGCTCTGGCTCGGAGTTCCACCAGTACTTCCAGAAGGGAAAACCCAGGCGCGGCAGCATGCTGCTCTGGTAACGCACCTCCGTCGAGCGGTTGCTGGCGTAATGCAGAATGGTCCCCAAGGCACGCGGAAAGGCATGGGGAAACACCGCCTCACGCTGAATGAGGCCGGCATTGCCAAAAGAGGTGCGTTCACCGGCACCCTGGCGATCCAAGAGGAGCACCTGCCATCCACGCAACTGCAGCTGCAAGGCCGTACTGACCCCGACGATACCGGCCCCCAGGACCATGACTTCACGACTCACCGGAACTCTCCTCACGCCATCGTTTATAGTGTAGCCGAGGGAATCCGCCTCAGCTCTGTGGCTCAGCCCTGCCGCAATCCGACCAGATCTTCCCGATCGCCGCCCCTCGCCCCATAAGTGCAATCCCGGCGAAGTGGACACTCCCGACAGGATGGACGACTACGGCAGAAGGTCTTGCCCTGCACGACGATCAGGGCATGCAGTTCTTGCCGTTTCTGTATATCTCCCGGCGGGAGTTGCGCTTCCATGCGGTCTTGTAGGGCGGCATAGGAGGGCTTGGGGTCTGTCCAGCCCAGGCGGTACGCCAGACGCCGCGTGTAGGCATCTACCACGGCAATGGGGCGGTGCAGGGCATAGAGGAGGATGGAATCGGCGGTCTCCTCGCCCACGCCGTATACACTCAGGAGTTTGCGCCGCAGACAGTACAGATCGTCTGCTGCGCCCAGGCGCTCGGGCCGATCCAGACAACCTTCCCGCTTCAGGAAAGCGCAGAAAGCCTGCAGGCGGCGGGTCTTGAGGCGATAGTAGCCGGTACAGCGGAGCAGAGGCTCCAGGGTCTCGGGTGCCGCTTCCAGCAGCGCTCCGGCATTCAGGAGTCCCGCCTCGCGTAGTTGGTCGATGGCCCGCTCCACCTGAGTCCAGCTGGTGTTCTGGGTGAGAATGGCGCCCACCATGACCTCGAAGGGGCTGTCCGCCGGCCACCAGTGCTGCGGGCCAAAGGCGCGTTCGAGCCTTGTCAGGAGCTCTTGCCAATCCTCAGGCATGCCCGGAACGCGGTCCTCTCTTGCCTCGGCCAGGAGACGAGCGCGCGCCTGGCCGGGTCTTGCGCAGCAGGTGCACTGCGCTGTCCGCCGCCGCAGCAGCACTGGCCCCGGGCCGCGAGGTATTGGGTTCGGACCAATCGACGGCCGCCAGCAGGACCGCTCTCTCCTCATCGCTCAACTCTTCAAAGTAGCCGAGTTTCAGATGCCGAGGCATATCCACCGGTCCATAACGGATGCGGATCAGTCGACTGACACTGAGGTTGACGGCCGCCAACAGACGCCTTACCTCGCGGTTGCGTCCCTCGGCAAGGCTTACGTGATACCAGCGATTGCTCCCTTCCCCGCCCGCCTCTTCGATGGCGAGAAAACGCGCCGGACCATCGTCCAGTTCCACTCCGCTCAGGAGCAGGGTCTTCTGCTCATCGCTGAGGCTGCCGAGGACGCGCACGGCATATACCCGCTCGAGTTGCGCGCGGGGATGCATGAGGGCGTTGGCGAGATCACCGTCGTTGGTGAAGAGCAGCAGGCCCTCGGTGTTGAGGTCCAGTCGTCCCACCGCCACCCAGCGGCTCCCCCGCAAACGCGGGAGACGATCGAAGACCGTCGGACGACCCTCGGGATCCTGACGCGTGGCCAGCTCCCCTGCCGGCTTGTGATAGCGCAGCACGCGCAGACGCGGCCGTACCCAGGACGGCACCCGCAGGACCTTGCCATCCACGGACAGGCGATCCCGGCTGGTGACGCGGTCGCCGATACTGGCCGGGCGATCGTTGATCTGCACCCTTCCGGCACGAATCCACTCCTCCATCTGACGGCGTGAGCCGAGACCGTGGCGTGCCAGGACTTTCTGCAGTTTTTCGTCCACTCCTCGTTCCTCAAAAAGGCTCAGGCCCCGCCGCAAAGCGAGGCCTGAACGCTAACCCAAGTGTGGCAACCAGCGCTCCTCAGGAGGCCTTGCGCTGCTCCACGGGTTCTTCCTTGAGCCGGGTAATGCCCATCATCTTGAACAACACCTTCTCATAGAAGGGCTCGGAGACCCCCATCTTCATCTTGCGGATGAAGTATTTCTCGAAGGCCACCTTGGCCAGGTGTACCCAACGCCCGTAGGCGAAGACATCCACCTTGCGCGGCTTGAGTTGCGGCAGGGCGACGAAGGCCGCACCGCGGTCGCCCATGTCGGCGAAGCAGACAGCATTCCAGGTGCCCATGGTCCGATCCCCCTTGCGCCCTTCGATATCCGCCTTGATGTTGTGCACGGCCGCCGAGACCATGGACTCGATCATGTAGCCGGTCTTGGGCGCACCGGTGGGTACCGGCGTTTGCTCCACGGGCGGGATGGCGATGGCGATACCCGCAGCGTAGATATTGGGATACTTCTTGCTGCGCTGGTTCTCGTCCACCAGGACGAAGCCGCCGGGGTTGCACAGACCTTCCACACCTGCCACGGCCGGCACGCCCTTGAAGGCAGGGATCATCATGCCGAACTTCACCGGCAAGGTGAACTCCTTGACGGTCTCACCCTGGTCGTTGACCTGCGTGATATACATCTGACCATTCTCCACCTTGGTCACCTTGCAGTTGGTGTAGGCGGTGATTCCCTCCTCCTCCAGACCGCGGGTCAGGATACCGCGGGAATCGCCCACGCCCTGGATACCCAGGTGACCGACGTAGGGCTCGCTGGTGACGAAGGAGAAGGACGGGATCTTGTCGCGCATACCGCGCTTCTTGAGGTCGGCAGCCACGATCATGGCGTATTCGTAGGCGGGACCAAAGCAGCTGGCACCGGGCATCGCACCGATGACGATGGGACCGGGATTGTCCAGCAGCTCCTGATACTTGCCGTAGGCCATTTCGGCGTGATCGGTGGTGCAGACGGACTGCACGGGGCCTTCGTGCGGATCGGAACCCGGCACGTTCTCGAAAGCAAGCTTCGGACCCGTCGCGATCAGCAGGTAGTCGTAGTGGACGCTGCTGCCGTCCGCCAACTGGATCTCCTGCTTTTCCGCATCGATCTTGTCAGCGCGCTGTGGAATGAAGTGGATACCCTTGCGCTCCACGTAGGGCCGGATCGGAAAGGTGATATCCTCCCGTTTGGACCAGCCCACACCCAGCCACGGATTGGAAGGAACGAACTGGAAATAGTCATTGGCACTGATCAGGGTCACCTCGTGATCCTTGCCCAAAGCATCCTTCATTTCATAGGCCGCCGGCATGCCCCCGGTTCCTGCCCCTAGAATCACTACGTGTGCCATGTCATGCTCCTCAAAGCGTCGATCGTGTCGTTCGTGGATCGGCGAGCCACGCTGCTCTCCCTCACCAGTGCCAGGCTCACCCACTTCCAATGGCAACTATCGCCGAGAGTACGGACAGCGTCAAATCAGATTATTGTTTCAACAACATTACCTTATTTTATGAGTTACTAAGACACTCCGGAGCAAGTAAATCCAGTTCCGCCTTGGGCAAATCTGCCAAAGTATTCAAGCCGAAATGGCGCAGGAATTGCTCGGTGGTCGCCCACAGGGCCGGACGACCGGGGGTTTCGCGATGGCCCACCACCGCGATCCAGTCCAGTTCCTGCAGCTGTTGCAGGATAGGGGTACCGATGCTGACGCCACGCCATTGTTCCATCTCCGGGCGCGTGATGGGTTGGTGGTAGGCGATGACCGCCAGCGTCTCCATGGCGGCGCGGGAGAGGGGACGCGCCTCGGCTTGCCGTAGACGGCTCAACAAGGGGTTGAATCGAGAGCCGATACGCAGGCGGTAACGCCCGGCCGTCTGCACCAACTCCAGCGGGCCGAAGCCCTCCCGCGCCAGGGTCGAGAGGATCTCCGAAAGACGGTCGGCTGCTTCCGATTCGACAAAAACCGCCGCGAGCTCGCTGTGCGCAAGTCCGGCATCGCTGGCGAGCAGGAGGGCAAGCACCGCCTCTTCGGTGAGCTCGGTCACGGGCCGTCACTCCGCCGTACGCACCGTCCAGAGATGTGCCTCATCCTCGCCATCCAGCAGGAGATACAAGGCGCGCTGGCGCAGTAGTTCCAAGACGGCAAGCAATGACAGGCCGACCGCCAGCGGGTCCAGCTTGCCCTGCGGGAGCAGATCCGCCAGGGTCAATGGTCGCAGTGCCGCCCGGCAAAGCTGCAACACCTCGAGCATGCGCTGACGTAGACTCCACTGTGGCGGTCGCGGCGTCGGCGCAGCCTGCACGCCCTGTTCCACCCGACGCGCCTGGCGGACACGCAGTTCTACCCAGCATTGGCACAACTGCCCGAGACTCAGGGAGGGCACCGGCGGCGGCAGATCCGTCGCATCCACCGGCCGTACCAGCCAGAAATCCCTGCCCTCCTGCGGGAGTTCGGCCAAGGCCGCGGACTCCGCCTGGATCTGCGCCAAGGCCTGCAGACGCCGTGCCAGCTCTTCCCGCGGGTCCAGGGCCTCCTCGTCCGTACAGGCGGGGGCAACCGGAAGCAGAAGGCGCGCCTTGATTTCTGTCAGCCAGGCCGCCATCAGCAGGTAATCCGCCGCCAGCGGCAGATTGCGGCGGCGCGCCTCTTCCAGATACGCGAGGTATTGACGGGTCACTTCCGCCACGGGAATGTCACGGATATCCATGCGATTCCTGCGGATCAGCCAAAGCAAGAGGTCCAGGGGACCGCTGAAGCGGTCCAGGATGAGTTCCAGAGCATCGGGCGGGATATATAGGTCCTCGGGGATCTCCACCTCGACCCGGTCAGCGCCGGACATTGCTGCGCTAGCGAGCAAGGGTATCGCCCGAGGTCAGGCCCATGGCGGCGCGCACGCGCTCCAGGGTGGTCTCTGCCCGCTGACGCGCCCGTGCCGCCCCTTGACGCGCCAGGTCCCGCAGTTCCGCAGGTCGCGCCGCCCAGAACTCGGCCCGCGCGCGGATGGGTTCCAGTTCTTCCAGAACGGCCTCGATGAGTGGCGCCTTGCACTCCAGACAGCCGATACCGGCGCTGCGGCAACCGGTCACCACCCACTCGCGCCTTTGGACATCGGAGTAGACCTGGTGCAGGGCAAAGACCGGGCACTTGTCCGGATCCCCGGGATCCTGACGGCGTACCCGGGCAGGGTCCGTAGGCATGGTACGCAACTTCTGACGGATATTTTCGGGATCTTCGCGCAGAGCAATGGTATTCCCGTAGGATTTGCTCATTTTCTGGCCGTCCAGACCCGGCATGCGTGGTGCCTCCGTGAGCAGGGCGCGAGGCTCTACCAGTATCTCCCGACCTCGCCCCTGCAGTTCGCGCAACAACAAGGCCCGATCGTCCGCGGACAGACTGGCTGCCTGAGCCAGCAGGGTCTCCGCTTCGGCGACGGCCAGCGCATCACCCGCCGTCTGATAGCGCTGGCTGAGATTGTGGTAGCTGCGGGCACCGGCCTTACCCATGCGTTTGAGAGCATCGGCGACGCGGGCCGGCGCATCGGCCTCGCGCCCGTAGAGAAAATTGAAGCGCCGCGCCAGTTCCCGACTGATCTCCAGGTGGGCCACCTGGTCGGCTCCTACGGGCACCTCTTCGGCACCGTAGAGCAGGATGTCGGCGGTCATCAGCAAGGGATAGCCGAGGAAACCGTAGGTAGCCAGATCGCGCTCGCGCAGTTTTTCCTGCTGATCCTTGAAGGTGGGAACACGCTCCAGCCAGGACAAGGGTGTAAGCATGCCGAGCAGTAGAGCCAACTCTGCGTGCTGGGGCACCCAGGACTGCAGGAAAAGGGTCGCATGCTCCGGATCGATGCCCACGGCAAGCCATTCGATGAGCAGATCCCAGCTGGCCTCGGCAATACCTTCAGGAGTCTCGTAGTGGGTGGTGAGCGCGTGCCAGTCCGCCACAAAGAAATAACACTCTGCAGAGTTCTGCAGGCGCAGCCAGTTCTTCAGCACACCGTGATAGTGGCCAAGGTGCAAGCGTCCCGTGGGACGCATGCCGGACACGACCACGGGGCTCACGGCAGGCCTCCCAGGTGCAGGAAAATCCCGCGCACGACGACGAAGGCCGGCCCCAATACCGCCCACAGGACGCCCGTGAAGAGCAGGACGATGAGGATGATGAAGCCGTAAGGCTCGACGCGGCTCAAGGCAAGGCTGGGTCCTGCAGGCAGCAGTCCGACGGCCACCCGCCCGCCGTCCAGGGGCGGGATGGGGATGAGATTGAAGAGAAAGAGCACGACGTTGATGAGGATACCCGCCTGCCCCATGAGCTGCATGGGTACGGAGAGATACGCCAAAGGTCCCGGCAGGTGGCCACCGAGCCAGAGGATGAAGGTCCAGATGAAGGCCATGAGCACGTTGGCAAGCGGTCCAGCCAGTGCCACCAGGACCATGTCGCGCTTGGGGTCACGCAGACCGGCAAAATTCACCGGTACGGGCTTGGCGTAACCGAAGAGGAAGGGGGAATGCAGCAACAGAAGCATGCCTGGCAGGAGGATGGTACCGAAAGGATCTATGTGCTTCAGCGGGTTGAGGGTCAGACGGCCCATGAGCATGGCCGTCGGATCGCCGCGCTTCCAGGCCACCCAGCCGTGCGCAACCTCGTGGACGGTAATGGCGAACAAAACAGGTATGGCCCAAATGGCAAGGCCGCGAAGGAAACCGTCGATGTCGTTCATGACCCGAGTATATCAGCCGGAGAAAGCGCTACCTATAGGCCAAGGGTCTGGCGCAGCGCGGTGCTGTCGCCCAGTCCCTCGCGCAGGATCTGCGGCGGCCACTGGGTGCAGTCCACCACCGTCGAACACACGGTCGAGCCCTCGCCTCCCAGCAGGACGCCATCCACCCGCTTTTCCATGCGCGTGCAGATATCCTCAGGATCGTGCAGAGGCAGATCGTCACCGGGCAGATGCAGGGTCGAGCTCATCAGCGGTTCACCCAGTTCCGCCAGGAGCGCCCGACAGATGGCAGAATCGGGGATGCGCGCGCCGATACTGCGCCGCTTGCCGTCGGCAAGGCGCCGCGGAACGTCGTGGGTAGCAGGAAGAATCACAGTGTAAGGGCCAGGCAGCAAGCCGCGTAGGAGGCGATAGACACGATCGTCCAGTTTGAGATACTCGCTCAGCTGCGACAGGTCTGCGAACAGGAGGGAAAGGTCGTGCTGGATATCGAGCTGCCGGATGTGCCGCAGGCGATCCTGGGCGTCCTTGGCCCACAGGCAACACCCCAGCGCATAACAGCTGTCCGTGGGATAGACCAGCAATTCGCCGCGGCGCAGACCATCGGCGGCCTGCGCGATGAGGCGCGGCTGTGGATTCACCGGATGCAGATGCAGACAGGGCACCATGATCTTCCTCCCCCCGGGGCAGGCAGCCGAGCCGAGTTCAGGCATGATAGAGCATAGGCCGCGCATGGCGCTACGTCCTTCACTGCCGCCAGCGGAGCGATCGCTTCTGCTCTGCAGCGGCGGCGTGGAGAGCTTCACCCTGGCCCATGCCTTTGCCGCCCATACCGGTGCCTACCTGCTCTTCCTGGACTACGGACAACGGGCGGCCGCGCAGGAGTGGGCGCGGGTCCAGCGTCTCGGGAAGGACCTGCGACTCGAGCAGGGGCGCTTCGACCTGCGCGCCTTCGGTGAGGCCGTCGGCCGGCTGCGCCCGCACCGCTACCACGTGCCCACGCCCCACAGAAATCTCCTGGCCGTGGCGGCAGCAGCCAACGTCGCCAGCGGCCTTGGGCGTGATACCCTGGTCCTCGGCACCACCGCCGACGATGGGCAGACGGATCGCAACGGCAACGGTGCGTTCCTCGCAGCTCTGGCCGCCACTCTGCAGGCCTCGGACCTGAATCTTGCCACACCCCTCGCCCAATACGGCAAGGCAGAGGTGATCCGATACGGTGAGGACTTGGGCGTCCCCTGGGAAATGTCGTACAGTTGCATTTTGGGATACGAGACGCACTGTGGCCGCTGTCCACAATGCATCCGGAGGCGACAGGCCTTCCAGGACGCTGGGCTGGGCCACAAGGATGTCGTCTACTCCGGTCATTGAAGACCTTTCGTATACAGGAGACTATCGTATGGCCCCTGCAACGCCGCAACCTCGTTGGTCACTGCAGGATGTTTCCTTCGACCATATTCAGAAGGAGTGCATCGTCCACGATCAGGACTGGTTCTACCTGCTCGCCGGGGCATCCTTTGTCGAATCCCTGGCGGATCTCTATGCCCATAACCTCGTTGCTTACTACGACGACAACCCCGCGGCCCAGCGCTGGCTCGGCGGGGAATGGGAACGGGAAGAACTGCAGCACGGGCGCGCCCTGCGTGCTTATGTCCAGACCGTCTGGCCGGACTTCGACTGGGAAACGGCCTATGCGGCCTTCGAACGCGCCTATCGTCCGCTCTGCGCCGATGGCTTGCTGGGCCCGACCAAGGCCCTGGAGATGGCGGCCCGCTGCGTGGTCGAGACGGGCACGTCGAGTTTCTACGGCATGATCCAGGCCGCCAGTCCCGAACCCGTGCTGCGCGATCTGGCGGGTCGCATCCGCGCCGATGAAGTCCACCACTACAAGTACTTCTACCGCTACTTCCGCGAGTACCAGCAACGCGAGCGCCTGTCACGCTGGCGCCTGCTGCGCGAACTGCTGCGTCGGGTCTCGGAGGTGGATCAGGAAGACACCTTTCTGGCGATTCAGGCCGCCTACGAGACGCACAACCGGGGACAGCACTTCAGCCGTGCCGATTTCGACGCCTTCCGCCGGCGGATGGGCAATTGGATCCAACGCTATTACCCCTTCGAAATGGCCGTCAAGATGCTGCTGAAACCCATTGATCTTCCGCCTTTTTTGCATCGAGCGGCGGTGCCCCTGCTGACGCGCAAGGCGCGCAAGGTACTGGCGGGTTGAGTCGGTAGCCCTTG
>ERZ1669250.567-NODE-567-length-15911-cov-3.185923_pt1 | contig 15911 bp, 16 predicted proteins | sample MGYA00579295_ERZ1669250 | MGnify/ENA primary metagenome ERZ1669250 (study PRJEB41166, sample SAMN08046056) | hot springs metagenome | biome: hot spring; feature: acid hot spring; material: thermophilic sediment; isolation source: thermophilic sediment from acid...
ATTTTATGTGGTCAGGATCAAGCGCTGCCTTGAGTGCGCTGGTAGCTTTCTCCCAAAGCTTCTTGTCGCCCATGTGGTTATCGGGCATTGTTGAAAGCTTTGCAGTAAACTTCATGCCGAAAACATCATATACTTCTTGAACCATCTTAAGCAGGCTCGTTATCTCGCTTTCAATCTGGTCTTCTCTTATGAAAACATGCCCGTCGTCCTGGGTCATCTCCTTTACCCTGAACAAGCCCGAAGCTACGCCGCTCAGCTCGCTCCTGTGCAGCTTATCGAAAATCGCAGTCCTGAAAGGCAATTCCTTGTAGCTCCATTTTCTCGACTTGTAGATAAGCATAGTAGACGGGCAGTTCATGGGCTTGAGACCTACAGGTCCGAAGCTCGAGTCGAACAAGAACATGTCGTCACGGTAGTGGTCCAAATGCCCGCTTACCTTCCAGAGAGCCACATTTGCTATTTCTGGAGTGCTTATTTCCTGATAGTCGTACTCCGCTTCCTTTTCCCTCATGAACTTGACAAGCTCGTTGTAGATTATCAGGCCGTTTGGATGCCAGTAGACCATGCCCGGAGAGACCTCCTGGAAGCTGTAAAGGTCGAGCTTTTCGCCAATAGTCCTGTGGTCGGTATCAGGAAGCCCTGACCAGTCGCTCTTCTTCACAATCGAAGTATCTATTTTCTCTGCAACCTTGCTTACTCTCGCCTTGCCCTTGCCGTAGCTTCTGGACTGCTCTGCAAGCGGATACCCTTTCACGCTTATGCTGAGCTGCTTGTTCCAGCCGAACGGAGCCGCATGGGTCTCTATGCCTGAGCTTTGCGCAAGCTCCCGCATCTTTGCAAATATTTTCATAGCCTCGCTTGGCGAAGCAAGGTCGCTGCTGAGATGCGCAAAAGGATAGAGCACAAGCCTAGGCACGTTCTGCTTCCTTGCAAAAGCGGCCGCGTCATCGATTGCCTGCTTTGCATCTGCTTCGGTATCACCTTTTTCAACACACACGAAAAGGGCAAGGGCGTTCTCAACCGCCTCGCGCTTGCTGCCTGCTTCCTCGTGCACGTCGGACTCGGGCTTTACCAAAGCGTATTCTATCTTATTCACATCCAATTGCAATATTCTCATGATAACACCAACCAGAGAAAATTCTCAGGCAAGATTTAAAACAATAGTGTATAACACGCCAAGAAACAATTCTATTTTTCCTTTTTCTCGACGTAGAAGTTTCCTATCGCAAGGTACTTCGCGCCAGTATTTTCTAAGGTCCACAATGCGTCTTCCGGGCTCATGGCTATCGGCATGCCATGCTTGTTCAGGCTGGTATTCAGCACAGCGCCAATTCCTGTAATCTTTCTTACCTTGGCTATTAGCGACCTGTAAAGCTCGTTCTCCTTGCCAAGTATCTGCGGCCTTGTTGTCTTGTCTATGTGAGACGCCGCAACAATGTCGTTGAATCTTTCTGGTATTACCTTGTAGCCCACTGTCATGAACCTGTTAGGCCTAGGATAAGGAGCTAGCATTTCTTTTGCATTTTCCTCCAGTATAGTGCTTGCAAAAGGCTGATAGTACGGCCTGCGCTTTATTATTATGTTTATCTTGTTGCGGTTTTCTGGATCGTTTGACATGGCGAGAACGCTCCTGTTGCCTAGAGCCCTTGGGCCGTATTCCATTCTGCCCTGGAACCAAAGCACTATTTTGTTATGTTCTGCTATTTCCTCTGCTGCATAAGCAGCTATGTCTTCGACTTCGTTAAACTCGATAAGCCCTCTTCTGGCGTGCTGCCTAAGCACTTTCTCTATTTCTATGTTTGAATACTCTGGTCCATAATATAGGTCGCTTATCTGCCTGCCAGAAAGCTTGCCATGCTCTTGGAAGTCTGCAAGGTAAGCCGCGCCCATTGCAAGGCCACCGTCGCCCATGTGCGGAAACACAAAAAAGTCCTTTATCTCGGGCGACTCGTTGAGCATCATGTTTATTATCACGTTTGAAAACAGGCCGCCGGCGACGGCAAGGTTCCTAACTCCTGTTTCTTCTACGAACTGATTGACTATCTTCATCACCTGCTCCTCCACGTACCTCTGCACGCCGTATGCCAGGGCTTCGCGGTTGTATTTCCAAAGAAGGTGGTCCTTTATGTATTCTGCAAGCTCGAATTCGTATTTTATGCCTGTGCTGCTCACAAGCTGCTTTTTCTTCTCGTCGTATCTGACTATCTGCTCTAGCTCTGGTATTTGCTCAGGGTAAGAATATGCGGCAAGAGACATAAGCTTGCCTTTGTCTTCGCTGTATTTCAGGTCGCATGCGAGAGTCGCGGCGCCGTAAAGAAGGCCGAGGCTCGCACTTGCATTGAAGGCAGCAAGGCGCTCAAGCTTGCCGTTGTCGCCAAGGCTCACACTCCCGCTTATGCCGTCCCCTGCGCCGTCAAGCGTAAGCACAAGGGCTTCTTTAAAGCCTGAAGCGTAATAGGCAGATGCCGCATGCGCGACATGGTGCTCTACAAAGACAAGCTTTCTCGACAAGCCCATTTTCTCAAGCTTGCGCGAGAGTATGCTGCCGCCAATGTGCGTGCCCATGAACTTCCAGAAGGGCTTTGGATTCTGGTCTTGAACAAGCCTGAATGCAATGTTCTGCAGGTGCATGCGCATTCTGCTTGGCTTCTTTGCCGCTTTTCTCCACAAGTCCCTCCTCTTAACCTCTAGCCCGGGCATTAACCTTGCAAAAAGGGCGCTGCCGCCATACCATGGAATTGCAATCTTTTCTATGTCTTCCCTGCCAACCTGGCTTATTAGAAACTTAACGGCATTTACTGGGAACCCTACATCGTTCTTCCTTTTTGTAAACCTCTCCTCGTTTACCGCTGATATTACCTTGCCTTTTTCCACAAGCGCCGCACCGGCATCGTGCGCATCGTGTATTCCGAGAATTGCCATGCAATACGCTTTATTGCAATCAACTTAAATAAATATAAACACGAGCTAGATAAAAGCCATGCTCGCATACGCGACAACAGAGCTAAAGTCACCGGTCGCATGCCCAGAATTGCCATACTTGAGCAGGATTCCTTTCTTAGCGCCTCTTGCCTTCGCAAAAAGCATTGCAGAGGTTACGGCTCCGTAGCCGCATGCTGTATCGCCTGATTCCGCAAGAAGCTTGCACCAATGCTCTGATCGCTCATGCAAATGAAAGAGTACTTGGCGTTTGGAAACAAGTACTGCAGGAAAGGAACCTGCACCTCGATGGAATGCTCTTCGGCAATTTCTTCTTCGTTTGTTGAAAACTTGCCTTCTTTTGCAATTTCTTGTGAGAGCTCTTTGTCGTTTTTGGCAACGCCGAGAGGCGTCTCCCAGTCCTCTAGCGAAACTGTCACAAAGTCGCCGTAGCCCATGTGGTTCGGCCCTATTATTGCAAAAGCATCTATTTGCGAGCGCTTTGAAAGCTCGAGAATGGCAGAATAGGTGTAAGCCGCCACATAGCCAGAATACTCGTAGCCTGCATGAGGCGCAACAAACGCCCTGGCGTTTGAAAAGTCGACATTCGCGTCGAGCTTTGCCTGCTTGAAAAGAAGGGCGAGCATGCGGCTGAGCTCGCTTTTTTCTCCAGGGTAGAAAGAACCTGCAACGGCGGGGCTCCTGGCCATTGAATCGGTAAGTAATCTAAACGCAAACATTTATTTGCATATGTTGCAAATTCTATGAGCTTATGTCCGCAAATGTTGAATTAATACTCAACAGGCTTTACAAAAAATATGGCAGGCAGCTGCACACACAACTAAAGCACAGAAACAACACCGAGCTTTTTGTAGCCGTGCTGCTGTCGCCGCAGTGCACAGACACGCAGACAAACAAGGTAACAAGCAAACTTTTCAAGCACTTCAAAACCTTTGAAGACTATGCAAATGCAAATCTAAAAACCCTGCAAAGCTATATGCGGGGCCTGAACTACTACAAAACAAAGGCGAAATACTTGAAGACGGCAAGCAGGCAGATGCTTGGACTTTACCATGGAGAAGTTCCGAGAACAATGAAAGAGCTTCTCGTGCTAGACGGCGTTGGCAGAAAGGTAGCAAATGTAATACTTCACGAAGCCTATGGCATAAACGAAGGCATAGCGGTAGACACGCATGTCAAGACTACTGCAAGAAGGCTGGGCCTTACAAAAAGCGACAAGCCTGAAGTAATAGAAAAAGACCTCATGAGGCAAACAGAGCAAAGCAGGTGGGGCGACCTCTCAAACCTGCTTATCGCACTAGGCAGGGATACCTGCAAAGCCGCAAGAAAAGAATGCTACAGATGCGTGCTTAATGACATATGTCCCAGCAGCACAGCCAGAAAAACGAAGATTGTCGAGACTGCCAAAAACCTTTAAAAGCCATAATGCTATTTATAAGCGTGGTGCTTTGTCTGGCATAGAGGACATACAAAGGGCAGAAGCCGAAGCGAAGAAAAAAATAGATGCTGCAAACGCAAGAAAGGCAGAAATGATAAACAAGACGCAAGAAGAAGCGAACAGGCTCATCGAAGACAAAGCTAAAGAGGCAAGTGAAAAAGCTGCAGAAATGCTCAAGCAGCTAGACTCAGAGCTTAAGCAAGAAAAGGAAGAAAGGCTAAAGGCTGCTGAAAAGGAAGCAGGCAAAATAAGAAAGCTTAAGCTCGACAAGAAGACCAGGCAAAAGATAATCGGCGACATGCTTGCGAAGATTCTTAGCTGATAAGCATGCTGCAAACAGAACCAATGCAAAAAGTTAGGGCGATATTCCTAGAGGAGGACAAGAAAAAGGTAATAGACTCGCTGCACGAAATTGGCATTATAGACTTCAGGAAGAGCAAGCTGCAGCTCGTAGACGATATGCCTTTGCCGTATTACAGCGAAATATACGAGCTTCTTGTCAAATTCGAAGGTGCATTGAGGCTTTTGCCAAAGCAGAAGCCAAGGCAAAAGTTCGAGAAGCTTGAGCTGGAAGAGCTGCTGAGCCAAGCAAGAAATCTCAAAGAAGTAGACGAGATATACGAGCTTTCTGAAAAAAAGAAGGAGCTCGAGCAGGAATACAAGGCATTGTCATATGCTTATTACGTTGCAAAAGGGTTCTCGTGCTTGAAAGCAAATTTGAGCAAGATTGCAGAAGAAGCGCAAATGGGCATAGAAGCCTATGCATTCAAGACCAATTCAGAAGCATTGATCAAGCTGAAAAACAAATCGGGCATAGCGGTGAACGCTTGCAAGTCTGGAGAAGAGGTATTCGCGCTTGTGGCATATGAAAAAAGCAGAGAAAAAGAAGTGCACGAAATACTCGACAGCGAAAAGCAGCAAGCTAAAAGGCTCGACATAAAGGCAAAGTACCTTGAAGCTAACACAAGCTCAGACAAGCTTGCAGAATCTCTTGCACAAAGGCTGGAAAGCAGCAAAAAGAAGGCAGGCGAGGCTGAAAAGAGGCTGAGCGAAATAGGCTCAAAGGCCTATTCCAAAATAGCGGCATATGTTGAAATGCTGCACATAGAGCTTGACAGGGCCAAGGCCAGCTCGATGTTCAAGAAGACGGAAGCCACTTCGATATTGGAAGGCTGGCTGCCGGCAAAAAGAACAGGAGAGTTCGAAAAGGCAATAGAAAAAGCGACGAAAGGCAGGTGCAGCATAGAGCCTCTGCCAGCGGACGAGCTTGCGCCTACGCTTCTGGGAAGGAAAGGAGTGCTCAGCTCATTTGATTACGCGGTGGAGTTCTTTTCTGTTCCGAGAAGCGACGAGCTTGACCCCACATGGGCTTTCATATTCTCTTTCCTGATCTTTTACGGCTTCATGGTGAGCGACGTGGGCTATGGCATACTGTCATTTTTGCTCGCCACGTGGATCTGCAAAATCACCAATCCTGATGGCATAGCGTACAACGCGGCAAGAATATGGCAGATAGGCGCAATACCTGCAATAGTATTCGGCGTATTGACAAACCAGTACTTCGGAATAGGCTTGAACAAGTACTTCCTGCCTTTCACCGGCATCGAGTGGACAAAGAACATAACAGGCTTCTTAGCTGCGAGCGTGCTTCTTGGCATGGCAGAGATACTGATAGGCCTTGCTTTCGGGTTTGTGAACAAGTACAGGCACGGAGAGAAGGCAATGGCATACGGCAAGCTTTCTGGCATGTTGCTTCTTGTTACCGGCTCTTTGTTCGTTTACGGAGCATTGTTCAAGGCTCTGCCGGTTCTTGACACCGAAATTTCTGGCATTCTTGCTGCAGTGTTTCTTGCCGGCGCAATAGTGCTCGGTGGCCGCGAAGGCGCCGAGACAATGTCGCTTATAACGCACACTCTCAGCTACTCAAGGCTTGTGGGCTTCGGAATAACTAGCGTAATGATTGCTTATATGATTGACATGGCTTTCACGCCAACACTTTCTCACGGCTTGGTTGTCTTTGTCCTGCTTGTCATAGCTTTTCTTTCACTCCATACTTTGAACATGATCGTCTCAATATTCGAAGGCATAGTGCAGAGCATAAGGCTGAATGTTGTTGAGTTCTTCACAAAGTTCTATACAGGTGGCGGCATAAAGTTCAAACCTTTCGAATACAAAAAGATGCTTACAAAATAGAAGTGAGAATATGATAGAAATGAGCACTGCGATAACAGCTTTGGGAGCTGCAATAGCAATAACTGGAGGAGCAATAGGAACAGGAATAGTACAGGCGGCAATAGGTTCGTCGGGCATGGGCTTGCTGGCCGAAAAGCCCGACATGACGGGCCAGGTGCTTATCTACCTGGTCATACCAGAAACAATAGTAATATTCGGGTTCGTGATTGCTTTGCTTATAGTGCTCGGAGCCGGGCTCATATAATAGGCATAACAATAGACAAACGAGGAGGCTATGCCCGCCGAAGACATAATCAAAAGAATAAATGAAGAAGCTGAAAAACAGGCAAAAGCAGTTCTTGACAGCGCAGCGCAGGAATCAAAGAAGATAATAGATGAAGCCAGAAAAACAGCAGCCGAAAAGGCAAAGCAGGCAATTGAAAAAGCTAAAAACGAAGCAGAGAGCAGGAAAATGGAGCAGAAGCTAGAAATCGAAGCCGAAGAGGAGCTTGTCAAAGGCAGGGCGTTCGACGAGGCGGTTGAAAAGGAAGCCTTGCAAATAGCAAGCGAAATAAAAAAAGAACTTGCAAAAAAGCACATGGGCGAAATCATAGGCAAGGCAGTTGAGCAAATGAGCGAATCAATAGGCAAAGACCAAATAATTGCAATTGCCGAAAAGAAATATGAAGCCGTGCTGAAAAGCAAAGGCGTCAAGACAGAAACTGCAAGCTCGAATGCAAATGCAAATTCCGGTGACATTGTCCTTGAATCCGCAGACGGCAAGGTCGAGCTGCGCATAAGCCTGGACGACTTGCTAAAGAAGCATACTGAGCAAATAGAAAGCGAAGTTGCAAGGGCCCTGAGGGCAAAGCAGCAGGTGCTCAAATGACTCTGCTGGGAAGGGCATTGAAATACGGCTATTCAAACACAAGAGTGAAAGGCATGGAGGCCAAGCTCCTAGATCCTGCAACTTTGCAAAGAATAGGCAAAGCAAGCGGCATGAGCGAGATAATAGCCCTGCTTTATGAAACCGACTACAAGCAGAGCCTTACAGAGTTTGGCGGCCTAAATGCAAAGGCAGCATTGATAGACTTTGCAATAAACAAGAACCTGGCCGAGCACATGGAAACCCTTGTTAAGATAACTCCCAAAGACGAGCAAAGCCTCATGAGGATACTTGTTGCAAGATGGGATCTTTACAATGTAAAGCTTGCCATAGAAGCGAAATCAAGGGGCAATGCGTTTGAAAGCATAGCGGCATACCTCATAGACAGAGGGCCTTTCAACTCCGAGCTGATAAAGCAGGCGATTGAAAAGAAAACAATTGATGAGCTCTTCGACTTTCTCAGGCAGAATTCGCCAAAGGAATACATAGAAATTTTGCAAAAGGCAAAAGGCACTTACATTTCAGAGAAATCTGCGCTTGCCGCTGCAAACGAGATAGACAAGGGCATGTACAAGCTTCTTGCAGATGCTTCTGAAAAAATGATGAAAAGGCACCATAACGCCGCAAAGATAGCAAAAATGCAAATAGACATGCAAAACATAATAACTGCAATAAGGGCAAAGCTTGCTGGAAAGGCGTATTCGCAGATAAGCCAGGACATTATAGACAAAGGCAACATCACAAAGCAGGAATTCGCCAAGGCATACGGCGAGAAGGACTTGCAAAGCATGCTTTCTGCTCTGAGGCTCAGGCTCCAGGGCTCTGCAGAAGATCTCACAAAGCTGGAGATAAACTTAAAGAGGCAGATGCTTAACAAGAGCGTAAGAATAGTAAGAAACAGCGTGCTTTCCTTCGCAACGCTTGCAGCTTATATCTACATGAAGGAGCTTGAGGTAATAAGCCTGAGGCTAGCGATAAAGGCAAAGCAATACGGCATTGGCGAAGAGGAACTTGAGCAGATGCTTGCATGACCTACAAAATAGCAATCTTGGGAAACGAGCTCGTGTGCACGGGCTTCGAGCTAGCAGGCGTGCAGGATGTTTACATAGAGACAAACGCGAGCGAGGCAAAGAGCGTGCTCGAGCAGCTGCTTAGTAGAAGCGACATAGGGATAATAGGCATAACGTCAAGCTTGTACAGGGAGCTTACTAGGGATCCCGCAATGGCAAGAAGGCTTGAGCTAAGCACATTGCCTATGATAGTGGAGCTTCCAGAATACGGCGAGCGCGTTGCAGAAGACATGCTGAGAAAGCTCATAATAAGGGCTATTGGAATAGATTTGGAAGAGGGAAATGGCAAGTGATGGTATGGGCAAGATAGAAAGGATAACCGGACCTTTGGTTGTTGCTAGCGACATGCTTGGAAGCAGCATGTACGATGTTGCAAGAGTAGGAGAAGAGGGCATAATAGGCGAAATAATACAGCTTAGGGGCGACAAGGCAGTCATACAGGTATATGAGGATGCCTCTGGCTGCAAGCCTGGCGAGCCGGTAAAATCGCTTGGCGTGCCTCTGTCTGTGGAGCTCGGCCCTGGTCTCATAGGCAACATCTTCGACGGGCTGCAGAGGCCCCTCGAAACCATAGAGAAGAGAACAGGCCCATTTATTGCAAGAGGAGCACTTGCAGAAAGGCTTGACAAAAACAAGAAATGGCGTTTTGTGCCGCTGGCAAAGAAAGGGGCAAATGTGAAAGAAGGCGAAATAATAGGTTATGTTGACGAGACAAAGCTCATTAGGCATTACATAATGGTGCCGCAGGGCATAAGTGGCAAATTAACTCAGATATCAGGTGGCAATTTCACAGTAGCAGAAGCAGTTGCTAAAATACAAAGCGGCACCCAGGCAATATCTATAAAAATGAGCCAGGAAAGGCCAGTAAGAACTGCAGCGAAGATAAGGCGAAGGCTTGAGGCAAACGAGCCGCTGATTACTGGACAAAGGGTCATAGACACTTTCTTCCCTGTTGCAAAAGGCGGCACTGCCGCAATACCAGGGCCGTTCGGATCTGGAAAGACTGTGGTGCAGCACGAAATAGCAAAATGGTGCGACGCCCAGGTAATAATCTATTGCGGAGTAGGGGAGCGCGGCAACGAGATGGCAGAGGTGCTTAACGAATTCCCACAGCTTAAAGACCCTAGCACAGGCGAGCCGCTTATGGCCAGGACCGTGCTTATTGCAAACACGAGCAACATGCCTGTAGCTGCAAGAGAATCGAGCATTTATGCTGCGGTGACAATAGCAGAATACTTCAGGGACATGGGCTACAGCGCGGCGGTAATGGCAGACTCTACATCGAGATGGGCGGAGGCCATGCGGGAAATATCAACAAGGCTAGAGGAAATGCCGGGAGAAGAGGGGTATCCTGCCTATTTGCCTAAAAGGCTTGCCGAATTCTACGAGCGCGCAGGAAAGGTGCAAACGCTCTCTGGAAAGACAGGAGCAGTGACAATAATAGGAGCTGTATCGCCTCCTGGCGGTGACCTTACCGAGCCTGTCACGCAGGGCACTCTCAGAGTGGTCAAGACGTTTTGGTCGCTCGATGCTGCGCTTGCAAGCTCGAGGCACTTCCCCGCAATAAACTGGCTCAGCAGCTATTCCCTTTATTTGGACACTCTGCAGAAGTGGTACAATGAAAATCTTGATTCTGAATGGCTGTCAAAAAGGGAGAAGGCGCTTAAGCTTCTCCAGCAGGAAGCCGAGCTCAGGGACATAGTGCAGCTTGTAGGGGAAGAGGCGCTGCCAAACCAGCAGAAGATAATTCTGGAAATAGGAAGAATGCTTAGAGAGGACTTTTTAAGGCAAAGCGCGTACGATCCAGTTGACGAGCACACGAGCCTGAACAAACAGAAGCTAATGCTTTACGCAATTTTGGACTTTGCAGACTTGGCAATAGAAGCTGCTGAAAAGGGCGTGCTGACAGAAAGCATAGCACAAACCGATTCCAGGCACGAGATTTCAAGGCTGAAGGAAGTGCCTGAAGACAGCATAGAATCACAAGTCAAGAAGCTGAACCAAAAAATGAGGCAGGAAATAGCTCAGCTTGTTGCTGAAAGGGAAAAGCAGGCTGCGGCAGTGCAGGCACAGCAAAATGAAAAGGTGACACAATGAAGTTTGAAATAGCATACAACACGATTCAAAAGGCTTACGGGCCATTACTAGTTGTAGACAAGGTAGGCAACGCAGCATACAACGAAATAGTCAGGATAAGGCTTGAAAACGGCGAGGAAAGGCTTGGCCAGGTGCTTGACACAAGCACCACATGCGCGATAGTCCAAGTATTTGGCAATACTGACGGCATAAACGTAAAGAGCACCACAGTGAGCTTCACAGGCGAAACATACAAGGCAGGAGTAGGCACTGATATGCTTGGAAAGGTCTTCAACGGCCAAGGCAAACCCGTAAACGCTGGCACAAAAGTGATATTTGACGAGGCAAAAGACATAAACGGCTCTCCAATAAACCCCAGTGCGAGGGCATGGCCCAGCGAGGCTATACAAACGGGCATTTCAGCAATAGACGGCCTAAACACGCTGCTCAGGGGCCAGAAGCTGCCCATATTCTCAGGAGGCGGCCTGCCGCACAATGTACTTGCAGCCCAAATAACAAGGCAGGCAAACATAGCGGGCAAAGGGGATTTTGCAGTAGTGTTTGCAGGAATAGGCATAACTTACGACGACGCTGCTTACTTCACAAACGAAATAAGGAAGATAGGAGCTGAGAAGAGAACAGTAATGTTCATTAATCTTGCAAGCGATCCGAGCATTGAGCGCATACTCACTCCAAGAATCGCCCTTACAGAAGCAGAGTATCTTGCATTTGAAAAGGGCATGCACGTTCTTGTGCTCTTGGACGACATGACGCAATACGCGGAAACCCTTAGAGAGATATCAAGCGCAAGGGAGGAGGTGCCTGGAAGAAGAGGCTATCCTGGCTACATGTACACAGATCTAGCAAGCCTGTATGAGCGCGCGGGAGTGATAAGAAACAAGAAAGGAAGCATAACCCAGCTTAACGTAGTTACAATGCCTGGAGACGACGTGACGCACCCGATTCCAGACTTGACCGGCTACATAACAGAAGGCCAAATCTTCCTTTCAAGGGACCTTGCAAACAAGGGCATATACCCGCCAATACAGCCTCTCGGCTCTCTTTCAAGGCTTATGAACAACGGCATAGGAGAAGGCAAAACGAGAGAGGACCACAAGCAGGTTGCAGACCAGCTTTACGGAGCCTATGCAAGGGCCCAAGATGTAAGGGACATAAGCATGATAATAGGCAAAGAAGCGCTTAGCGAAGCCGAGAGGCGCTACCTCGATTTCGGGGAAGAATTCGAGAACAGGTTCATAAAGCAGGGAGTTTACGAGCAGAGGACCTTCGAGCAGACGCTGGACATAGGCTGGGATCTCTTGAGCATGCTGCCAGAAGAAGAGCTGACAAGAATAAAAGAGGAGTATATAAGGAAGTATTACAAGAACAAAAGCGAAAAAGAAAACAAAAGCGGCACTGAAAAGTGACCCAATGCCCACAATAAACCCTACTAGGACAAACCTGATGGCCTTGAGGAAAAGGCTGAGAATAGCAGAGAAAGGGCACGACATACTGACGCGCAAGCGCAAGGCGCTTGTAGCAGAATTTTTGAAGTTGCTCGCGCAGCCGAGAAAAAGGAGAAACGACCTAATAAACATTCTCCAGAAAGGCTACAAAACGGTGATCATAGCCAACACCTATATTGGCAACTTCGAGCTCAGTCAGATGGCTTACTACATGAAAGAGGCAAATCCGGTAGGCATAGAAATAAAAAACGTTATGGGCGTTAGGGTGCCAGAAATAAGCGAAACCAGATTTTACCCTGCTGCACAGGTGCCGTTCGGGGCGAGCCTGGCAGTAGACGAGATAAACAAGCAGTTCACAGAGGCGCTGCAGGCGCTCGTAGACACTGCCGAGCTTGAGCACGGCCTTCGCACAGTGGTATTGGAAATAGAAAAAACAAAGAAGCAAATAAATATCATTGACAACATATTGATACCAAGGATAAAAAAGAACGAGAAATACATAGAAATGAGGATAGACGAGATGGAAAGGGATACTTTCGTTGCATTGAAACATGTTAAAAGCAGACTGGAAAGCGGTGATTAAACGCAGGTCATATCTAAGAAGAGTGCATATGTATACAATCCTATAAGCGAAGAAGACGCACTTGCCGAAAAGCTGAGGGAAAAAGGCAGGAAAATAATAAGCCTGAGCGCTGGCGACCCTGCAAAGTATTTCAAAACTCCGAAATACTTCATCAATGCCTACATAAGAGCGCTTAAGGAAGGCAAAACAGCATACGCGCTAGGCACTGGCGTAAAGGAGCTTAGGCAGGCAATTGCTAACAGATACAGGAGGCTTTACAAATTGAATGCCGATCCAGATGATGTCATAGTAACGCAAGGAGTCTCTGAGGGCATAGACTTCCTAAACGCAATAATGATAAACGCACCGGAAAAGGCCATACTTTTCAGGCCATACTATCCGCTTTATCCGCTTTATCTGCGTGAAAATGGTGGCATTCCGCTATTTGAAAACTACTACGAGCAGCTAGGCTGGAATATAGACACTGACAAGCTTGAAAGAACAATAAAGAAAGAAGCCAAGAAAAGGCCCAAATATATGCTTATCACAAATCCTAACAATCCCACCGGCACTGTGCTAGACAGGAAGGTGCTGGAAGAGATAGCAGAATTGGCAAACAACTATGACATACTGCTTGTAAGCGACGAGATTTACGACGAAATAGTGTTCAACAATGCAAAGTTTACGAGCGTTGCACAAGTAGCTAAGGGCATGCCTTACATGATCATGAATGGTGCTTCGAAGGCCTTTGACGCAACCGGCTTCAGGCTCGGCTACGTTATAATACCGGAGCACGACAGAAAGTCCGAAGCGATAAAACAGGCATTTGTAAACTACGCGCAGGCCAGGCTCTCTGCCAACGTACCTGCGGAATATGCCTTTGCCGAAGCAATTGAAAATGTAAAGGAGCATGAGAAAACGGTAAAGAGCTTGGTAAAAGAAATAGGAAAAAGAGCTAACCTTGCAACGCAGCTTATAAACCAGACAGTATACTTGCATGCAGTTGAGCCTAACAGCGCGTTTTACGTATTTCCAAAGCTGAACAAAGACGTGCTAGATATAAAAGACGACAAGGAATTTGTGGCAAGGCTGCTGAACGAGGAAGGCATACAGGTGACAAGGGGCTCGGGCTTCGGCTCGCCTGATCATATAAGAATAGTTGCTCTTGCTCCGAAAGATATTTTAAGCCAAGCAATAAATAGAATTAACGAATTCTGCGAAAGGCACAAAAAGAAAAAATGAAAAACAGGGAGGCATAGTCTAATGGTAGGACGTCACCCTTACACGGTGAAGGTCTGGGTTCGATTCCCCGTGCCTCCATTTTCTTTTTATATAGCAGAGCAATTGCTCCAAAACAGAGCAAGATTAAGTGTTAAGTAAACTTGTTAACTTAACAGTATAACGATTTCGGCGTTGTTCCAATTCCATGGTGGATTCTTGATATATTGTACCAATTCCTGAAATCTTTTATCGCACCATTCAGCCACTGAGGAAATCGCATTAATAAGTTGGTGAACTCTTCTGCTACGTTGCGAATGGTCCTTTCTACTTTGCCTTTGTCCTGAGGGTAATAGAGGTGTGCGAATAAGGGAATTATTCCTTCCGTTTCGCAGAAGTTTCTCCATTCTTCACCGAATTGCACGCCGTTATCTGTCAGTATGCTTTGTGGTTTGTGCCCGCGCATATGTTTCATTACTAAGTGCGCAGTCTCTATTGTTGTCGGGCAATGGTCGAGTTGTTCAAATATAATCAGATACCTGCTGTAGTCATCAATACATACGACAAACCAGTATTTCTTGCCCTGTACAGTTACTGTCCTTTGTAATCAAGTTGCCATAATTCATCGGGTCTTTTTGCCCTGAAGAACTTCCACTCCCTTCCTGTACGGCATAGATAACCGTTTCTGTTGTGTTTTCTTAATACGTTGTTTATTGCTACCCTGGAAAGTCTTATGCCTTTGATATTTCTTAATCCTTCTGGCAGTTCACCATATACGAATGAAGGCAAAGATATGAGACCCTGCTGCATCCTTGCTGTGCCCCAATTAAAAACAACTCTCAGAAACCGAATGAAATCTTCTATTTCCGGAATAATCTTCGGTGTCGCATGTTTCCTCGGCTTGTCTCTGAAAGATTCATGCCCGCGATGATTTGCCCGTTTCATCCATTTTGTTGCAGTCTGCCTGGATACGCCAAATGCCCTTGAAACAACGCTTATATTCTTTACCACTCTAACTCTCTTTACGAGCCACGCTCGTACCTGGGGAGGTAGTCTCATTTAGTCGCCTGTCCCAGGTTTTTATTCTGGGACACTACACGTTAGAAACAAAGAGATAAAAATGTAAACTTGGCAGGTTTACTTAACAATCCACCATTATATTTAATCTATAGGAAAAATTATACGCCCGAAAAACTAGCTAAGGAACTCGGGCATTCACTTGAATTTAGCAAAAGAATTTACGAAGTGGTTAAAAAACAGGACCACAGGAGAAGTATACCATATTTTAAGATTTTAGATCATAGGTTTTATATAAGAAGAACTGTTACGGAAATTTCTAATGAAGAATTAAGGGAATGGATAGATAATAGTTTCTGTTTCAACGACATCGAAAAATTAAGGAGGCGGTAATTTGTCAAAAAGATTTAGCAGGATACAGCACACAGCCGAAACTTGCCTGCCTACTTGCCTAATGGCGCTTCTTGACCAAAAATCCATAAAGGTGGACGATGATGAAGAAATGGGTATATTGATGGAAGGGCTGAAAATGACAAGGCTCGACTACGCAATCGGGCAGCTAAGATATATAGTAGAGAAGTACGGAGTAACAATTCACGCAATAGTAGAGAATTCCATATTCTACAAAGAATTGTCCAAGTTAAAGCACCCGCTTAAGCTGAAACTTGAAAACAAAAAAGTTGACAAGAAGCTCATACAAGAGATTTCCAAGAAGACAAACCCCATAGTCTATATAGATAGATTTTATATTGATGGCGATTACCACTATCCTCATTTTGTAGTAGTAACGTCTTGGAGCAACGACAAAGTCAGGTTTTTTGACCCTTGGATTGGAAAAGAAATAGTTGTAGATGCGAAAAAATTTGCCCGGGCGTTGCAAGGGTTGAGAAATCATCTCAAGCTGTCACCAAAGCTCATCTACATCGAATAAATTAAGGATTTGTCTTCGCTCTGTTGAATAATTGAGTACAGGGGTATTTATACCTTTTTACCTCCGCAAATTACAGTTATGCATTTACATTTTGCTGAGCGCATAATTCTCCAACATATCATACGCCCAGAACTT
>ERZ1669250.568-NODE-568-length-15898-cov-5.591681_pt1 | contig 15898 bp, 15 predicted proteins | sample MGYA00579295_ERZ1669250 | MGnify/ENA primary metagenome ERZ1669250 (study PRJEB41166, sample SAMN08046056) | hot springs metagenome | biome: hot spring; feature: acid hot spring; material: thermophilic sediment; isolation source: thermophilic sediment from acid...
AAACGTTCGTACCTGCCACAATCCTCCCTGAGAATTCGAAGACTATTATCGACATGTCGTCGGTTATTATGGACTCGAGACTGAAGGGACCGGCAATGCCTGGAGGCACTAATTCACTTACTGCCTTTACAAACTGCTCGCCGTACCTCTGCACCGTGGGTAATAGGGATTCCCTGAGTACCATGGGTATGTTGCCAACTACGGTAAACGTGGGTTCCGCGAGGCCTGGTATCCTCGTGTTCACATTACTCTCATACCTAATGTCCATGCCGAAGACCTCGAGCCTGTTGTAGACGTAGGAATTGAAGTAGTGGTAGTAGGCTGGTACGCCGATTACGTATTCCTGTACTATATAGTCGTCCTTTAAATCACTAAGTCTCCTCGTTAACTCCTCCCTATCCTTCGCTATGAAGTAGCCCCTACCGCCCTTAGCGCCGTAAAGCTTAACGATTACGGGGTACTTAGCGTAATTAACGTCATCGAATATCCTGGGTGTCGGTATGTTTGCGTACTCAAGAAGCTTCGTCTTCAACCTCTGGTCAGCCTCCCACTCGAGCAGGTACCTATTCCCGAAGGTTGGGATCTCCATCCTAATGGCTCTCCTCCAACCAACATACTCAACGTAACTACCGTGCGGTATCAATATGGAGTTCCTCTCAAGTAGCTTAGGTATTATGGATTCAAAGTCCGTGAAATCCACCTCCCAGATCTCATCTATAAACCTGAACCGCCTATAGAACCAACCATGTCCCGGCCTCGCTATCCCTATGGTCCTAAACCCATACTCATGGGCGCCCCTAAGTATCTGCAGTGCTGAATGACTGGCTATTGTGGCTATGCTGATCCTATCCAGGTCGTAATTCCTCAGCAACCTCTCCACGTCAATACCCTCCCTAATCATGTGACCACCTCCTCGAGCCTTCCCTGTTCAATCGCCTCCCTAATCTCCATGGCTATCCTCCTACCAATCGATATTGGCTTCCCGAAGTAAAGCTTGCTGTATTGACTACCAACACCCATGTACGCATTAGTTCCACCACCAATCCTAGGGGCCACATCATAAACAACTAGATCAAGCTCTGGAGTGACTATGAACTGGAGCGTGAAGGGCCCTATAACACCAGGCAGAACCAACTTACTACTGGCCTCCACAAACCTGTACCCAATCTCAAACACCTTCTCTAGGAGACTTTCCCTAATGGTTGCTGGTTCATGACCAACCTCGATATACCTAACGTCAATGTCGAGGTCCAGTTGGTCCCTGGCAGGCACCCTGTAGACACCATCGAGGTTACTCTGTATTCTCCTGTCAAAGCCGTGCAACTCAAGCCTACCCCTAACCCTTGAGTAGAAGTAATTGGCGTTAAAGTGGGCGCCAAGCACTAACTCCTCTATGGAGGCGTTGTTAAGGTCCTCAAGCCTGATTAAACCCTTCTCTGCTAATCGCTTAGCCTTCCTTAACAAATCATCTCTATCCCTGGCAATAAAGAAGCCCCTCTCAACTCTCCTAACAGACTCGGGAAGCTTCACCATGACCGGCCTATCCACATCATCAACGCTATTAAAGGTCCTCGGTCTCCTAATGCCAGCCTCATCCAATAACCTATAGTAATTGTGTGGACCAACTCTCTCCTCCCAACGCAGTAGGTACCTATTGCCGAATATTGGTATTGGGAATCTACCCTCAATGTTATCATAACCCACGTAGACCGCGAATGATCTATTAGGCACGAAGATCACGTTCTCCTGCCTAAGTAATGCAATAACATCACTATTTATAATCTCCACAAAATCATTAAGGACGATGAGTCTATCAATAATGGAAAACTCGCGGTAAGGTAACTCCCTACCTCTCTTGGCAACGGCTATTGACCTAAAACCCTCATCTCTAGCGCCATCAAGCACGTCAAGGGCCGAATGGCTAGCCAGTACGGCTATGGAGTAACCCTGCATTGTCTTTATTGTTATAAAAATTCTTATAAATATTATTCACCAATACACACGGAGTAATATCGTTATTGTTTAATCATTTTATTAAATAATTTATTTAATGATTTATTTAAATAAATAACGATATTACATACCGAGAGATAAGAAAAATATTTAAATAATTCTTGAAATAACCAACCTAATGTTAGCGACGTATAAACGAGTTATTAAGTATGATGGTAGGATGGCCCATCCCATAGAGATTATGGGCCTCAAAAGGGAATTGCCTGTGGTCTATATCGGGCATGTTACAATTAATAATGAGAGGTTTGGGGCATACATAGCCTCAGACGCAGACTTAGTACTTGGTGACACCGAGTTTATTGGTGTTATTTCAGAGGAATTGGCAAGACTTATAGGGCCATTTAACCCAGATATTATTGTTGCGCCCGAGGCAAAGTCCGTGGCCTTAGCATATGGAGTCTCAAAGAAACTAGGGATTAATCACTTCATAATCGTACGTAAGGACACTAAGACCTACATGAGTGATTATATAAGCGTTGATGTAAGTTCAATAACGACAAGAAAGCCTCAACGATTAGTACTTGATTCCGTATCAACAATGCGTTTAAGGGGACGTAGGGTTTGCCTTCTTGATGACGTTATTTCAACAGGAAGTACCATGAGGACTTTGGAAAGACTTATTAAGATCGTCAATGCCAATATTATCTGTAAGGCGGTTATATGGGTCGAGGGACCGTGGATCGACGAACATGAGTTTCAATATATAGGTGAGTTACCTATATTCATTGAGTGATAGGTAGTAGTTGTTTCATGGGTGGTAGCGCATTCATGTTAGTGGTAAGAGAACAATATTATTGTGGCACATTAACATGGAGCGCATTCAATTAGGCGCGTCAGGCATATGGATCTCTTAGGATGGTTTGTAATGTGTTCTTACTGAGAAGAGATCTATTGGTCTCTTCTGGCGAGTATTATGATGATGGCGTAGGGGAGTTGGATATCACATGAGGCGTTATTTACTGGGTACTGCATTGAATCATTATTTTTATTTTCTTTAAATGATAATTTTATTTATTGCAATAATTATTTTTATTGATAGTAAAAAGGTTTATTAGTATATTTATTACATGTTGCTGGTGATTTAGATGGAGCATATAATTGGTCTTTCTCTTTCCGTTTTTATGTTAGTGGGTATTTCCTTGCTATTGGTGCCACAACAGGTTTTTGGTGGTGTCATTATTATGGCTAATATAACCACGGGTGGCGACCCCATGTACATGATTTATAATCCATTAAATAATTATGTATATGCCATTAACCCTGAACTTGGAACTGTAAATGTGATCAATGGTATAAGGCTAATTATTAACATAACCATTGGGCGAGGTAGTCCTGAGGGCTTTGGAAGCAACGCAATCTTTGATCCGAAAAATGGGTATATATACGTGATCCCATATTCAATTACTGCGAATAATACGAGTATATCCGTGATAAATGGTACTAAGGTAATTGCCAGTATCTCCCTGCCTGGCACGGCAAGTGGTGCATTACTTTATGACCCGGCTAATGGGCTTATATACGTGACCAGCAATAAGTATGGGTATGTAAGTATGCCTAATGGTTATAGGTCGCCATCACAGATACCGGTGGTTGGTTATGTAACCGTGATTAATGGAACGGTGATTATTGCCAATATAACTGCAGCCCCGAGGATTGGTTATATACTACTTAATGACTTGAACAATTATATTTACATTACCGATGCCGGCTCTAACACAGTCCTAGTGCTCAATGGTACTAAGGTTGTGGCAAATTTGACGACAGGTATTTACCCAACGTACATGATCCTTGATTACAAGAATGATTATGTCTATGTTAGCAATTCGAATCCCTACTCCCAGGAAGGGCGCATGCTACCTGGCACTATATCCGTGATAAACGATACCAGAGTAATCGCAAACATAACCGTTGGTTTATACCCAAGCTATATGGTTTATGATCAAGAGGATGGTTATGTTTACGTTAGTAATTTATATTCAAACTACGTATCAGTAATAAACGGCACTCACCTAGTTACTAATGTAATTACAGGCCATAACCCAGACATAATGCTTTATGACCCATCAAATGGCTATGTTTATGTGGGTAATGTTATTTCCTTCTCTCCACCGTATGAGAATGGCTCTGTGACAGTAATAAACAGTACTAGGATTATTGCCAATATAACCACTGGAACCTTCCCAGTACCCGATGTTTATGATCAGACTAACGGCTTTGTGTACGTGATTAATTACCTGTCGGGATCCATAACAATAATGAATGGAACGACCATAGTCAATACAATAGTCACTGGCGGTACGCCAAATAGCGCCTTGTATAATCCATACAATGACTATGTATATGTTACAAATCCAAGGATTGGCATAATAACTGTATTATCCCCAGGAATAACATTACCTTTGAGCTATACGGTTACGTTTATAGAGACGGGGCTTCCAGCAGGGACGAAGTGGTCAGTCACTATGAATTCGGTAATAAAGTCATCAACGACAAATGAAATAGCATTCATAACAAAACCTGGTATGTACACATACACGATCACGTCAAATAACTACATAGCAACACCATCCTCAGGAAAAATAGACATAACGGGTAATACAACCGTAGAATTAGCATTCTCGAAAAACCCTAGTACTAACACTCCACAGGTATTGAGTTTCACACCAACATTATTAATCATAATAATTCTAATAATCATACTAATTATCTCATGGCTATTAATTTACATAAGAAGAAAAATAAGGAAGTGAAAAAGTTTTTGCAATTATTATGATTTTTATTTAATTTTAAATATAATGAACAATCTTACTTAAAATTCAGAAAAATTAAGAGGTAATAGTATCGATAAATAGACTAGGTACTAGCATTAATTCGAATCCAAGGCTACATTGAAAGCAGTAATGCGGTAAGTAGGTCGTACAATCTAGCAATTACAATAATAAGTATTAAGGATTATGGTAATAATTAGCATAACAATGCCCCAAAGGTCCTCTTCAATAATCCTCGGCTTAAATCATCGTGTTTAAGTAGTACTCAAGATCTCTGCTTAACCTATAAATGACTAGGCACAGTTTCATGGTATTCTGCATGCTTTTCCATTTTCTGCAGGAAATACAAAGCCCGTGAATTTTATTTTCTTAGGTACAGGCCTATTTGATTTATTACTACCAATAAGGGAGGAATACTTTTGGCTTATAAAGAGAGGAGTTTGGGTTTAGGGCTAGGTTCTACGCAGGGCCATACGCACTATTCATTAAGATTGTTATATCCGCATTAATACTTTTAGTAAACTGCTCATAATTATGTTCTTAGTGATAACCCCACTGCATGCATTATCACTGCTTAACAATTACTACGTCTGCACTCTTTATAATGAGTACTTGTTATAAGTACTCACTGTAGTTTCTATTTATGTGGGGGTTAAATTTGTTGTCGATGGTTTTATCCGCGAGTTCATCCTACATGTGGCTAGGGCTATGGCACTGCCACCATACAACGATAAATCTCTAATCAATGACTATGCGGAGTTCATAACGAGGATTATTATGAATTGGCGGCTCAGCGGCTCAAGGAATGGGGGTTTGCCCTCGCCATTAACATACTTGTGACGGATTCGAAGGAATCTAATGCTGTTTGGGCTAAGTTAAACAGTTACTACGCATACCTCGTGCACATTGGTTATGCAAGCCCATACAGGCTCATTAGGGGTCACTGCGTGGCCGGTGCGGAATCAATATACACATGGGTAAGGATATACAGAGTGCTTGATAGGTATCAACCCATTAAGCCATAGGTATTAATCCACCAGGTTGTGCTGGGTAGATTGCTGTGTTACGTGCGTGCCAGCGCCCTACCACGACGCCTATTAACGCCTAGATTCCTGAGCCGACTTTGATTGCTCACGTCTTTACTGCCACGGCTTAAGGCATCTATTGCGTACTTAGTTAATTCCTCAATGCCCACACTCCTCACCAATCCATCAACAATCCTAAGCCAAGCATTAAACGACTCCTTACTCGGCGCTGCACACCTTATGGAGCCTAGGCCCACCACCTCCTGCCTATAGAACTCCATTAGCCTCAGTGGCTCCCTAGGCACTAAAATAACTGCGCCCTGGGTGTTGCACCCTGGCGTTATTATTGTGGTGTCGAAGTACTCCTCAAGCCCCGAATCCTCTATTATCCAGGTGATGACATCAATACCAAGGCTTGGCCTCAGCACTATCCAGGCAATGTCGGTTATTGGATCCTCAAAGACTAGGTCGAACCCCCTAAAGCCGCTTAGTACCGTGCACCAGTAATTAATGAAGTCAGCATTGTCAGGGCCAGAGCACGCCGTGTTTAGGCCATTGATTAATACCCTAACCATGATTAACCACCCTAAACTCCTCCTCAAACTCATCACTGCTCAACGAGCTTATTGACAAAACCTCAACCTCATCGAGAGGCCTAATGTTGAATAAGAGCCTAACGCTCCTCGGTATTGTGAACTGGCGGCTGGCGGTATTCCTAGTCTTGAGCAGTAGGACCCTCCTCAACTCAATAACCCTGCCACTATGCCTAATAATAACCCTAGCATACCTAGCCCACTCAATACCTAATAGCCTAACAACACTGGCCGGTATCAATACCTGGCCATTGATATAGACCCTTATTCTATAGGGGAGCCCATTTATGGGCTTAGGCCCGTTCATTATCTTTCTAGAATTCAATTGCCAATAAAAATTTTTCCTATGGCCTTGGCAAAGAGTGTGCGTGTTATTTAGTTAAATTGAAAAGAATGAAATGAGAGGATTGACTCAATAACAAAAGAGTGCGTACGGTGAGTAACACTTAATTACGTATGACACATATTTCTCATACTGCCATGGATTTATTTTAGAAAGAGTTGATTGTTATTTAGGTACCCAAGCGGGTACCTTAGTGGTGGGGTATAATAGCCCTAAATGCTAATTCCAATAATCACACTCCTCGCAATCCTAGTCTGAGATCTCCATAAAAACCGCGAATGCATCAATTCATATTGTACAGTGTCGAGCCTAAGATGTTACGATGACGATTATTGCTGATTCATAGGGCCATAAACATCGCCCTTATAGTATAGGTAGAGTGTTATGTAATACGCGGAATCACCAATGTAGACTAGGGCCCTCGCTGTGCTCACCGGTGCGTATTTTATGGATTTACCGAAGACTATTGGTCCATTATCCATTAGATAGTTTGGCCATGATCCGTAGGGTATGATCACTGTCTGGGTTATTGGGACTCCCGGTGATTGACCCTGTGAATTCCTAACAACATTGGCTATGAGTATCATTGGAGTGTTGGGTAGGTTCCAGTAGCAGGTTGAGTAGTCATTGGCGTTGGATAGGGCCAATACACTGCATGGTATTGGGTATGAGTGAGAACCACCACCGGGATTCAACGTGAAGTTTAGGCTCTCGAATGAGTACCCGTACAAGCTCCTGTAGACAGCTATTATCCTAAGGCCGAGGGCTGAGGAGCCCGGGTTCTGGAGGACACCAATGTTGCTAAGGCAGTTCCTGAGTATGTGTGGGTCTACGAAGATCACCGAGTTATAATTGCTACCGCTTGGTAGGATACCCACAGTGAGTAGTGGCACCGATTGGGCTGGGTATTGGTAGTACGTGTAGTCAGAGAGCCCACCTATTGACGCCGTTATTATGAGGAAGTACGTGTTATCCCCATCATAAGCCATTGGCAGTGTGAATGCCGCAACGCCACTCGCATTTGTCATTGATGTTTCAGAACCCTCAATAACGAGTGGATTACTTATTATTATTGTGAAGGTTAATGAATTCGGTAATGACACTGTGCTTGGTGCTGGTGTACATGGTGTCAATATGCCGTATTGACATGCCAAGTCATTACCAGCCTGGTCAGTTATGAAGTACTGAATACTAACGCTTGCACCACTAACCGGCGAATCACTGCCGTAACCCAAAACCCTAATGTATAGGTTGAATCCCCCTGGGCCACTTGGTGGAAATCCAGTGACTGTTATGTTTAGGACCGGAGTTATCACTAGCATGAAGTCGTAATCCCCACCGAGACCCAGCAACTCCTTAACCTCGTCATAATTTATTAGCCAGCCCGTGGGAGTTGATGGTATGAAGAGCCAGGAATTGCTTATGGATATGGCGCCAATGCCGTACTGGCTCAGGTACTTCCTAAAACCAACACCACTAATCTGGCTCAGTAGGCAGGAGTTATTGGCGAGTACTGGGCTTGGCACAAGACCATTAACATAGTCCCAATAGACCAAAGCCATTACCTTGAATGGGTCTAGGTGGTATGGTTGATTTGGTTCGGCTAATCCAAAGGACGTTATTTGACTTGCATTCAGCCCCCAATAAATTGGGTTCCCAGGGCTCGTAACAATGTACTGAAGCAGTGATTGAGCCATTGCATTGAGCTGGAACATATTAACCTCAGAACCAGCCGAATAGGAGTAATTGGGTATTAGCAGTAGGAATATTACTATGCTGGCCAGTATCACAGATAGTATTAATACCAACTCGATTGCGCTAGACTGCCCGCCCATCATTAATTAGAAGTTGATTGAGTTTAAAAACCAATAAACTCTTTCTAAAATAGGTTAAGACTCAACCAAATAAAGATTGGTCATTTCATAATTGGCATAGGAATATGGGTAACGATTAATTACGATACCAACAAATTGGGATGAAATCTCTTTGTCACATTTAACAGAGGTATGAGGACTTAGCAGTATTATTAACCATATTGCCGTCAATTCTTTGTTATTTTCATGCTTAGAGTTTTTATATTAGGGATTGAATGTATAGATACAGCATGAGGGCGAAGCCAGTTGATGAACTTCCCTATAGGACTAAGATCTACGTTAATAGTCAAGTCCTACTTCCGGCTAGTTTGGTTAGGGCTCTTGGTTTTGAGTGGGCTAGGTATGCTGACGTAACGATTAGGCATGGTGATGATACCATAGTCATAAACAACACTAAACTCCTAAGGACTAGGCATACCGCCAGCCGCCAGTTCACAATACCAAGGGAAATAAGGGAGAAGTACGGAATAAAGCCACTAGATGAAATAGAAATACTGGCAATAAAACCAAAACAGGCGAAGGAAACAAAGACCGAGATTGAAGCTAAGACTAATCCCATTGGATGATTGTTGATAACATGCAATAGCCTTGATTTAAAATCGATCAGTAGACAGTCCAACATTCTTGGGTTGGCTTTATTAAATTCAGTTATTCTATTGAGGATATTGTAGAATCAATTAGTAGGTACATCACATAACCCATCACTGGTGAGTATATTAATGTAGTTATTAAGAGAACAAGTGTTGGACTTAAAGTAATAGGTCCTAGGTATATAGGTCCTAATGGCGATATTGTAACTATAATAAGCACGAGTAATATCGGTAAGAGTAATGCCGTAACTAAATATACCTCCATAAATAAACTAAGTACCTGGGTAGCACTTCTTAATTTATTATACTTATTTCTAACTAAATACTCGAGCTTAAGCATTAGTATGTCGGCTAGGTTAGCACTGATTAGATAGGTCTCAGTAATGAGACTGAAGACTTCGTTGTAGGTTCTTGATGGGACACGATTAAGGCTTGCTCTTAGTGCCGTAAGTATATCCATACCCCCCTCCCTAGCATCCTTAAGTATTATTTTAAATTCCCTGGCTATGTATGGGTCTCTTTCAATTATGGCTAAGGTGCCAATTAACTCCTCAAGCGTCACACCACTGGCTACTAGAGGTGTCATGATCATCAGCGTATTAGCTAGGTACCTCTCAAAGTGACTTGTCCTCACGTAAACCTTGGCATTCATATACACAAGCACGGATAGGTAATCAATGAGTAATACAGTTGTTACAATGAGCAGAATATCCCTTAATGTAATTATTGGTATTAGTACATAAGCCATTATTAATGCAATGATGATGAATGGAGTGTACGTGGTTATTACGATTACGAAATCTCTATTGAAATCATAACCACTAAGCATATGAAGCCTATTAACGTAACCACCAACCCAATGCCTATAAGCCCTTATTGGGTTAATCAAGGTAGTTCACCACTAATCACGGTCTTATGCGTTCTCTCTGGATCAACATAATAATTCCTAGTAACCCTAAAAACAGCCTCCGGTGATCTAAACCCATACTTCGCCATAGCTACCATTACCTCAGTTCTTCTCTTAAGTTCTCCATCCACTTCCTCTTGCAATACCTTACCCATCCTAATTAAATCGGCTATTAAGGCACTATCACTCAATTTAATGATATCATCTTTATCCTTACTCCACCTAAACAACGTATTAACCCTTAAACCGTCTCTCGATACATCAAGTAACTCACTAATATCGATCACACGCCTAGCGATTCTGCCGCTCACCTTTACCCTATTAATTAATATGAACACATTGGCCAGTGGTATTAAGGCTGGCGGAACGTTCATTGGCCTAGACAACAGTCTCCTCACGGCAGCGTTCAGGGAACTAGCATGTATTGTGGTTAAGCCAGTATGGCCGCTGGCTAATCCCTGGAAGAAGACATAGGCCTCTTCGCCTCTTAATTCGCCAACGACTAAATAATCAGGTCTTATTCTCATTGAGACTTTGACGAGTTCGTACGCTGTCACATTTCGAACGCCAGGCGTTTCGGATTCCCTAATTACTAACGGAACCCACTGCTCATGGGGTATATTTATCTCCCTAGTATCCTCAATAGTCACAATCCTAGCCTCGGGCCTTATAAGGAATAGCAATGCATTAAGTAGTGTCGTTTTACCTGCACCAGTCGGGCCGATGATGACCATGTTTATACCATTCTCAAGCATAAACCATAGAGTTGCTGCCGCATCAGCCTTAATGACGCCATCAATTATTAAGTCAATAACAGTTATGGGATTAGCCCTGAACTTCCTAATGGTGATTATGGAGCCATAAGGCGAGATATCCTTAAGCCCAAGTTCAACCCTGAGTCCCTCTGGCAATAACCCCTCCAGTATTGGGTATGCCGAACTAACGTTCTTACCAACCCTCTGGCTAATCTTCACGACAAGGCTGTTTAACTCATCGTTACTTAGGGTAATATTAGTCCTTAAGTGCTCATATCTACTATGCCATACATAAACGAGCTTATTGGGTCCATTAACATTAACGTCCTCAATATAATCATCCCTAATTAACGGATCAATTTTACCATAACCTGCGGTATCCCGCACCAAGTAATACATAACGTTTCTTATTTCATCATCACCTAACTTAATCCTCAACTTACTCATTGTCTCATTAATCAATGCCCTTAAGTAGACCTCGACGTTATTACCCTCCGGCAATTTATCGCTCATTCTGAGTAATTCCCTGGATTTCATAAGTACTTTACTTGCATTATCACTAAGTGTTGGTTCAATCACGTTATACAAATAAAGCCCAGTGGTTCTATCTCTAACGATAACTACATTAACCAATCCCTTAATAATCTCATACTCATCAATTAACTCAATGTCTTTCTCGGTCACGGGAATAATTTCAATTCTGGGTTATAAATCTTTAATTTTAAAATTTAGACTTATAATTTTGAAACTGAACTTATTAACTTGAGGCGTTAACATGCAAAGAGGAACAACTCTCTATCTAATGACGATGATAGCTGTAGTAATTACAATTATAGTACCATATGTACTATTGCCAAGAGGTTTTGTTCAAGTAAGTATTGGTAGATTAGTACTGGACGTACCAATACCCTACAGTATATTGGGATCTACATTGACTGCTATAGCCATAGCCATCGAACTACTACCACTATCTATCACCGAATATAGACTGTGGAGAGAGAATAATGAAATACTCATGGAGATACCCACAGTGATCAGGATACTCAGAGATGGCTTAGGTTCAGGTCAGTCCTTAAGTAACATTGCAGAAATGCTCACTAAGGTTGGCAGAGGCAGATTAAGCGGGATACTTGCTGAGTCAATTATGAAGGAAAGCATGGGCATAATAACAATTAAGGAGGACCTGACCAGGATATCTAGGGAGCTTGGCAATAATTACTTAGCAATACTCGCAGTAATGCTTGATACGGCAATAAAGTCAGGGGCTAGACTCCAGGAAACCCTAGACATGGCTTACAAGTCCTTTGAGGACACAGTAAGTTATTACCTAGATAAGGCTAGCCAGGTTAAGCCGTACCTAGCCTTGATATACGTGGTAATGGCAATATACATAGTACTCGCGGGTATAGTAATTTACCTAATGGTACCAAGCATAAGTAAGATAACGGTTAGTGTATCGGCTGGTGGCATCGCAACACCAACAATCTCCATGATTAATGTACAATTATTCTCATCAATCATAGTAATAAGTGGCGTGGTGCAATCAATAATTGCTGGCTTGATAATTGGGAGAATAGTTTATGGAAGACCAATAGTGGGCTTATTACACGCATCAATTTTAATAATTACCATAACCTTAGTAAATTACGTAATGTACGTAATGATATACCTACACACCGTGTGAAAAAGATTCGATAAATTGAAAGATAGCTTTATAAGGATGTACGTGAATTAGGAATTGATGATGCAGAATAGAAATAACAGAAAAAGCCTGGGTATAGAACCGATAGTGGCGGCTATACTACTAATAGTCATAACAGTGGTAGCCGCAGTACTACTCTACATGTGGTTCAGTGGATACTTAACAGCGACAACAACCAAGGTAAGCTCAATGGCAACACCAGAGCAATTTCAGGTAACCGCGGCAAGTCTATCGGCTAGTAATGGATTAACGGCTTACGTACAGAACACCGGCACAGTACCAGTAACAATAGCAGACATCTACATATTAAGTTCACCAAATGGCAACCTGCTGTGTAATATAACAATTCCTGAAACCACAATAAATCCTGGGTCAACAGTAGAGATTACAGCAAGCTTGCCATCAACATGCAGTATAAGTCAGGGGACAGCTTACGATTTATTATTCGTCACATCAAGCGGTACTAAATACACTACATCCGTGGTGGCATCATCGTAGTCAGGTGAAAACGTTGAGCATTTTAAGTCAAAATCGCATCATAAGTGATTTCTTATGGTTTCCTCCGGTATTAGTGAGGTTGTAGGTGCAACAATACTGCTAGTCATAGCTGTAGCCCTAAGTCTCCTAATCTTTGGCTACTTCTACGGATACATAGAATCACTCGGGTACTCGCTGGCAAATGCCCTTACCCACTCCTGTGAATTCACAATAATGAGCATAGCCTTTAATGCCTCAGTTTCGTCTATAGGCTCCATAAGCATAGCCATTTATAATTATGGCAATACGCCATGCGAGATATCAAGCATATACATACTCAATGAATCCACTATATACCAAATAACCACAACAAGTAACTGTATAACAAACCCAATAATTAGGCTGAATCCAGAACAAGTGGCAATACTAAATTACACAAACCTAAACATACCGTACGAGACAAACTACGAAGTAAAGGTGGTCTCCTGTGATGGATTCACAGCCGAGGGTGAGCTTGGGCAGTAGGGGTTTGGGGGAGCTGTACGTAATGGTGATAATAATCATAATAGTCATAACGGCTCTCGCCATAATTTACTCAGTGCTTAATGGCTTTAGTAAGTACGTAATGGAAAAACAACAATCATTAGAATCCCTTATGAGTACTGAAGCAAGTGCATCACTTAGCAACTTTAACACTGTGGGTAACAACTATGTAATTGCCATAAAGATAAGCGGTGTCACGCCACTTAGTAATGCCATGGCTGTGTGTAAGTACGATACAGGAAATACGCAGTACATGCAATATTGCAGTTATGTAATTAATAATGGCGCAATATACGTAACGGTACCAAATGCATTAATTAATGAAGGAACAGGAAACCTGGTAATATCAATACCAACAAGTAACGGCTTAACACTAAACATAAACCTTTACAGAGGACCAATAGAAGCAAGCGTAATTACACCATCAGTAGTCTACCTAGGCTCAGTAAGTACGGTGCAAGCAGCCATATTACTCACAAACAACTCCACTGGTTGGGTTAATGCCACAGTAATAACTAATATAAATGGAAACACCATAAAAAACAGCACAATAATACCGCCAAGAGGATCAACGGCAGTAACAATACCGATCAGCATAACGAGTACCGGAGCAATGACAATATCAGTAACAGTACTTGTGAATAATTACACAGAGGTAATATTCCCTGTACAAATAAGCGTGCAACAACCACCAAGCGCCTCAGTATCTCTCCCAACACCATGCCAAAGCCAAAACATGGCATTCGGATATGTAGGAAACGCAACACTAAATAACCTTCAGGTCACTACTTATCCTTCAGGTAGTTCAAACCCATATTGGGGCGTTACGGCGGTTCAAGGAGACATTGCAGGCGCCTCCAACCCAATATATACATACGCCATTGAGGAATTCGGTTCACAAAGCTACTACGTAGTTACATACTACTATGATGTCTCCTCCTTAAAAATAAAAGTTAGTAATTACCCATACGTATCCGCTTACTTATACCCAACGCAATTTAACGTTAATGGCACAGTGTTTTTCTTCTTCGTTATAACGAACAGTGGCAAAGCAATAATCATCTATTGGTCATCAAACACAGCAACCCCCAGCCCATCAGGAAGTGGGGTCATGAACAATTTAGATGTTGCAATACAGAATTTATTTAATGTAAATAGAAATAACGTAATTAATATTAAGGGAGGCACAATACTTGCAAATACATGGATAAACTACATACTAACCGTAAGCAATTACATACAGGGCAATCCAACGTATCAATACGTAGGCATCGGTATCTACCTACCAAATCCATATCAAGGCTACTATAAGTTTCAAGGCGTAGCTTACTGGGACTACATATGCATCGGTAATTAATAAGGTCGTTAATGTGAGCTTTCTTTTCTACTTTTAATAACTTCTAGCCCGTGTATAATCAATAATTTGATATTAAAAATAGATTCATGTATGTGTTTTTAATAATATCATGCTAAGATTTAAATCTGGAAGAATAACAAATAGAAATAATGCACTGGCTACTAATAAAGGTGGTCAGGGATAGACCAGGAATACTAAACGAAATAACAGCATCATTACTTAAGCAAGGCATCAACATAAGAAACATAATCGGAAACTCATACGCATTAATGCTTAACATAGAAGATAATATAAATGAAACAACCCATGATCTAAGCACCATTATAGACATCGAAGCATTAGGGATCATAAACACATCAGCACCGCCGCTCGCTCTCTCCCAAAGACAACTCCTCACGGCATTCAAGGCAGTACTACAGCAGATAGGAGCTAAAGAAGTAGAAAGAATACTCTACAGGCTCGGCTATGAATATGCAAAATCCGTAGTCACAGAAATACCCATAGGAGATCCAATAACGACAATAAAGACCTATCTATACACAGCCACAGCATACAACAGATTAATATTCAAAAACCTAGAAGCAACGAGAAACGAAATAAAAATAGAATTCACAAATCCATTCGACGAAGAACTAAGCACGACCTTCACAGAAGGCTACATACACGGACTAATAAACACAGCATACTCAAAACTCTACACAATAACAATAAACAAACACAACAACACATACATAGCCACAGCTAAATCATTACAGTATATTTAAATGAATTATTAAGGAACATAATAGAATACTCGAAATGCTCAAGAAGGTTTATCCTGAGACAAAGCTTAAAATGCTCAGGTTATTTTTGGTCATGTGGTTATTAAGATTAAGGAGCCTAGGGGTACGCTTGCTGAGGATATCGTTTACCACGCTAAGGCGTTAATCACGGGGTTCAAGGAAGCCATAG
>ERZ1669250.570-NODE-570-length-15888-cov-2.814691_pt1 | contig 15888 bp, 15 predicted proteins | sample MGYA00579295_ERZ1669250 | MGnify/ENA primary metagenome ERZ1669250 (study PRJEB41166, sample SAMN08046056) | hot springs metagenome | biome: hot spring; feature: acid hot spring; material: thermophilic sediment; isolation source: thermophilic sediment from acid...
TAGTTCATAACGCTGGAAAAGAGCGAACCGAACCAGTACATGCCTACCATGGCATACAGCAAGGAACCACGCCTTTTCACCGGTGCAAACTCAGATACTATCGTTGAACTTATCGGATAGTCCCCGCCTATGCCAACACCAAGCATGAACCTGCTCAGAAACATCATCCAGAAGTTTGTGGCTAGCCCAGCGGTTATGGCAAAAACAACGAAGAGTATGAGGTCAATGCCGAAGATTTTCTTACGTCCAATGCGGTCTGATAGCCTCCCAAGCAACGGGGCGCCAACTATCATGCCGGCGAAGGCCGACACGTTGACGAGTATGTACTCAAGCTTGGTGAATCCGAGCTGCACAGGCATCAGCAGTATGGCCATAGTTATGACTGAAAGGTCATAGCCGTCGAGGAACATACCCATGGATGCTAGCAACTCCATCTTCCTGTGGAACGGTCTCATCCTCATATTGTCCATTTCATCAAAGAATCCCATGAACTATACCTCCATATGCATACGTCCCGCAGCGCTATCAGCGCATGGCAGGTATGAAAAATTACCTTTCCTACATATGAAGATACGCTTTACATATATATAGATTTTTGATGCGTAAAACGGTGAATGCCGATCTGAGACGAAATTTCTCCAGGCATTATGCGTGAAAGAAATATAATGGAGTTGCGATAGCCTTCTATGATCGGTGCTATACTAGCCGGTGGTTATGGCAAACGCTTGAAACCCATAACTGATTCCATACCCAAGGCGCTGGTTGAGATAAAGGACAACTACACCATAATGGATCGCCAGCTTTTCGATTTCAGCGTGATGGGGGTTGAATCGGTCTACATACTTTCAGGATATCTGGGCAATAAGATCGAGGAGAGATATGGAAACACCTTCAGGGATATGAACATCTTCTACCTCAGGGAGGAGAAGCCCCTGGGTACCCTTTATTCCCTAAGGAACCTCATAGATGAGGTCAAGGACGATGATATAGTTCTCAGGAATGGAGACACTGTAACAGATGTCAACTTTCTCAATTTTCTCAAGAAGGCACAGGATCAGAAATACTACATAACGATGTTCGTAACCAAGATGAAGAGCCCGTTTGGCATAGTTGAGACCTTTGGCGACCAGATCGTCAGATTCAGAGAGAAACCAGAACTCGACCATTACATAAATGCAGGGCTCTACTACATAAAAACTGAGGCTTTTCCCTACTTTTTCGAGAAATATGTGGACAGGGATCTGGAAACCACGGTCTTCCCTAGGATGGCCAGAGAAGGTCTTGTCGGTTCATACACCGAGGAAGCCATGTGGATCGGCATAGACAGTGAGAAGGATCTTGAAAGGATAAGGGGAGACTACAGGAATAGGGACGACTTTCCATGGGGCTATTCTAGGATACTCTTCGATGACGGCAGATCCAAGCTCATAGAATACTCGATCAAGTCAGGTTCGGATGTAGACATAGACTGCGGCGATGGCTGCATAATGCGCATACAGTCTGGTCTCGGAACTTTTGGAGGATCTCCAGAGGACAAATTCGGCAATGGAGACGTCAGGAGCATGTCTGGCAAGATCCATATAAATGCGCTTGAGAATACGAAGGTCGAATTAATCCTCTCAAAAAAATAAATATAATATATATCTGATACGAAAAGCCATGCTGATACATAGCAAAATTTAAAAATGATCTTAACATAAACATCCGGTTCTATGGGAATCGTAACTAGGGAGAAGCTTCTGCAGGCCCTTGACAACATATACGGGAAAAAGGGCATGTCGAGGCCTGATGTGGAGGATCTTTCCGATTTCGTGCTTTCGTTCTTCGGTTACGATGACTACGTGCTTGACAATGTGCTGTCTCCCGCTGAGAGAGACGTTTTCTACAATCTGGAAGAATATGGGATACTGGAAACATACAGGGAAGAAATATCAATACTTCATGGCAAGGTCTGGAGAGTCAACCAGTGGCGCTACAGGAAGGACAAGATAGATGAGCTTGCATCGGCCAGCGCAGACCGCAAGAATGAGACAAATATATATGATGAGATTTTCAAGGAAATGTAAGTAACCTTTACAATTTTTTTCTGAAGATTAATAAAGGAAAAAGTGCAAGCAGTGGAAGTATTATGGATCCATACTTTGGAGCATCATTTATCAGGTGCAGAACAGGATGTTTTGCCGGATCGTACTTATCCACGTGTATTTCGTATCTGTCTATGTACTCCACTGCATGCACGCTTCTGTTATCCCATGGCATAGTGAAACGCCAATCGGCGATCTGCCCCTTAGGTTCACCTATGGATCTGCGAAATATTCCGCTTTTTGATATATTCGGCACCTTTCCGTAGACCGGATCATTCTTGTACAACGTCATGCTACCTTCGTTCAGCGCCTTTAGCGCTATGCCATTCCAGAACTCTGATTCCGTGTAGCTCAACTGCATCAGAACTCCTTCAATCCAACCGCCATGGGTTTATTGGCATAGTATGCATAATCTTTTTCGTCCACAGCGATTATTCCAACTGGAACGCTGAATTTATCCACCTCTTCCTTTATTATGTCGTACAGCTTTCCAGTGCCGATCCTGCTGTATATGCGGAACGACAGCACATTTTTTGCTATCTCTTCGCCAACGCCCGTCGCCACTACTGCACCCTTCTCGCCTACATATATCCCCGCACCGGGGATTGGCGAATCTCCGACTCTGCCCCTCAGCATCGGAAATGATCCACCAGTGGAAACCGCTCCGGCAAATTCACCCTCTACGCGTGCCACGGCACCAACTGTATCATGCACCTTCACGTATTTGAAATATATCTTGAATTTATCCGGAATTTCATTCCTCTCGACGTCTTCTTCAAATTTTTTTAGCAGATTCCTGGCCTTCTCAGTCATGGGATCATAGTCAGGATATCCCATGAGCCTTGCGAATCTTATCGCACCATCTCCGGTCATCATTATGTGCGGTGATTTTGCCATCACATCTCTGGCCACCAGTATTGGGTTCTTCACGCGCTCTATGTTTATCACGGAACCGAAGTGCCCAGGGATCATGACCGCTGCATCCATCTGTATGCTTCCGTCGATTCTCGGCACCGATCCGGTACCTGCATTGAAGTCAGGGTCATCCTCCATCTTTATCACGGCACGCACCGCATTGTCCAGTGCACTCAGTTCTTCGGAGGCCGTCTCGGCATAAGTGTTGAGCCTTCCGTTGAAGGAGGGATCTGAACCGACGCCACCGTGGATCAGAAGAACATTCCTCATGATGGGTTATCTGTTTGTCTGTATTAAATTTCATTCGCTTTATTGCATGACATTTTTCCCGTAGTCCTTACCGCAGAGAATATCAAGTGCAGCATTTGTGTATATAAACGCCAGATAGGGAGAACGATAGGGATTGAAGTATTCATGAACTGTAAAATCCTGCTCATCGCCTATCGACATATAGTATATCACATCTGATGTCTGGAAATAACCCCACAGATCCCCAAGCTTATCTTTGCATTCCCTTATTCTGTCAAAGGTGCTGACCTGCATAAGGTTGCCCATCCATGCGCTGAGATCCCTGTTCTTATCAGCCCATGACGTTGTCTTTTCGATGCTTATGAAATCTCTGGTCCTGTGCCGCAGTTCGGCCTCGCGTACAAGAATAGTATCGATACCGTATTCCTGGAAATATCTGGGCAGATGCTTTAGAAATTCGAATATGCCGGTTTCAGGCCTCTGATGTTCACCAAAGGTCTCGTAGTCCATGAAAAGGTTTATGAGATCGCCATCGGCCAGCGATATCCATCTTGCAAATTTGTCCGCGGTGAGTGGATAATCCTTCCATGATCTGTTGGAGAACCTGAATGATATGTCGTCGCTGAGCGGATAATTCCTGAGGTAGAGGTTTATCCCCGATGGAGCCGCATAGCGGTGATTCACGTTATAACGTGACGATATCTCATCGGTCCCCTCAGCAAGTATGTTCCTGAATCCCATTTTTTTAGCCATTTCAGCTATATGATCATTGTATATCAGCTCGGTGTTCCTGAATGATACTGGATCATAGTTGAAGACATTCTTCAAAGATCTGGTCTGCATGGAAACCTGCCTGGTGAATTCCTCATCGTTCCATATTGATGCGAGGGAATGATAATAGGTTTCAGCCATAAGTTCGCACAGTCCGCTCTTCACGTAATCTTCGATAACGTCGATCACCCTTGGGCAGTACCTTGAAGCCTGCTCCATGAAGGTGCCGGAGAGCGAGAAGGAGGATCGTATTCCATACTCCATAAGATGCTGGGTAGCTGGTATATAGTTGTTCACCGCTATCCTCTTGAATATCTCCTCATTTTTCTCATCCCAGAAGATATCTCTGGTCTCGCCCCTCAGATCGGTGAGGTTGATGGGCCTCAATCTGAACGGCTGATGCAGCTCAAAATAGAACATTACATCCTTCATAATGACTCGTACACCCCCATGGTACTTATTGCAGCCTTACGCCAGGTGAACCTCATAGCCTCGATCCTCCCGAATTCAGACATGGTCTTGAGCAGTCCTGAATGGTTCAGTATTGATATGGTGTAAAGGGCCATCCTGTCAGTATCCCAAAAGTCCGCGGATAAGACATGGTTCAGTGCTTCGCCCACTCCCGTGGTCTTGCTGAGTATGACCGGAGTTCCAGATATCATAGCCTCAAGCACAGTCATTCCGAAGGGCTCTGATATGGCAGGAATTATGAAAACTGACGATCTCTTGTAATAACCTATAGCTCTTCTGAACGATACGAAGCCTGGAAAGTCCATATGGTTTAGGAAGCCGTTTTCAAGTGCAAATCTCTTCATCTCAGGGAGGAGCTCACCGGTGCCTGCAACGGTGAATCTAACATTTCCGTCGAGTTCAAGCACCTTCATGGCGACCTCCATGAAGAACTTCGGGCCCTTCTGGCTCGTGACTCTGCCAAAATACAAAACGTTGCGTTCCCTTTTCTGTTCAGGATAAGATATATATGGTGTGGGATCGACGCCATTGTATATAGTCCTGATTCTTCTGTCATCCGCGCCGTAATGATCCACTATCATCCGCTTTGTGAGATTGGAAACGCATATGATCCTGTCAGCGTTTTGTGCCCCTTCCCTCTCCACGGCCATTATTCTCTCCTGCGGATTGAAGAATGCGGATCGATCGAATTCGGTGCTGTGGAATGTTACGACAAGGGGAATGCCATATTTCTCCTTGATTCTCAGACCGGCAGGGAAAGTGATCCAGTCATGGCAATGTACGAGATCTACCCCATCAGGATCAAATGATTCAACAACTCTATCGTTGTAGTCCATCACTGCGTCATAAAAATCATCTATCACGGCATAGCCCGAGATGAATTTGGCTCGTTTCAACCTGATTTTTCTTACATTGAACGGATATTCCGGAAAATCGTAGCCTAGATCCGGCACGTATATGGTCACATTGTGGAAATGGCCAATTATGGAGAACAGATTGACAGTATGTATGCCGAGCCCACCCGAAAATGCCGGTGGAAGTTCCCAGCCTATAACCGATATCTTCAAGCGGGTGCACCTCTGAGATCCTCAAAATATGACCTGATTATCTCTCCATGGCTCCAGGCCTGCATCATGCATCCCTTGGGTCTGCCCGAGCTATTGCCATCGAAGAGCTCCGGTATCTTCGCCATTGAAAAGAGCGGGAAAAATTTCTCGAACAGATCTCTGACGCTGTATCCCATTCTAACAGCAGATTTGATGAAGACGCCTGCCAGCCATGGCCAGACCGTACCATTGTGATACGCTCTGTCTCTCTCCGGCTGTGGGCCGGAGTACTGCGGAACGTAGTCCGGATCATCCGGAGAAAGGCTTCTTAAACCGTATGGCGTTACGAGTTTTTCCCAGGCAAGATCCACCCATCTCCTGTCGTCCATGACAGGGTATGGAAGAAAATATCCGATAAGAAAATTCGGTCTAAGCCTAGTATCGTCCGGATCTGAGACGTCAAGAATTGAGTCATTTTTCACGAACTTCCTTGCGAAGTTCATCTTAACCTTCTCAGCCATATCCGCAAATTCACCTGCATCCGCCTGCCCAAGTTTTCTAGCAGTGGATGAATAGAATGACAGTGCATTGTACCAGAGGGCATTTATCTCTACCGGGAATCCAATCCTAGGCGTTACGGCCTTGCCCCCAATCAGCGCATCCATCCAGGTCAGAGGAGATTCGATGACCCTTATAAAATTATCTTCCATGCGAAACATCTCGGTACCACCAATATACGAATCAAGAATTGCCCTCATATGGGGCATCATCTCTGCAACAAACTTCTCGTCACTGGAGTATTCGTGATATTTCTGAACGGCATATATGAACCAGAGAGGAGTATCAGCTGAGAAATGAAGCGAATCTATGTCCAGAGTATTGGGTATCAATCCACCCTTCATGTCCTTTGCATATTTTTTCAATATCTGTCTTGCAATGTTAAATCTCCTCGATACAAGGAGTATTCCCGGCATAGAGATGAAGGTATCTCTTCCCCATGGGCCGAACCAGTGATAACCGGCTATCATGTCATCATGCATGAGGAAGGACAGCGAATTATATCGAAGGTCATGCAGATCTCCATTGATGGATCTGAAATCCACATATTTTTTCAGAACTTCATCAAACCTTACCCTCACCGCATCCGCCGTAACAGCGATATCAAAACCACTGCCCGGATCCTCTATCGCTATAACCCCTGGATTGTAAAGATCCTCCTCATCGTTGGTTCCTCGCTCCGTCTCCCTTGGATACCTGAAATTATAATACCAATAACGTCTTTCGTAAAAGATTCCGGAAGATAATATGTCCACGTGATATTTCCCATCAGATATCCTTATACCATCCTCGATCTGATCGACTGAAAAATTTCTATCTCCGCTTCTGATGACTCGGTGAAAGCTTCTGAAGGAAACCAGAGGATATAGATAAACCGCATCTGGTGGATCACCAGAAAAGCGATATCTGATAAGGACCGTATCTGAATCCTGATCCATAACCAGAGATTTTGTCACACTGTGGTCATCATCGAATCTAAAAGTGCATTCCGGTATTGGGATCTCCTTGCAGCTATCTATGAACTTGAAACCATCTGGATATACGGTGTCTCTATAATAATTTGTATCCATACTGAATGTTTTATCTTTAAAGCGTATCTCTTCAAATAACTTTGATAAAAGGACGGTGGCGCCGAAATTCGCATGATCTCTTTTCACCAGAATACCGTGATATGTTCTTGTATTTGCAAAGGAATATGTTGAGGAAGCGTAAGATCCATTTGAATTTGTTATGATCCATTCGGCATTAAGATCCATCGGTAATAAAAGTATACAATGCTATTAAATGTATCCAAAAAAGCATCAGCGATCTCATGGACACGTATACAAAAAAGCTATAAGCCTACATGTAGATAAGCCCCCATGGTCAGATATACACCGCTCGGCAATGGGCGGTTACTCGTGGCTTTTGACACTGATTACAGGATTGTTGATTTCTACTATTCAAAATATGCCTCCGAGAATCACTCTTCCGGTCATCCATTCTATTTTGGCGTTTCAGTGAATGGAAATTTTCACTGGATAGACCGAAATTCAATAAAGCATATGGATTATTTTGATCACACAATGGTTTCCGTCATCAATTACAGCCAGGACGGAGTGGATTTTGAAAATAGGGACATGGTTGATATTTATAAGGACGTTTACATCAGACGGGTGGTTGCTGAAAATAAGACTGGAAAGGATGTTAATCTGAAGCTTTTCTTCCATCAAAATTTTTACATATATGGAAATGACATAGGAGATACGGCAGCATATTTTCCAGAATACAGGGGCATAATACATTACAAAGGCGGCAGATATTTTCTGGCATCCACGCTGGATGAATCCGGCAACTTCTGCGATCAGTATGCCACCGGAGTCAAAGACATAGGTGAGTTGAAGGGAACATGGAAGGATGCTGAGGACAATGAGCTGTCTATGAATCCCGTTGCCATAGGATCAGTTGATTCTGTGGTCAGGCATTCAGCAATCTTAAAGCCTGGATCAAAATTCACCATGTATTATTTCATTATAGCTGGCAGAAACATCAACGATATAGAGAACGAATATTCCAATGTTAACGTCCAGTATCTTCAAAAACTTTTACGAAGAACCACCAACTACTGGGAGCTCTGGTCTTCGAAGGTTACGCCGAACCTTGACTCAGACACCACCGCCCTCTACAGGAGATCTCTCTTCGTAACGAAGAGCCATGCGAACGATCTCGGTGCAATAGCGGCATCCTGCGACAGCGATATACTGAAGCTTAGCCACGATGGCTATTATTATGTCTGGCCAAGGGATGCCTCCGTGGCAGCCTATGCACTGAGCATCTCGGGCCACAGCGAGACCGCACGCCGCTTCTTTGCTCTTATGGAGGATTCGCTTTCTGAAGAGGGGTATCTTTACCACAAGTACAACGTAGATGGAAAGATAGCCAGCAGTTGGCTTCCTCATATCATGAATGGTAAATCCATATACCCGATTCAGGAGGATGAAACGGCGCTCGTCGTCTGGGTATTGTGGGAATACTTCAGAAAGTACAATGATATAGGCTTCACAGCGCCGTATTATGAACGGTTGATAACCAGGGCAGCAGACTTTATGACGACATTCGTTGACAGCGATGGCCTGCCCAAACCGTCCTTCGATCTTTGGGAAGAGCGATATGGTATACATGCATATACCGTGGCTACAGTTTATGCCGCTCTGAAGGCAGCATCCAATTTTGCAAATGTCTTCGGAGATCCGGATCTATCAGAAAAATATGATAATGCCGCAGAACGCATGTATCAGGCCTTTGATGAGAAATTCTATTCGGAGGATGTGGGTTACTATGCACGAGCGATCATAGATGGGAAGCAGGATTTCACAGTTGATAGCGCACTTTCATCTCTTGTCATATTCGGTATGAAGGATGCCAGCGATCCTAAGGTCGTCGCCACCATGCAGAAAATATCGGAGGATCTTTGGGTCAACGGCGTTGGAGGCATTGCGAGGTATCAGAACGACAGGTACATGAGGGTAAAGGACGATCCTGCAATTCCGGGAAACCCCTGGATAATAACAACGCTCTGGATGGCAAGATACTACATGAGATTCGGCGACTTCGAAAAGGCATGGAACCTCATCCAGTGGGTGAAATCACACAGGCAGAGATCCGGTATTTTTTCAGAGCAGATCAATCCGTATACCGGAGAGCCTCTCTCGGTGTCTCCACTTGTATGGAGCCATGCTGAATTTATAATATCTCTTATTGAATATTCTGACCTTATGAGGAACAGAACATAAAAGCGAATGCCATAGGCATTCAAAGCATGGAATTCAAGATTCCGTGCTTGATGTTGCCATGGAAAAAGCCGGCAGATCTTAAACTGCGAATAAAGAAGGTTATATCTAACGCCTGTTTTACTTTTTTTTTATAATATATAAATTTGTGTATCAGAGAAATTCAGGAATGCTTAGCAGCTGATTTTCTTCCATCGGCCGATATTCATCCTCACCGATGTACAAGGAAAACACATATCTGGTTGGCGATCTCGTGAAGGACATGATCTCTGTCCTGGAGCTCGCAAGGAAGAAGAATAGCAGAGTAGTATATGCTTCGACATCGTCAATATATAACGGTGTAAAGCCGCCGCACAGGGAAGATGTGATACCATATGTTACTGATTTCTATACCGAAGCTAGGTATTCGACCGAACGCATCAGCGAATTATACTCAAAATTGTACAATATAAACGTTTCAGCGATGAGATTTTTCTCGGTATACGGGTACAATGAGAGATCAAAGAAGAAATTTGCAAATCTGGTATCGCAGTTCATGTGGGATATGCATGAGGGAAAGCAGCCCGTTATATATGGAGATGGTGAACAGCGCAGGGATTTTGTCTTTGTCGACGACGTTGTGGATGCACTGATAAATGCGGCCCTGTACAACAGCGGATTCAACGTGTACAATGTCGGAACTGGAAAGAATTACTCGCTGAACGATCTTGTCAAGAAGTTGAACGAACACCTGAAGACAAACATCAAGGCGAAATACGTTGAGAACCCTATGGCCAAGACCTATGTTCATGAAACCCTTGCGGATACGAAAAAGGCGGAGGAGAAGATAAAATTCAAGGCAAAAGTCGGGCTGGATGAGGGGATAGACAAATTGATAAAATATTACGGATACTGATAGAGTTCCAGAAAATAAAAATCATCGAATATTAATACAACTTTATGGATTTCTCTATGGTCGGGAATCTATCTGTCCTGATAGTATATGATCCTTGATCCCTCAAAATCAAAATCGTAATCTATCTGGCGCAACCCAAGCTCCTTCAGCCTGTCCCTTTTTTCCCTATCTATGAAGAACAGCAGAAAGCCTCCTCCTCCTGCACCTATGAGCTTTCCGCCATAGGCGCCAAGATCCCTTGCACGCGAGTAAAGGCGATCTATCACATCATTTGAGATCTTACCGGACAACCTCTTCTTGAGGGCCCAGTTCCGATCCATTATATCTCCGAGTTCCTCTATGCTGCTGGAATAGAGCTTCACTGCGAATTCCTCCGCCAGCTTCTTCATCTCCAGGTACTCTTCGGTATGTTCTTCTATCCTTGATATCTGATCGGTGTGTATCTCCGTGGACGACCTTTCAACGCCTGTGTAAAGCAGAATCGTATTTTCTTTCAGATACTGCAGGCGTTCTGTCTTCAGCGGTATGGGATTGACGCGAACCTCACCATTCTGGAGGAACTGAAGGAGGTCTATTCCGCCGTATGCGGCCATATACTGATCCTGCTTGCCTCCGGCTTCTTTCAGAATCTCTCTTTCGATCTTGACGGCCTCCTTTGCAAGAGTTTCATTGGATACGTATTCTGATCTGTAGGCATGCAGGGCGTTGAGCAGACCCACAAGAAAGGATGATGAGGATCCAAGGCCAGTGCCCTGAGATGGGACATCACTTATGGAAAGTATCTCTATCCCGCCATCAAGATCCAGCAACTTCAACGCCTCTCTGACTGTTGGATGCCTGATCTCATCGACCGAATCAACGATCTCGGTTTTTGAATAGGATACCCGGATCTTGCTGTCAAATTTCTTGTTGACTATGATGTATATGTACTTGTTTATCGCGGCAGACACCACTGAGCCTCCGTGCTTTGAGTAAAAATCAGGCAGATCTGTACCGCCACCGACGAAGGTTATCCTGAGCGGCGTACGTGTTATTATCATTTGCGTTAAAATCACGATCGATCTATTTAATTTTTGTTTGCTGGGGCAGAATACGTTCGCTTTGACCGGCGATATTGTGATCTAGATATGCAATATCTGATCATGCATGTGAAAAGTTTCAATTAGTATTTTTGCATTATGCATCCGATAACTATAAAGACGCATGACGTTGTTCTGGGGCTTATCGTTGCGGCTATTGGCGGTATAGTCTTTACCGTCAGTCTATATCTGGGAATAGCCAATATGATAATAGGCATCATACTGCTTTTCTTTGGTCTTGAAGTTCAGATACCCTTAGGGGCAAAACAGGACGTCAGATTCGAGGGCAAAGTCAGATATGAATGGGCCATAAAGGAGGGCTTGGCGCGGATAGCGGATGGACGCATGCATGTGGACAAGGGCGTTTTCCTGAGCATAATGGAGAAGTCAAAGGAGGCACTGAACTACGCTGATAACATACCTGAATTTGGCATGGAGGCTATTTACCTGTATTTCTCAAACAGGGAGAGGGCAGCCCACATAGCCGATCAGCTGAGATCTGCAGGCATAGACGCAGATGTGCAGGATGATAAGGTGGGCAGCACATTGAAGATAAGCTTCACTCGAAAATGAAGGAACCATCATAGATAAATGTCTTATAGACAAGTTTTTAAGCTATGGACTCATGTGATTATATGAACACCGACCCCACCCGTGAGAGGATACTTCATGGGTTGATAACGCTGTATATATTGAAGGAGCTTGTGAAACGCCCCATGCATGGATATGAGCTGCAGAAGAGCATGTATGAAACGACAGGCCAGTCTCTGCCTCAAGGGTCTATATACATCCTGCTCAAATCCATGAAGGAGAAGGGCTATGTGACTGCGGAATCCGCAGTAAACGATAAGGGGCAGCAGCTGACCATATATCACATCACTGAGGAGGGCAAAAAGTTTCTCTGCAACCATTCTGAGGCCCTGCTGCTGGCTAGAAAGATAATAGACGACCTTCTAAGCACTGTTAATCTCATAGAGTACAAGAATTAATAAGTTATTTATAGATAAATGACATAGCGATGTATGGAAAAGATAAAGGTTATTGCAGCTCCTGGTCCTGTATCATACCCGATCATTGCTGCAAAGTCTGATGTTTTTGATATTGTCTTTGACAAGGAAGGAAAGGGCGATATAGTGCTTGATTCCAGCGTTTCGCTCATCAGAAGGGGTATAAATTTCAACGTCTCTCTAATAAGAGGTCTTTCTATCATATCCCCAGGCATCGGTAGAAGGATCGCAGTCTGGAGGCGTGGAAGTGCAAACGATGTTCTGCTCAGAGCTGTCCTTGATCTTGAAAATATAAAGGCGGATGTGTTATATGCAGAGGATCAAAGGGAGATCATGGAACTGCTTAAGAGCGGAAAGGTAGATTCTGCGGTGGTGGCATCACCTTTCGGCAGCGGTGTGAAGTTTGAGGACATCATGATCAAGCATGGGATAGCCATGCCAGGTAGCTGTACGGCATACGTTAGAGACGACCTAATGGACCTTTTCTTTAGCGAATATAAGAGGGGTGTCGATAACCTCAGATCGGATCCTGAGGAGGTCTCTAAGTATGTGGCTTCAAAACTGCCGAACAGCGTCGATCCTAAATTCATTGCTGGAACTATAATCAGATCGGACGTCTCTCCGGTTCGGGTTTCAGATTCCTCAAGTTTCATTGAAACTGTGAAAAAATACCTGAATTGAAAGTGATCGCGATGTCTAGGGAAAACGTTAGCGGTATCTCGTTCATCTCGATGCTCCTGATCATAGTCTCGATAACGTTCGCGGTCAGGGGGAGCAACAACATGTATATGACGGAGATACCGCTTATCGCTCGCTACGTATTCCATTATGGCGAATTCCTAGTCGGTGCGATATCGGCCCTGACTGCAGTGGGAACATTCATAATGAGTGCGCTGATAAATTCCAGGCTAAGATCAAAGGAGAGGCGCAGGGTTTTCATAGCTTCTTCACTTATATATGCGGTGGTATTTCCGCTGTTCTATCTTTCGAATGCGATAACGATATGGCCCATAGCATTCTTTGCCGGCTTCTCACTCGGCGCGCTTATGCCAAACATAATAACATCTGCTGGCCTGCTCCCTGACAGAAAGCAGAGGGAAAGGCTGCTGTCCATATATACCCTCACGCTGAGCATTTCCCTCGTCGTTGGCCCCGCTCTTGAGGGCTATCTACTGAAATTCATGCCACTTTTGAAGACCTTCCTCGTTTTCAGCATTTTCCCCATAATCGTATTCGGAATGTCCTTCTTCCTGAGGTTCCCCGATGAAAGAAACATGCAGAAGATAGAAACTGGGGAAGTTCTCAGGAACCATGGATTCAGAGCGGCGATCTACAATATAATGACATATAACATCCCCTTTGCCTTCATACTCACATTTGGCGGTATTTACGCTATGTCAAGGTTCGATGTGACGTACTCAACCGTGACGCTCATGTTTGCCAGCTTCTTCTTCACATCATTCCTGAGCAGGGTTCTTCTTGCCGTAAGGCCTCCAGAGGACATATGGAAGCTGATGATACTCTCGGTGGTCATAACATCGATAGGTCTCATAGGCATTGTGGAATCTTTGAATATTCTCATGCTGGAAGCTTGCTTTCTTCTTCTGGGATTCCCCCATGGCTTCACCTTTCCACTGTCTGTTATCTCCATATCCAGATCATTCAGCACAGAATCAAGAAATGCGGCCAACAGTCTGTTTTTCTCCGTAATGATGGCGGTCGGAGCAGTTATGCCTTTTGTCTCTGGCGGGCTCGTCAGCGCTATAGGACTGAAATATTCATTCGGGATACTGGTGCCGGTGATAATAGCGCTTCTGTTCATGCTGAGCCATGAAATGTCATGCATAAAAAAAGGTAAATCGAATGAGGGTCTGCTCCCCTCATGATTTTTACGAGAATGATAGTTTTTCAACCTGAGACACAGATTCTGGAGTAGATCTTGTGCCTATGTAGAAGACTCCAAGCGCCACAGCCATGGTCAGTACTATGTCCAGTGGGAACGGTATCAGATCAATACCATAGCTTCCGAGGTAGGATATAACCGGCAGTATTGCGAGTATTATGACTATATAGATGCCCTGGGAGAGGTCCTTCAACGGATTCTTTCCGGAGAAGACGAACAGCGCCAGGCCAACAAGGGCGATTATGCTCATGTAAAGCGTTGTGGGATATTGAGACCAGTAGACTATCAGAACTGATAGGGCAAAGCCGATCGGTGCCAGTATCTTCAGCGCAGGAAGCCTGAATCCCTTTGATGCTACGCCATACTTATCGAAGATGGCCAGCGATACAGGCCCACTCATATAGGCGATTATTGTCAGATCCGAATTTACTGAAACGAGGGACTGCCATGAAGGAAATGGCAGAACAAAGAGTATCATGACGATGAGATCGAATATGAGAGCATATATGGGCACCTGCCTGGAATTCAGTGCAGATATCCTCTTCGGGAGAAATCCCATCTCGCTTATCCTGTATGAAACCCTCGCAGTCGTTGTCTGGTAGATGCTGCTGGTTCCAAGCGGCGAAATTATCCCATCGAAAAGGAGCACGGATGCAAGCGCGCCGAGACCCAACGTAGAGGCCAGCACCAGCATAGGGCCACTGGAATAACCACTGTTTGCAAGTGCAGACCAGTCACCGGGCTTTATGTTCCCCCACTGAAGTGAGCCTATGAATGCGATCTGGACTATCATGTATATCGCTGAGGCCACAGCTACCGACAGAATTATGGCCAGTGGTACAGTCCTCTGCGGGTTTTTAGCCTCTCCTGAAAGTTCAACAGCCTGCCTGAAGCCGAGGAACGAAAAGGCGATTCCTGCACCCGGAACTGCTGTGAATATGCCCTCCGGCTTTACTGTTCCAACCAGCGTGAAGTTCCTGATCGAGAATATCGTGAATATGAAGAAGAAGCTGGTTATGATTGGTATCGCTATCTTCATGTAGGATATTATGTTGTTGAATCTTGACGTGTTTCTGATCCCGGTTGCATTCAGGGCGAAGAAGAATATCAAAAGCCCTACGGCAAGCAGTATACCTACAGGGGTAAGGAGGCCATCGCTGTTCAGGAGGCCCGGTATCAGGAAGCTCAGGTAGCTGATTGCTGCTATAACCTCAAGCGGCGGTGTAGAGGCATAGCCGAGAAACAGCGACCATGCGTTCAGCGACCCGGCCACTGTTCCATTTGAGAGGAAAGGGTATCCGGCAGCAGCTCCGGCCATTGGCACCCTGCTGCTTAGATCGGCGTATATCAGCGCCAGTATGGCAACTATGCCTGTTCCGACCAACCATGAAAATATGGAGTAAGGCCCGGCCATGGATGAGGCATAGAAAGCTGAAAAGAGCCAGCCCGATCCTATCATGCCGGTTACTGAAGCCATCATGAGATCGATTACACCAAGTTCCTTTTTCATCATTGATCTATCCGATTTTTCATCTACTTATAAGCTTGGCGTCCTTCTCTGGATTTTATGGACGTATTTGTCCTATTTTGGATATTAATATCCAGAAATAAACTTATGTATCAAAATGGGATGTTATAAGA
>ERZ1669250.571-NODE-571-length-15886-cov-5.114143_pt1 | contig 15886 bp, 10 predicted proteins | sample MGYA00579295_ERZ1669250 | MGnify/ENA primary metagenome ERZ1669250 (study PRJEB41166, sample SAMN08046056) | hot springs metagenome | biome: hot spring; feature: acid hot spring; material: thermophilic sediment; isolation source: thermophilic sediment from acid...
AAAAGAATATGGCATTCTCATATAGGTGGATATATGGGAGAACATACTGATACAGTACCTCTAATTATAGATTCCCCTAGAATAGCAGGTCCTGTACCTGGAGTACCTTATCAACAAACCTTTATGGATAATTCTACTCCATTAGTACATAATCCTGATTATAAAGAAACATTAAACTATTTAACTAATGCTCAAAATGGTACATGGATAGATCAAACTACATATATAAAAGAAAAGTTTCAACAAGTAACTAGATATATTAATAGATTTATTAAAATCAATAGTAACCAATGGCAATACTTTCAAGCTCGTAATGAAAAATTCCCTGATGAATTACCATTAGGTACTGATAATAACTTTAATAATTTTAGATTTTAAATATATATTTAGACACATATTACTATGATGGGTAATACTGTTTATTTGACAAAAGGAGATTCAAGATGGAATATCAGTTTATTACTGACGAAAAAGAAGCATTAGAAGCCGTCAAACAAAATGGTTTATCAATATTGCGTGTCAGTAAACAGACTCCAGAGATTTGTATGGAGGCCGTTAAACAAGACGGTTTAGCACTAGCACGTGTTCACAACCAGACCGATGAAATATGTATGGAGGCCGTTAAACAAGACGGGTATGCATTACAATATGTCCATAACCAGACTCCAGAAATCTGTATAGCGGCTATACAACAAGACAAATATTTATTAAAATATGTCCGTGATAAAGACCTATTTGATAAATTAAAGTCTGAATATTTTAAAGACTAAATAAAAAGACTATTAGGACATATAGTCCTAATAGTCTTTTTTGACATCTAATTTATATTTCGACATATATTACTATAGTAGACAATACTGTCTATTTGTCAAAAAGGAGACATTGTGACAACTTGTATTTGGGATGGTAAGTCAAAAGTTTATGCCGACACTTTAACAAGTTATTTTCATAAAGCTTTAACAAAAAAGATACATATAATAAGTGATAATACAGTTAGTATATCTAGCGGTAATGCCGGTCGTTGCACTACTCTTATTAATAAATTAAAAGCTTCTTTTAGTAAGTATTCTGACGTAAAAGAAGCTTTATTTAATTTAGAAGAAATGGAAACTAATGATAAAGACTTTAAAGTAATTTTAATAAATAAATTAGAAAATGAGGATTTAAGTTTAATTGAATATAAAATATATGTTTTTCATAATACTTTTAAACACTATTATGAAATAGATAATAAAGCTTATGGAATAGGTTCAGGATCAGATTATGCATTAGGTGCTTTAGCAGCAGGTGCAAGCCCATTAGACGCAATGCGTATAGCTTCAAATCTTGACGAAAGTACAAATGACATTATTGACGTATTTGACACTGAAACTTGGACATTTGAAAAAATTCATCTTAGTAAAATAGTATTTAATTTCAAAGATAATATTAAATATATATTACTATAATGGTCAGTATGTTTTCTAAGTTAAAGTAAAAAAATATTTCTAATACCATATTCTTTGTGTGAGATAAAATCTAGACTCTGTTAAACCAGGGTCTAGAACTATAGGTGTTTTAACTTCTAAACCTATTTTAATCTCATATTACTTCTATGTAGTACACGCGTGTAATTGATCTGGATCAACAAAAGGAGATGTAAAATGCGTGATAGTAACGGTAACATCATTGACCCGAATTTGTCTGGGACTCAGAAGGTAAATGTCGGGGCTGCAGTAGAAAATAATCAGACCAATCAGCAAAACCCAGGTCAGCCTGGAGACTCTGTTTTCTCACCCTCGTTTGTAGGCTCTGACCTGTTTGGTGCTCCATTCCTAAATAATAGTTATTCTGCTATTGTAAATGGATTTATTACTAAGCTTAAGGAAGTTATTGAAAAGCAGGTACAGAAGAATTCTCCGTATGAATTTTCAGTACTTGGCTACGACAGGCAAAATTCTAAGTATGAGGGCCTGCTGTATTCTGTAGTAGTTCTTGTAGGTTATCTTAAGAATAACCCTAATACTATTCTGTATTATCCGTATCTATTGGCCGGAACCAATAGTTCTGAAATAGTAGTTAATCGTAATATTAATCCTCAGACTCAGGTAGAAGTAACTATTCTTCCGTCTGATGCATTTGATAATAATCTGCATTCCATGATTCGCTCCGATATTTATTCTTCAATTGCAAAGAATCCTGGAGCTAAGGTTGACTTTGTAGACGGTATGGTTGTGCCGCCTAACTTTGACATGGAAAATGACAACAATGCCCGAACTGTAGCCTTTATTGGCGCGTTTGCTCTGGGCACTAATCTTTCTATGGAAGTCAGGGAATTCAAGGACGTCAATATTTGCGACGCTGTTCGTGAATGGACTGCTAAGGGTCAGCTACCTAACTTCCAGATGTATGTAAATTATGGCCGTCAGATTAAGACTTCCATGATTGGCCTGCCTGTTCGTAGTGACGTGCGCCTTATTACAAAGCGTATTACCCAGACTAAAGCCAATCAGAACGATATCAATCGTATCGAAAATGGCTCTGTCATGAACGAGATCAATGGCTTTATTGATCTAGTTTGGGTCGGTGGCAATGAAGTCAACCCAATGCTGCCTGTAGTTGGTCAGCAAAAGTTTGACAACTATGCCGCTCGTTTCGTCATTACTGACATTGACTCTCTTAAGGCTTATACTCCAGCCTATCTGTTGTTCTCTGTAGCTTCTACTTATATTCTAGCTAATGATGATAACTATATCATGGCTTTCCGCCCACAAAGCGCAGATAAGAAGAATATCGATATTACTGATATCGGTGCTCTTGGCTATGAGAATAATATTACTGGAACTGGATTTAAGAAGATTGACACTAAAGCAGCTGATTTTACAATGACCAATCTGTATCAGTTGGTTAAGCTCTTGATCAAGCCAGGTCTAACTATTTCTGTCGACGTGCCTCACGGCGATATCGAATCCTGGTATATGAAGATATTCTCTTACGGTGTCGATGTTGAAAAGTTCCGTAATAAGATTATCCAGGCAGCTAACCGTCTGACTGATAATAATTTCGGCCTTAAGTTTGGTAGTAATGATCCGATCTTTGCTGAGGTCTCTAAGATCCATATGGGTTATTATACGGATCGTAATGGTCAGATTCGTGACTTGCGCGAACTGGATTATCTGGCTGCAGCAAACTTCTATGGTCCTAAAGATCCTTCTCGTATCAAGGACTGGTCTGATACCTTTATTACCAATATGAATATTCCTATCGACATCCTTATGGCTGAACGCAAAAAGATGATCTTGGAAATGACTAACGGGATGGCTCAGTTCACTGGCTATGCCACTCGTATTACTTTTACTCCTAAGTTTATCGCAGCTTTGGTAGATGGTATCTCTGCCTGTGGCCTGCGTATTAATCTTATCAATCCGCTCAATGCCACTGACTTCAATCAGATCCGTCGTAGTGCGTACTATGATGCTCAGGCGGCTACATTCAATAGCGGCGGATTTATTACTCCTAATGTCAATTATGGAGTCAATAATGGCGCCTTTAATGTCGGGTCGATGGTCTATCCGATTCGCTAAGTAAAAAACTTCACAGGGCCTAAAAACCCTGTGAAAAAATTACTGCAGTAGTCCATGTTTTGGATGTATTAACTTTTCAAAAAGGAGATGTAAAAATGTCGGAACTCAAGAGTGCAACGAAAGATCTTTCTGAGAAGCTGCGTCAGGAGCTAAAGTTTGACAAGGAAACCAAGGCTATTCCTGATGATCATTTCTATGAGAAGCATCTACCAGAAGGTCTTACCATGGAAGTGGTAGAAAAAGTCGATGGTTACAACACGACTTTTATTGCAGCCACTGCTCGTGCTGTAGGAGAAATTGCTATCGAGCACATGGCCAAGGAAAAGTCCCTGGAACAGGTATCGGCAGAGTTTCAAATGGGTAAGAAGAACTCTGTATCTCACGTAGTTCATCGTGAGCGCAGTTTCACTAACCCAGCCGATCCGTCCAAGCCTATCACTAAGATGGGTGATGTGTCTAGTGTGTATACTGTACATGCTGGGCGTAACCAGGGTGAGCTTAAGAAGGTTCGTAATGAACTTCATGAGCTTGCTATGTCTAAGCTGAAGTAAAACAATATAGACTACCACGACATAACGTCGTGGTAGTCTTTTTTTTATTACGGAGTACCTTGTACAGCAGTACTGGATAGAGTCTCCACACCCTGCTCGTAACCAACAGCCTGAGAAGACACATCGGAATCGATTCCGGTGAGCCATGCTGGCTGTAGGTATGGATTAGCATTGGGCAGATTAGTATTAATCTGATCTAATATCTGTTGTGCAAAATCATTTACACCTAGAGTAAAGAGAGAAATACCACCAAATTCAGCAGTAATTTCTAACATTTCACCAGGCTCAGTAAGGTTACGCTTACCGATGATTTCACCACTAGTCTTTGGGAATAGGTTAGTGACTAACCAAGACTTTATGACATAGTGAGCAGTTGGATCAGGTTCAATAAAGAGTACCGTAGCGCTGTACTGGTCTGCAGTCATTGCAGGTGGTACATTACCATTTAAGGTAGATACTAACGGATACTTAGTATTTGGGTCCATAAGACCATAAATAATCCAGTTATATAAAAAGGTCTGTACAGGAATACCGAACTTTTCATTCCACGTAAAAGATACGTTAGTACGTTCACGTGTAGTGTTAGTTACTTCTTCCTGGACTTCACCAGCACCACCTACTGGATGCTCTTCAGTCTCTACTGTTAAAGTAGCATTGAGACCTTCAATGTTAATAGCATGTAATTCAATTAAGGCTTTTAGTGCCGATACCCAATGATTAGGGTTAGGCATATACTGAAAAAATCCAGGAGCCTGTAGTAGAATCGGTATAAGCTGACGGCGAACGTAAGCCTGGTTGTTTACCCATTGATTCAGGTAAACGTTCCATCCCATCTGACCGCCGCGAGCAAGATTAAACATCTGACTCTTAGCAGTGTTGCCGTTAGAAAAAGCATCACCGTTTAAGAAATAATTACTAGTTAAACTGCTAGGCATTTGATATCTCTCCTATTTATTACGGATTAACTGTAGTGGCAGCGTTGGGGTTAGTGGTACTATTAGAAGCCCCATACATATCCATACGGTAAGTAGTAACGTAGGAGATTGCGACGGTCTTCATATTGTCTGCATAGAGCTTAGTATTAATGTGCCAACTATATCCACGAATATTATCCATATCAGATATGAAAGTATTAGGCACTACAATAAAACGATTATCGAAAATACCGTTAGTAGATTGAGTAATAAAGTCATTGGTACGAGTTATGAGCTGAGCATTAGTTAAATAAGATTCGCCAGAGAAAGTTCTCCAAGCCTCATGCTGAATTTTATTTAAAGTACATACAGCCATCACTGTAATGAAGCTAGTATCTACTGAAGTATCATTGTTATATACCGTCTTAAAGGCCGGGAAGAATAGGCTACGACGGTCAAATGCCTGTACCCAGTTGAGTCCTACTGACCAGTCAATATTCTTAGCAGCAGGTGGTACGAACGTAATATTAATGTCTTTCATAGATGTAATTATGGAACCAGGAGCACCGTCAAAGTTAAATCCGGTTTTCCACTTGTAATCAGAAGCACCCATGTAGGTAGCTGCTTTCTTAGCCCATTCAAAAGTTAATGGGACATATTTATTGTATTGGCTATTTACTAGTTTACCACAACGGCCTACAATAGCACCACGCATGACAGGAGTGCCAAAATACTCAGATTCAGGGAACATCTGTAATTGAGTACTTAAGGCTATAGCTGTAGCATACTCTTCATCAGCAGTAGGTGGCGGTGTATTAGCTTCATACGTACCTAGTACTACGAAAGTATCAGGACGTACGGCAATGAAATTACACAGAGCCTGTTTAGTGGATAATGGGAATCCTGAATCGTAAATAATGGATTCTACATTAGTAGCTAAATCTTGAACTGGATTTTCAGGATCAAGATAATTAGCCATTTCTTGAGCCACTAGCCCTGCAAATAAGGTGTCGTTCATAGTACCATCAGAACTACCACCGCAATAATTGATAGTGCTGGAATTTAGATAAGCCGAGTCAGTGTCATCAGCAAAGAAATAAGTCTGATATGGTACATTCTGGCTAGAAACACCAGACACAAAGTTAAATAGACCATATTCATCAGGGCTACCATTAAAGTCAGACCACTGATTAATGAATGGAATTTCGGCCTGATAAAACATCTGTAATAAAGTCTGAATATTATCAGTGTATACGTAAACCTGATTTAAAGGTCCGTAAACACGAGGGAAATTTGGATTGGACGTGTTGTTATACCAGCCTACAAACTGGTCCTGCAGGTACATATTTGCGCCAGTAAGAGGATTAATTGTATTTGGTAAGAATGAGAATAGATTATTATTAGATCCTAAAATAGTAGGCACTACTGAAGGAGAAGTATTAGAATTAGGACGTTCTTGAATCTGAATGTAGTAAGGATAGACTAACGTAGACTTTAAAAGAGTAGCAGGCACAGGGAAATTCAGACTACTTTGAGTACCTGCAAAAATCTGAATACCTACGTTGTTACCCCAATTTCCAAAGCTTGAAGTCTGAAATTCTACAATCGGATAACGAGTAGAAGTACCCTCACCACTTGTAGCTACAGATCCTATAACATAGTCACTGGCATTAGGTGTTACAGTAGAACCAGAAGAAATCTGATTACCAGCAGTAATAACCTGCTCACCAATAACGTAATCCTGATTGCTGCTACTGGTAACTACCCACTTTACCTGGTAACCAGATGCAGTTTGACCAGTCGTAATAGGATTACCTGAAGAATCTACAGCAATAGAACCGTCACTATTACGTTGAGTAATATTTACCGTGACAGGTAATACGTCAAGCCAAAATGTAATATTAGCTGCAGGACCTGCGTCGACAGGCTGCAGTCTTTGTAGCATACATTTATTACCAGTGGCAGCTATCTCGTTATACAGTGCAGTGTTATAGTTAAACCACTGATTACCGATCATAAAGCTTTCAGTGCCGTATAGCTGAGCTGCATGAGCACTCCCTACTAATTGAGGGGTGACAGGCCCTTTTTTGGTATATAAATAAAATTTAGGACAATGTTGCGGAAATGCTTCAGGCTCAATGGGTAATTGAACAGTACTTAGGTCTTCAGTACCTAAGTTAATAACCATTGGCGCAGCATTATAAATAGTCGTTTCAGACATTATAAACCTCTTAGATCAAATTAAAAAACACTAGGGGTTCCAATTTTGTGGATTTTATAATAAAGGAATATGTCATGATTTTTGAAAATGCTTATGATACTACATTTGGTTCATTGGAAAATGATGAGGCTTTAAAGTTAAGATTGCAAACTTTAAATAACATTATTGACTCTAACGCTATGGATAAAGGCAAAAAAATAATATATGCCAGAGGATTAAATATTTATTATATTACACCTTTTACTAATCAGTTTTTTGAATCTGACGTATTAAAGAACCCATATTACTTAAAAGATGAAAAAAAGGACAATACTATATTTATGGATATTCGTCCTTTTGTAAATGAACAAAGGACTTTAAAAGAGGGAGAATTAGTTACATCTAATAGTACTGAACTAAATGCTGCTTTTGCAAGAGCTATATTAAATGCATTTTTTATTAAAGATATTAAGTCTTTTGAAACTAATTTTAGATTTGTCAATACCGTTTATGCAGGTTGGATGAGTGACACCATTACTAAACGGTTTGGATTAAATATGGAAGAGCAATTAAAGATTTTTGTTATTGCTTATTACTTTTATTATAGTTTATTTATTACTGGTAATATAAAAGAGAATGATAGACATATTTTAGCATCTAAATATGTAGTAGAAGCTAGTCGTACCAGTGCTAAATTTGTACTAGATGTAGCTGATAAGTTATCTGAGATGAATAATATCATTGACTTTATTAATAATGTAAAAGAAATAATAGATAATAAAAGACTTGAGGATTTGAATCTTGGTGTCTTATTGACTATTTTGTCTAGTACTTGGTATGGTACTTTTAGTAAAGAAATTATTTCTGTCTCTTTAGAACACGTCCCTAGTTTTGTAGCGATTGTTGGTGTGTCTTCAACACAAAGATTTTATAAAAAGTCTATGATCACTAATATCGCTGAAAGATATGGTAAAGGTGGTAAATTAGATAACTTTATCATGTCTTTAAACAAAGTTTTATCTGAAAAACATGACTAATGTAATTGATGAGTATTTAAGAAACAATTTATGGGCTAATCCAAAAGGTGACTGGCAGTTTCCAATCATGCCTGAATTAATTAGCCCAAGTCAAGGATATAGAGGGTATTTTATTCTTAATAATACCCGATTTAATTTACCTGATAATAATAGTTATTACAATGCGTATTCAGCAGGTCGTTTAAATCCAGAACTTATACGACTTTTACTGAATAACAATATGTGGACTAGTTTTGATGAAATAATTAATAATTACAATATGTATAGTTCAGCATATACTGACGATGGTATAACTTTATTGAGATCAGATGTGTATTACGCATTTGGTAAAAATAAAACATTAATAATCTTAGTCAGAAGAAACAATAACTTTAATTTAAATTATGAAAATTTAAACATAGGGGTAAGATTTTATGCTCCTGTCTATTTAGAGCAAAATCAAAGTCTATATAGTGGTAGTTTTTCTTGTGTTTCTAAAAACATAACTAATAATCAGTATTTAAATGATGTTCAGACATTTTATAATAGTTATCCTGAAAATAGTGTTTCAGTATTTATTAATGGTTATCTAAATAGTATAAATAATGTTACTATTGGGTCATCTGTAGATATTATTTATGACCCTGTTTATAAAAGTACTTATTCTCGACTATTAAATACTCTTCCTGTATTTTATAGTAATTTAGATAAGTCCCGTAAGTATTTATTTCATATTGATCCTGAAAATATCAATGAAATAGATTTTATAAGTAATATAGATTTTTATTTAATAGGATATAATAGTAATTCTAGTTACGGACTATATCTACATAGAAACATTATCAGTAATATAAGAAATGTAAGTTTTCATGATTATTCTATTGAAACATCTAATGTGCAAAATTTAATGATTAATATTTCTAATTTAGTAGAAAATCCTACATTTGAAATAGTAGCTAAAGTTAGAAAAAGTCCTTTTGGACAAAATCTTTTAAATACTGACAATGATTTATTAAACTTATATAAAATACAATCGGATAAAGAATCTTTATTTGCTGGTAAAAATTCTGTTTCTATATTTAATGCCTCTAATTTAGAGTCGTCAGATATAATGCAGTATGTATCTAGTTATCAATCACAATTAGACCAATTTAATAGTCTAGAAGTAGCTGGATACAATAGCATAACTAATGCCATATGTAGTCCTTTAGTAAATGTAGGATCGGAACCTATTCTTATTCCAGAATGTTTTACTCCTGGATTTACTGCATTTGAATTTTCAAATGGTCTATTAAATCTAACATCTAGTAATAGCAATAATGGATCTTATTCTGTAATTAATTCTACTACAGATAAAGTTTTATTTTTAAATGGTGTACCTACTAATAATCCTAACGATATATACAAATCATGGTTAGGTGGTAATATTAGTATTTCTACTCAATACGATTATCGAGTATATGGATTCAATGGACAAAATTGGTTAGATGTCACCAATGAAATTCCAGTACAAGAAGTTTCAGGAAGTAATATATTAAGCTACATAAACGGTTATGAAGAATTATTAATAAAAACTTCAGAATATATTTATGTAGTCTCTGCTGAAGTAAACGTTCAAAATACAGCTTTATTTTACGAATTGAATGATCCTTATATGGAAGCTATTCCATATGGAGCATTAGATGTTTTTTTAAATGGATATTATTTAAATTATTTAATAGACTATATTTTAATAGGAAATATAGTCTATATAACTAACTTAGAAAAAATAAATATCAATAATATTAACAATTTACTTATAGTAGGTTATAGTTTTTGTAATCAAGACTTATCTATTCCTAATTATAATAATATTAAAGTCTATGAGAATTTACCTGAATTTAATAATGATCATTATTATCCTCACATTACTATAGTCAATAATCAAATATACGATAATCAGACTTTTACTGAACCTTATTATGAAGTAAATAATAAGTTAATTCCAGTATCTTTAAGATATTTTTATAATTTAGACACATTGACCTTATTAGAAGATTCTTTAGAAAATAAACCAAAAATGGATGTAATGGAATCTCTATATAATGAATTTAAACCTATAGATATTCTACCTAATAAAAAACCAATACTCTCAGTGTTTTTAAATACTATATTAAATAATGCTATTCAGGGAGAATTTAATAATTTTATTTATACAGATTATTCTAAATCTGATATTCTATTTTTATTATTCTCATGGAGTAAGTTATTTTCTAGCGATCCATTATTTAATGATGATATTTTATCAGAACAGTATGAGATATTTGGTACTTTTAATACAATAGACGTAAATAAGTATGTCTATGATTTTTTTGTTCATGTATTAGAAGTATATAAATCTGATAAATTAAATTATTTTGGAACTGTTTCTAATTTAAATATCAAATTTTAAGGAATAATCATGTCAGTAATTGGAACGGACGGTATTTCTCCTTCATATATGCCTGAGGCACCGTGGAACATTTGGGAAATTTCTCAAGTGTATAATGGTGGTCCAGGTGCTAATATGTATGTGCCAAAATTAAACGATTATGTTATAGATGCCCCATCAGGGACTCTTTATATAGTAACTAATTTAAATTTAGACACATATATACCAACATTACAACAAATTGAAATTGCTAAATTACCACCTATATTGAAATACCAAAATCAAGTAACAAATGTTATTTATCCTGAATCAGTGAGTAGTTACAGACTATATTTCAATAGTCAAACTGATCCATATACTATCAACGTAGATGCATCATTAATTCTATATAATACTAATGCTAGCACTTTCCAATTGTTTTTAGGTAACGATATACTTAATGCTGAACCTTTAGGAATATTTTTAAATAATAATCAACAAATCAATAACACTAATATTCCTTTAATTACTAATTATTTTAATAATTCTAGTAATACATACGTAAAACAATTTCCTACGTTTTACACTAATCAGTTATTACAAACTGGTCAATTAGTGACTTTATTAGTTTATAATGGAGCAGGTCAAGTCTGTTCTCGTCAAGTTTTAATGGTAGAAGACAGTACAGCTTATCCTACACAATCACAAGGTCAGAAATTAGTCACGGGTCTATCTTTAGAATCGTCATTTGTGTCCCAAACACAAAATAATTCTATTGAAATACCTTCTAATATTGGCATTCAAAATGTTTTATTTAAAGGTATTGTAGAATATAATGACGGTACTTCTACAGTACATAATATAAATTCAGGCGGTAGCTTTAATGTCTACGGTTTAGATCAGATTCTAAAATCCAACATTCTAGGGTCTGTACCTGTAGTATTACAATATACTCTACAGCCTGACGAAGTAGCTATTGATAATGTTTCCTATAACGGAACTACCGTTTCAGTAGAATATAATATTATATTGACTGAACCTAACTATGATTATCAATTACAATTATATCCTATTCCATTTTGGACTGGATCTAGTTATGTTATAAAATGGATACTTATGTCTATGAGTAGAAATCTATTCTTAGATGTGAGTAATTACGTAACATATAGTAATGGATCTGGTTTCAACGGCACATTATATAATTCTAATCAATTAATGAATGTAGGTTTAAACTTATCAGTATTAAATAAGCCTGATATTAATTTAAACCAAAATTGTCAAATCAATCTAGGTAACATTTCCCAAGGACCGTCGACTATATATCAAATATGGACTAATCTAAATACCTCTACGGTACCTTATGGCAATAATGTTAGAGCTAAGTCTTTAGTAAATGGCAATAATTTAATAGACATTACGTGTCAAAATTATACATTATCTAATTGGTTAAATCAAGTTTTTTATGCAAATTTACCTCTTTTTAATTCTAATATAGAAAATTCTCCTCCACAGCCTACTCATTTTGATATTATTTATGCTGCAGGAGCTGTGAATAACACTTCTACTAATTCATCAGGTAGTTCTAGTACTAATTCTTCTAGTACTAATTCTAGTGGTACTTCTAGCACTACGACTAGTAGTGTTAATTCATTATCTAGTAATCCGATATATAATTATTCAGTAAATGATGCAGTCAATAGCGTTGGTTTGATCGATATGAGTGGCACGACTCAAAATCTAATGCTAGGATCATCTAATGTTGCAAGTGAAGAGTTCTTATTCTTGAATAACTTCCCTACGCGTATGTATAATATTGAAGAATGGAACACTAGTTTAAAGATAACCGAAAACACATTACCGCTGTACACAACTTTATTAATTAGATTTTTCTATGTAACAGGAAATACTAAGTCTATTATTGGTGTGTCACCAATGCCATTAACGCAATATTAAATAGACATCTGGGACTAATGTCCCAGATGTCTTTAAAAAAACTTTTCACCAAATAAATACGATTGTGTGTGATAAGACTTTTGATAACTACTTTGATTACTAAATAAGTCTAATTGTTTTGGTCTATTTCCATAAATCCTAGCACTTTTTTCTTCTTTTATTTTATTCAATAATTGATCTACTGAATCGGTAGATAAATATTGTTTATTTATAATTCTAGATGATAGGAATTTAATTTGTTTTTCATATGTATAAGATAAATTTTCATCATTTGATTCTTTAATTTTTTCTAATAGAATATCTATTTCTTTTCTTATTTCAAGATCATGTTTTAAATCTCTATCATCAATTCCTTTAGTATCTTTATTATTAATTAAAACAGCATTTCTATCTATTCCGTAGACATCTAAATTACTACCTCTGGCAATTAACCAATATGATAATAACCATGCAATTACAATGTCATCGTGCCCGCCGTCATCATGGTCTACTCGTCCATTCTTTACTACTAGACCAGAAATTTCTTCAATCAGTTTTCTATCATTTACTAAATGTCCTGTCTTTTTAGCACAGTCTTGTAGAGTCTGTCCGTATAGTTCAGAACGACTAGTTAAACCACTAGCAGATGTAGCAAATCCAAAATACTTTTTATGTTGTACTAGCATATCAATGGTCTTTCTAAATAAAGGACCAGATGCTACTTTAAATTCTTCTAAATGTTCTTCTCTATCGTTTACAATTCTATTAAATAATCTTTTATATGGGTCCTCTTCAAAACTTGGTAACATTTTCAATAAATAATCAATAATAGAAGATCCCGTAGATCGTCTTTCAATAATACAAGTGACTTTCTTATACTGTACTAAATACTCACATAACCATAGACAAAAATCTATAATATTAGTTTCATTAATAGATGCTCTCATAGCTACAGATCCATCATAAACAGATCTTAGTATTAAAGCTATATTGTCATTACCTATAGCGTCACTACTATCAACAGCTAGTACATATGGTTTACTATTTAATTCAGTATTAATAATATTCTCATCAATATACCAAACTAACATATATCCGTTTTTATTTAAATCAGTAAAAACAGGTTCTTTTTCAGAATTTTTAATAATCTCTAATAGTTCTTGATCTAATGGACTGGTTATATTACCACTGGTCCATTTGTTTAAAAAGTCTCTTTCAGCATCTTGACCAGATGATACAGATTCTTCGATACGCCTTTTAAGCCATTCGTCAGTATAACCTAATTGTCTATGACTAAATGTACTATTTATTCTTACAATACCGTTATTATTCTTTTTAATAGTTTCTCTTAAGTCTTCTAAATTTTCACAATCTAATAATTTTTCATACCAAATTAAAGATTCTTGTAACATATTATAAACATATTTACCATCTTTATCATCTTTTTTACCTGCAGTAGTAGTCAATATAGTTCCATATATACTATTATTTCTTTCAGCTATTTCACGAGCGGCACCACCTGCGGCTAATGCTGCTGGTAATGCTTTTGAAATATTAGGAATAAATGCAGCTTCGTCGATATAGAAAATAGGAGACGTAAAACCACGACCTACTTTCAATGCTGCTTTTTCTGATAAGCTAGACACTAATGCAGTAATGGAATTATTTAATTTAGATACTTTAATTTCAGCAGTATTACTAATATCATTTTTTGTTCTTTGTATTAAAAAATCAGGCATAGCTTCTTCAGTATCTCTGATTTTATCCATGGTTTTTGCTCTTAAACCATCGTCTTTAGTTAATAAAACTTGAGTACTATTTTGAGTAGCTATATTTAATAAATAATTAATTAAAACAGCTAATGTAAAAGTTTTACCAGTCTGACGTGGCTGAATCAGTATGTTAAAAATATGATTAAAAAATAGCCAAAATGTAGATATATTTCCTCTATTAGCTATAAAAGGTACATCTTCATTACCAGACTCAGCAGGAGCACGAACTACTTCTCGTAATGCATACCACGGATTCATGCGACACTCTATACCAATAGCCACCATCTCATCTATAGTGAGATTTGGACTATGTGGATCTAAATGTTGCAAGTCAGGATTTAATAAAGATAAAATAAAGGCATGATTTTTAATTCCCATTTTTTTATATAAAGCAGCTAATCTAATAAAGCTTTGGTTTTTAGTATTTTCATGTATAATAGCATTTGGGTATTTATACCAATCATTATAAAACAAAATCATAAAAACTCCTTTAGGTTTCACATCATTTTTCAAATCTTTAATTATTTGAGTGGAGTCGACTTTTACGCTATTTTTATTCTCCTTTTTATAGTGTAAAGGAAAGACTCCATTCTTTAAATCAGACTACTAGGACTAAACGTCCTAGTAGTCTGATTTTAACTATAGTAATCTTTAGTATATATTCTTAAAACTGTATACAAAAAATGTGCAGTTCTAAGACTAGTTACAGTTATCCTGGTTTTAAAATTTAAACATTCAGTAACTAATCTATCTCCTAATTCTCTAATTTTTAATAGATCAGGATCTTTATTTTTACTACTTTGATAATATGCTTTAAGTAAAGTTAAGAATTTACCAATATCTCTACTATTCATAATATCAATATCGTCTTTCATTTGATGATAACTATATATGATTAAGGTATTCATATACTCTTCGATATAGTTTTTATGTAAATGATTTTCTACTGTATATTCTAATATAGTAATTAAATTCATTCTATCTATAGCAGGTACTAAATTTAAAATAATATTAATTAATTCTTCTTTAATATAATCATTTTCGTTTTGTAATACTTGAAATAAATAATTTCTGTATGTTTCTATTCCTTTTGTATAATCTTTAAAACTATCACCATTTTCTTCATCTAGCTGAATATGTGAAGTTTTATGATATTTATCTATTCCTGATTCTTTTACTCTCAAAAATTCTCTATAAATATTTTTCATCATGTCTCTTAAACGACCTTGTGAGTCATTTAAAAAATAGACTATTTTCTGATCATCATTAAATGACTTTAGTGCTTCATAGTGAATAGAATTAGGAGCAGTCATTTCTTGAGATCTATATTCTAAGGTACTTGACCATGTGCCTTTTTGTTTTAATAAATATTTAAATGATAAATTATTATAGACGACTTCAGCTGTAGCTTTATCGATAGGATATCGGAAAAAATGCGACATAATGCTAGTGATAAATTTATAATTTAATATTAATGCTAGATTTAAAATAGTGTCTTTTCTTTGTTTTTCATTTAAAAAATTACTATTAATTGTTCTATGAATACAAT
>ERZ1669250.572-NODE-572-length-15868-cov-3.570733_pt1 | contig 15868 bp, 17 predicted proteins | sample MGYA00579295_ERZ1669250 | MGnify/ENA primary metagenome ERZ1669250 (study PRJEB41166, sample SAMN08046056) | hot springs metagenome | biome: hot spring; feature: acid hot spring; material: thermophilic sediment; isolation source: thermophilic sediment from acid...
GGGTTATATGATATTCCGGGGACCTCCAGGAGCTCCTTCATGGCCATCTGTGGATTGTACGAGTATGGGTACCTTATGCTGGCGTTGTACCAGTTGACCGCGGCGAACGGCGTGGTGTACAGGGTCGGCTGGTAGAGCTGCGGCCCTGCCACGACCGCCACGCCCAGCAGGCTCTGTATCTCGGCGTAGTTCGTCAGATATGCGATTGCCCTCCTGAAGTGCACGTTGTTGTAGGGGGCCATGAGCATGTTGAACGCTATGCCCTCGAACCCATATGTGAGCGTGGTGTTGCTGTATAGGTTAGGATTGGTCTCCGCCGTCACGTAGTCAGATGGAGATAGCGTCCACTCCATGGCCTGTATCTGGCCCTCTGAGAGCGCGAGGAACGCCGCGTGGTCCGACGAGTAGACGTTGAACACGACCTTGTTCACGAGCGGCCCATGCGTCCTAACCTGGTTTGGCTGCAGAATAGTCTGCTGCGGTATGGAGTACTGCGGCGACGACTGCGCCATCGCGGGCATCGCCTCCGGAAGGAATGACACCATAAGGATCAGGGCTATTATCAGTGGTAATGCCCTTCTCATGTTCGAGCGGTGAATATGATCGTATTTCTTAATAAACCATTCGCCTAGTGCCCGGACGAATTTGCGTTCCATCTGGAGAGTGATGGTATAAATATCATAGATATGGCCCCGAAGGCCGCATAGATCCACATCAGATATACCACCCCGACGATCGACATCAGAGGCCCTCCGATCAGCGCGCCTATCGATCCGCCCACCATGTTGCCCACCCCCCAGACTAGCGCGTTTGCGCGAGAGAGGTTCTCCCTGCCCACTATCTGGCCCACGTACCCCAGGAGGACCGGGAACCCGCTCATGGCGAAGAACGAGTAGACGGCGAACAGTGCCAATGATACCAGTTCGTTTGACACGTAGAGGAAGGCCAGGAACGCAGCTGTCGGTACCACGGTTGTGAGTATCACCATAGGGAGTCCGCCGTACCTGGAGGTGAGGCGGCCGAAAAGCGGCTGGCCGATGACCGCGGTGGCGTAGCTGACCGTGAGGACGACGCCCATTAGCACGTCCGAGTGATACAGGTGGACGAGGTAGGTCGGGACGTACGTCAGGACGCCGGTGAAGAATATTGACCTTATGAACACAAGTGTTATCAGCGGCATCACTGCCGATATCCGTATCCCGGAGGGGGCCCGAGCGTCGGCCGAGGGGGAGCCCGTGCCGGGGATCCGGCGGGGCCCGAACCTGGTCCTCCTGTGCATGGCGGCTATGGCCAGTATTATCACCGCATTGTAGGCCGCGACGGATAGCAGGCCCAGGGAGGGGCCGAGTGAGACTATGAGGAACACCAGTATGGAGGGGAAGAGGGCCCTGCCCAGGGATCCCAGGGAACCGTTGATCCCGAGCGCCTTCGGCGCGTCATCGCCGTACTCGAGCTGCAGCATGGCCGCGCCCAGCTGGTGATAGAAGGCCAGCCCCGACCCGAGGAGCGCCGAGGATATGACCACGAGCGGCAGCGCCAGCACTGGCAGGGCGAAGCTCAGCGAGTAGAGGGCCGAGGACGCCACGAGCAGGGAGAGGCCGAGGATCATGAGGCGGCCGTAGTTGCCCCTCCTGTCGGCGGACGATCCTATAGGGGTGCTCAGCAGCCCCGAGAGGAGGGATATGGCGGCCGCGAGGACGCCCAGCACGGTGGCGTCCACGCCCATCCTCGTGTAGTACACTATGAGTATTGAGAACAGCACCAGGAATCCGTCGTTCACGAAGTGCCCCAGGGACGTCGCCAGGAGTATCCTCGTCCTATCGCCCATGGAAGCGCTACATATGATACATTATATAAGCATATTCAGTAAATTTTACTCAAAAATACCGGGCGATTTGTGAAAGGACGCCCGCGAAAAATGAGTAAATATATTACCCTTAACCTGCGCGCGTGCGCGGCTTAAAAAACATCCAAACGTTGAGGGGGCGCGTGAATAGATCCGGAGTGCTGGCCGCCGCAATGTCCATCGCGTTCATGGCTTACGGGTTTCACTCGGCCTGAACGACGCGCTGGCGGGGCTAATCTACTCCAGCTTCCTCGGCGCGTACATAGCGGCGTCGCTGGTCGTCGGATTCCTCATAGACGTGCGCGACCTGAAGCGCGTGATCCTGTACTTCCTTCCGCTCTTCGCGGCCGGAACGGGGGCCATGGGGCTCGCCTCGTCCCTCTGGGAGGCTGCGCTCTCATTCGGGGTCGCCGGGGTGGGCGCGGCCGTGGGGTGGACGCCGCTCGTCATCTGGGTCCAGAGGGCGTACCCGGAGAGGAGGGGGACCTACCTGGGGGTGCTCCAGGTGGGCTGCAACCTGTGGTTCGGGATCCTGGGTCTTCTGCTGCCTGGCGTCCTCCCGGCAGTGGGCTGGAGGGGTGCATGGATTCTGCTCGGGGCGGCATCGGCGCTTTGGCTGATTCCCCTGACGGCGGCGGCGAGGGGCGCGACCGCGCCCGAGAGGCCGGACGCGTCATTCAGGCGCTATCTGTCCGATTTCAGGTCGGTGCTCGGGGACGAGGCGTTCTGGATCGGCGGGATCTCGTACCTGCTCGCGTCCTACGCGATAATGACCCCGCTCTCGTTCTCGGCGGACTACGCGCGGTACCTGGGCGCCGGGGAGGCCGCGGGAGGCGCGCTCTTCAGCCTGATAGGGTTCGTGGGGATAGTCGGCGCGCTCGGCATACCGACGCTGTCCGACAGGCTGGGCAGGAGGACCGGGCTCCTGATCAACAACTCGCTGATGGCCGCGGGGCTCGCGGGATCCGCGCTCGCCGGCACCTATCATGCGCTCGCCGCCTGGACCTTGGCGGTCGGCGTGAGCTACGGAGGAGTATGGGTGCTCTACGCGGCGCTCGTGAGGGACCTCTACGGTGGGAGGGTGGCTGGAGGCGTCATGGGCGCCTGGACGCTCCTCGGGGGGATGGGCCTCCTCCTGGCGCCGCCGCTGGGAGGGCTGACGGTGGACGCCTCGGGAAGCTACACAATCGCGTACCTCGCGGCCGCCATTACCGCTGCGCTGTCGCTGGCCTTCGCCGCGCTCGTGCGTCCTGGAGGTCGTCGTTCCGCTGAGCGCATCGCGTAATGTAATCTTTTAATTTCGATCGCGTGAAGTGACGTACGTGAGGCTGCAGATAGCGGGGGATGTGACGTACAGCGAGGACTTCTCAGGCAAGATTGATCCCGAGATGATCGAGACGTTGAAGGATGGTTATTCAGTGGTGAACATGGAGGGGCCCATAACGGACTACAGGCCGAGCGCCAGGAAGTCCGTGGTGATATCCCAGCCGCCCGAGGGCGCCGCGGCGCTCGTGCGCTCCGGGGTGAGGGCAGCATCGCTCGCGAACAACCACGCGATGGATCACTTGGCGCGTGGGCTGATGGACACCATCGAGGTGCTGGACTCGATGGGGATCGCGCACTTCGGCGCGGGCCGGGACATCGCGGAGGCGAGTGCCCCACTCAGGGTTGGGGACTTCTCGCTGATAGGGTTCGCGACGACCCTTCCCCCCGGATCCGAGGCGGGACCCGGGACGCCGGGCGTATCTCCGGTGCACGTGAGGTGCAGGTAAGAGCTGGCACCGGACGAGGAGAGGGAGCAGCCGGGCGTCCAGCCCAGGGCCGAGTGCCGCGCCGACCCATCCGACGTGGGGAGGATCTCGCGCCTGATCAGGCGCGAGAGGGACGCCGGCAGGCGCGTCGTGATCGTGGCGCACTGGGGGATCGCGAACCAGAGGTCGCCCCTCCGCTATCAGAGGGAGCTGGCCAGGAGGCTCATCGGCGCAGGGGCGGACCTGATAGTGGGAGCCCACCCACATGGGCTGGTCGGCCACGAGATGATAGGGGGATCACATGTCTTCTACGGGGTGGGGGCGCTGATACTGAGGCCATCCTTCAGCTACCCCCTCCCCAGGACCATGCAGTCGGTGATCGTGCGCGTCGACGTGGATGGCGACCGCCTGAGTGTGGAGCCGGTTCCGGTGATCTTGGAGGATGGATACCCAAGGCCGCCCTCGGCGGACGAGGCGTCTATGATCCTCAGGACCCTTGGCTGGGCGCAGGGCTAGCCCCCGGCGCAAGATCGCATCCGCAGTTCGGGTGATGCTTCCCCCTCCTGAGCTCCCCCCTGTAGAGCCCCGACTCGAGCCTCCTGCCGTTCCTCCTCTCCCACTCCTCTATCGGGATCCCGTACTTGCGCATTATGAGGTCCCTGTAGTAGTAGGACTGGACGTTGTAGGAGCAGAAGGGTATTATCCTGCCGTCCGGGTTCAGGTAGTGTATGTCGCACCTCTGGACGCGCTCCGCGTCGTGGTTGTAGAGGTCCTGGAAGTGCATTATTCCCAGGAACAGCGACCTCATGTGGAACTCGCCCACGCTGGAATAGTCGTGCCTGAGGAGGGCCTTCGTGAGCATCTTGGCGACGTCCACGCCGGGCGGCTCCTTCTCCTTTATCACGTAAGACTGGAGCCTCAGCGCTATGTGCGCCGCCGCCAGGTACTTGTTCTCGCCGGACTGAACCTTCTCCGCGAGCTCCTGCAGGTCGTTCAGCAGCTCCTTGACCTTGATGAAGGACGTTATGGGCACCAGCCTGTTGTTCGACTTATCTATGAAGACGTAGGTCCCCGCGCCGCAGTGCGGGTGTATGGATAGCTCGTACTTGGGCGCGTTCGTCAGCGCCTCCACCACGTGGGTCACCGGCGTGGACGAGGGGACCGGGAACCACGCGTCGGAGGGCACCTCACCCCCCGTCTGCTCCTCGACTGCATGTATAACGTCCGGTATCGTGATCCTATACTTCTCCCTCTGCTCGCGCGGCATGAGCCCGGTGAGCGACACGGGCTGGAAGTTCACCGCCCTGACTATGTCCGCGTTCCTCTGCGCGTACCTCACTATCGCCCCAAGCTCGTGGTCGTTGTGGCCGCGTATTACGGTGGGGACCAGCACGACCCCGAGGTTAGCGCCCCTGCAGGCGTCCAGCACGTACGGCACCTCCCAGTGGTTCTTCGAGTTGGTCCTCGGCGTCACGCCGTCGAAGCTCAGGTAGAGGTTCGAGACGCCGGCCTCCCTGTAGGTCCTGCAGAGCTCGGGGTGCTGGGCGATCCTTATCCCATTTGTGTTCAGCTGGATGTGATCGATGCCCTCGGACTTTATCGCCCTTATTATATCGGGCAGGTCGTCCCTCAGCGTCGGCTCGCCGCCGGTTATCTGGACGCTGTTCCCTGGGACAGGCCTCTCGGCCCTCAGGGTCCTCACCATGTACACTATCTGGTCGAGGGATGGCTCGTAGACGAATCCTCCCTTGTCCCTCCTAGCGTAGAAGAAGCAGTACCAGCACGTCAGGTCGCACCTGTTGGTCACCACTATGTTGGCGAGCGCCGTGTGGTTTATGTGGTATGGACAGAGCCCGCAGTTCTGGGTGCAGACGTTCTCCCCCTGGAGGGGGAAGGTGGGGGCGGCCGTCCCCTTTCCGTCGTGCCAGTACCTGAGGAAGCGCCTGTACATCTCGTAGTCGCTCCAGTAGACCTCCTCGATCTCCCCGTGCTCCGGACACCTCTTGCGTATGTACACCTTGTTGTCCCTCGCGACTATTGCGGCCGGGAGCAGCCTGCTGCAGTAGGGGCAGACGCTCAGCGTGGAGCGCACGTACTCCTCACCGGGCTTCACGAGCCCCTCCGCCGATGGCCTGAGGACTGGTACCGTCAACTGGCTGACCCTTCGATGAAAGCGGGTGTATTTAACAATTGCAGACCAAACATAGTGTGAACGGTGTCCTAGTCCCGCTCCGGCTCATGCGTTGAGCCCGAGGACCCTGACTATCAGCGCCATCCTCACGTACATGCCGTTCTGGGCCTGCTGGAAGTACCTGGACTGCGGATGCGAGTCCAGGCTCTCTGGGATCTCCGCTATCCTGGGAAGCGGGTGCATGACTATCGGCCTGCCCGGGAGCCTCAGGAGGACCTCCGGCGTCAGGACGTAGTAGGACTTCAGCCTCTCGTACTCGGAGAGATCCGAGAAGCGCTCCCTCTGTACCCTGGTCATGTAGACGGCGTGGAGCGGCTCCTTCACGTCCTCCAGCCTCTCCACCTCCTCGTAGCGGAGCCGGCCGGAGATGTTGTCGAGCACCTCGGGCCTCATCCTGAGCTGGGGCGGGCTGACGTAGTAGACCTTGTTGTTGGGGAACTTTGAGAGCGCGTAGGAGAGGCTGCTCGTGGTCCTGCTGTACTTCAGGTCGCCGACCATCGCCAGGGTGAGGCCGTCGAGCCTGCCGTACTCCCTGCGGAGGGTGTAGAGATCAGTCAATGCCTGGGTCGGGTGCTCATTAGTCCCGTCACCTGCGTTTATGACGGGCGCCGCCGCTATCTCGGCCGCGGCCGCGGCGCTCCCGGGCTGCCCATGCCTTATCACGAAGAGGTCAGGCCCGTAGCCGTCCAGCATGCGGATGGTGTCCTCGAATGTCTCGCCCTTCGCCCTGCTGGTGACCTCCTCCGGCCCGAGGTCCACCACGTCCCCCCCGAGCCTGGTCATCGCGAACGTGAAGCTGAGCCTGGTCCTGGTGCTGGGCTCGAAGAATGCGGTCGTCATTATGCGCCCGGAGGCCGCGGAGCTCCGCGGCTCCGCCCTGAAGCGATCAGCCAGACCCATGAGATCGACTATGTCGTCGGGCTCAAAATCGAGCGCTGACAGGATGTCCCTACCCTTCAGCATACCGCGTATACTGGATCGAATCTCCCCATAAACCTTAATGCGAGGGATGGCCCCGGGGGGCCATGAGCTCCGCGCTGAGGGTGCTGGAGGAGTTCAGGGACGTCGAGCCATCCACCAGGCTGTCGGAGGTCATGCTAAGGCCGGAGTCGAGTAATGGTGCGCTGATGCTGTCGTTCAGCCTGATGGGCGGGCTGAGGGACGCGTTCGGCCCGGAGCTCTGGGAGAAGGCGTACTCGAGGAACGATATGTTGCTGACGATACGTTACTCGGTGGAGATCCTCAGGAGGGGAATGATGGGCAGGAGGGTCGTGGGGCCGCTCAGGTTCCAGAAGGAGGCAAGATTCTATTGGAGCAGGGATCCCACCAGACAGGAGCGCGTTTGGACGCTGATAGTGGACGAGGGTGAGCACCCGTACCTGCCGGCCACCCCGGAGGAGGCCAGGCAGCTCCTCTTCGACTTCGAGCAGGAGATCAGGCCGACCGGGCTTCCCAGCGGGAGGAACGAGGTGTGGGCCGAGGTCGAGGTGTCCTGGGGGAGGCACGTATACACGGAGAAGGGAGCCCGGAAGGGCAGGAGCGCTGCAGTAGTTGTCGAGGTTCCCTGAAAGGCTCCGGGAGGACCTGCTGAGGCTGGGGCTCTCGGACTACGAGGCGAGGGCGTACCTGTCGCTGCTGACCGAGGGACCTCTGACTGCAATGGAGCTCAGCCGCAGGGCGGAGATACCCCGCTCCAAGGTATACGAAGTACTGGGGAGGCTCGAGGGGAAGGGATGGATAAACCCGGGGGAGGGAAGGCCCGCCAAGTACTCGGCAAGACATCCCAGGGAGGCGCTGTACATCTGGAGGTCGATAAGGGACAGGGAGATGAGAAAGTATGAGGAGGAGGCGCTGGACGAACTTGAGAATGTGTCGAGCGCCGTGCAGGAGAAGGAGGATATATTGATAATCATAGGACTCGAGGCGGCGCTCTCGAGCGTCATCGGAATCCTCGGCAGATGCGATGAGGACGTTTTCGTGGCGATCCCGGAGGAGCTCACGGAGGGGTTGGACGAACTCCTGGGGGCACTGGTGGGCCGCAGGGGCAGGACCTCCGTGCTGGCGCCGAACGCGGACGTGGCAAGGTCGATAAAGAGAAGGCTGCCGGGGGCACTGGTAAGGGTGAAGGGCGATATGTTCGGCGGAGGGGCGATATGTGGCGCATCGGAGGTGGCGCTGCTCCTGGGGCGCGGACGCGGGGACAGCGGCCAGTACCTGACAATAAGGGCGGATCACCCGGGGCTGGCGGCGCTCGCGAGGAGCTACTTTGAGCATCTCTGGTCGCTCGCGTCGGATAGTGACGTTGAGTAGTTGCGTGCAATGGGCCATGTGCTCCTCAGCGTGCACCCGACATATTGGAGTTGGAGGCGGCAAATGAACCGGTCAGCCGGGCAAACTCCAGATGCAAGGTCCGGTGAAGAACTATAAAGGTACCTCCTGATGATCCGGGGTCGGCATGCTCCCCACTGAGTCGAAGTACAGGCGCGCGTGCACAATCCTTCGCTACGCAGCGGACGCAGCACTGATACTGGCGGCGATCTCCGCCGCGCTACTGCTCCTCAACAGGCTGGGAGTTGTGTTCCCCGTGGAGGGCATAAGCATGCTCCCCGTCCTCCACACGGGAGATCTGGCGCTCGTCGCACCCACCAGCGTGAGCTCGGTGCCGTTGGGGGATGTGGTCGTCTACAGATCACCCATGGGCATATTTGTGATACACAGGGTCATAGAGAGGGGAAGCGGCTACGTTGTGGTGAAGGGCGACAACAATCCGTTTCCCGATCCATGGGACGTCACGAACTCCATGCTCGTGGGCAGGGTCTTCGCGGTCGTCGACTACCTCGGATACATGGCCCTTCCGCCCTACACGTATTCCATAGCACTGGCGCTCGTGGTGCTTTATGCGGCTTACCTTGCCTGTAGGAGGATCGATCGTAGACCTCTTAAATAGGGTTTAAATACCCAGCGATATTTAATACAGCAGGATGGACGTTAAAAGGGGCGGCGTCAGGCCAATGGTGTCGATAGAGAACGTCGTGGCATCGGCGAGCGTCGATCAACCCATAGACCTCAGCCAGGTGACGAGGCTTTTCCCCGGCGTGGAGTACCACCCGGAGCAGTTCCCGGGGCTCGTGTTCCGCCTCAAGAACCCGAAGACTGCCACTCTGATATTCAGCTCCGGCAAGATGGTGTGCACGGGCGCGAAGAGCGAGAGCCACGCGATAAAGGCGGTGAAGACGGTCGTCGAGAAGCTCAGGTCCGCGGGGATCGACGTCAGGAACGAGCCTCGCATAGAGATACAGAACATAGTGGCCTCCGCCAGCCTGGGCGGCAGGGTCAAGCTGGAGGAAGCCGCGGTCGTGCTCCCTCGCAGCATGTACGAGCCCGAGCAGTTCCCCGGCCTCATCTTCAGGATGGATGAGCCGAAGACGGTCATACTGTTGTTCGCCAGCGGCAAGCTAGTGTGCACGGGCGCGAAGAAGGAGGAGGAGGTCTACAAGGCCGTCGAGAAGCTCCACGGCATACTGGAGGAGAACGGACTCATGTCCTATGAATGACGTTGAAGCGACGCGTGATCTTCTAAGTTTTTAAGCGACTATGATTTTGGGCAGCGGCATGCGGCGCGCTGTGCTACTGAGGGGTGACGGCATAGGTCCGGAGATAAGCACCGCTGCGGTGCACGTGCTGCGCGAGCTCGGTGTTACTGATCGCGTGGAGATCGTGGAGGCCGAGGCCGGCAGCGAGTGGTGGAGATCCCATGGAGGCAATAGCTACGTCCCACAGGATACCTGGCGGTTGCTCGAGGAATCGGACGCGTGCATAAAGGCGCCCTTCGCCACGCTCTACACGCCGGGGGCGCCGAGGAGCGCGGTGGTGGCCATACGCCAGAGGTTCAACCTCTACGCGAACGTCAGGCCGATAAAGACGTTCAGGGGCATGAAGGGCCCGCTGGGGCCCATCCGCCACATATACGTGCGCGAGAACACGGAGGACCTGTACGCGGGCATAGAGTACAGCATATCGCCCGAGGTATCCATATCGATAAGGAAGACCACGTACGGCGCATCGAACAGGCTCATGCGGCGCGCGTTCGACGTGGCGGCAGGCCTATCCTGGAGCCATGTGTTCGTGGTGCACAAGGCCACGGTCATCAGGGAGACGGACGGCATGTTCCTCAGGGCAGCGCATGACGCGGCGGCGGATTACCCGGGAATAGAGCTGCAGGAGATGCTCGTGGACAACGTTGCGCAACAGCTGGTGCTGAACCCAGGACAGTTCGACGACTCCGTGATAGCCGGACCCAACCTCTACCTGGACATACTGTCCGAGGAGTCGGCCGCGCTCATGGGCGGAATCGGCGTCGTCTACTCGGCCAACATGGGAGATTCGTACGCGATGTTCGAGCCGGCGCACGGAAGCGCCCCGGGCCTGAAGGGGAAGGGGGTCGCGGATCCGATAGCTATGATACTTGCGGCGGCCGCTGCCGCGAACTACCTCGGCGAGCGCCGCGCGGCGCTCGCGATCGTAGAGGGAGTTGAGAGGACCGTGGAGGAGGGCAGGACGCTGACGCCCGACATGGGCGGATCCTCGTCCACGATGGAAGTAGCGCGCGCCGTGGCTGCCCACGCCGCAGCCGCGCTGTCGTCCGACCTGCTGCCGGCCAACCCGCTCATATTCCCGTGGTCGCCGAGCACGTGAGAGATTCGGCGGCTAGCCCATATGCCCATAGATCCAGGTCGCCCGCTCGATCAGGACCGCGTGGAATCTTAATAGGGCGGGATGCGCGTCACTCGAGCGGCGTGCTGGCGCCGATCCTCCTGGCGGCCCTGATCACGGACCGCTCCCTGTCGAGGACCTCCTCGATCCTGTAGTTCTCGGAGAGCCTGTCGAGCACTCTCCTCTTCCAGTCGTCGTCCGCCCCGTCGGGGCTCATCAGCAGCCTGTCCCATATGAGCCCCATGCTCCTGAGCTCCTCCTCCGTTGCCCTCCTGAGGCGCTCGGGCCTCCTCGAGGCAATTATCAGGCGAGTGCCATCGGCCCTCCTCCTCCAGACGTAATCCGCGAAGGGACCCCGCGCGTCCAGCGCTAGGTTGGCCGGATCGTAGTAGAATTCCAGGAACTTCGTCCTGAGCTCCGGCCTCAGCCTCCATGGGGAGGAGTCCGGAGGGACCCCCGCCTTCACCAGCGCCTCCCTGATGCGGCGGGAGTCGTCGACCAGTATTCCATCCACCTCCGACACGAGGATGCGCTCCCCCTCCTGGATGCCCTCGAGAAGGAACGGCTTGCAGATCCTCCTGTACTCACACGTATCGCATTCCCAGAGGCGCCCCTCCATCACCGCCTCGCGCGGCGGCGGGGAACCCCTGCTCAGGTACTCGTTCAGCAGCAGCGCCCTCTCGGCGGCCCTCCCGAGGTACTTCGGATCGCGGCGCACGTCGAACGTCGCCAGCCTGCCCCTCCTCTTGTCCCAGTACAGCAACACACCGTCCTCCACGTTCAGCGCGTTCAGGTATATCTGGAGCTGCAGCAGGTGGTGCTCCTGCGGTGCCTCGGGAATACGAGACGCCGACTTCACCTCGACGATCACCCTCCTGCCTCCCACCTCGGCCAGTATGATGTCGACCCTGCCAGAGAGCGATACGCCGTTGCCGAGATCTAGCGCGACCTCCTTCTCCACATCCTCCACCTTGATATCCCCCGCGGCGCCGAGCGCCTCGGCGACCGCCTCATGCACGCCCTTCCCGGTCGCGAATACAGCGAGCTTCTCGCTCGTCGGTTCCTCCCCGATGGAGTATATGTAGTACTGCTTGCGCAGACAGTAGCCCAGGTAACTTGGATAGTATACCCCTGGCCGCCGCTCGTGGGCAGCGCTCTCCTCCCTCCAGAGCTCCCTCAGTCCCCTCCTGACGGCTTCACCTATCAGTGAGGCCGGGGAACCGGCCTCGGTCGGCCCGGACATCCGCATCCCTCCGCACTCAGGTCAGCCGTAGACCGGCAGATCCAGTGGATGTGTCCCCGCCTCCCTCCTCCTCTTGAAGGCCAGCAGATACGCGCCGAACGCCGCGCCAGCGGACGAGAGCGCCAGCAGCACCGCCGCCGGAATTCCCCTCCCAATGGTCATCGCGGAGTCGAGCACGAGCGCCACGGATATGGCGACCATGGCGGCGGTTGCCCTCCTGGACTCCAGCCAGATGAACGGCGCGAGCGCCAGCACGACCACACCGGCGCCGATCTCCAGGCCGCGTGCAAGCGCTGAACCGCCGGACGCTGCCGCCGCCAGCGAGGCAAACCCCACAATTGCGCTTATGTAGGCCTCGGTGGAGTACACGTTCACCTGTGGGATGACACCTCCCTGAGCTCCACGTTGCGGTTGAGGATATCGCCCAGCGGCAGGATGGACACGTCGCACGCGTTGGAGCTGGCGCGCGGTCCCTCCGAGATGGATACCTCGCATTCCCCGCACTTTGTGATGACGCCCGGCGCGGCATCCACTAGCGCCCATTCGTAGCCGCCACCGGTTGAACAGACGGCCAGCGATAGAACGCCCCTTGGCTCGTTGAAGCCGAGGGAGTAATCCTCCCTCGGCGGATACCTCCTCTCCTCCGCGAATAGCATTCCGCACTTCGTGCACCTCCACACGTCTATGAAACCAACCGGTTCACCATCCAATCTCAAATTCACGACGCCTGCGTACACGGGCGTGTGATCGCAACCCTTGTCCATGTCGCACGAGATCATTTGGCGGAAATTAACCGTTGCGGGCCTGCAGGCGAGGTCGACCGCGCAGAAGCTTTTTACATCTGGGTCACATATCTAGCGCAGATGTCGACCGTCGGGTCTGGATTTCGCGTGAGCATCCCTGAGGTGCGCGTTGAGGGCCGGCCCGAGGTCTGTGCGCGGCACACGTGGGGTGGCTCAACCGAGCCGTCCCGGGAACTGAAGGGCGATGATGACTCAGAGTTACACCGAACGCGAATTCCATGTGGTGAAGGCATTTGTCTGAAGCCCTCCGGAATTCCTATAGCCAGGGGTTGCGATGAACCGGGCGTGAGCGGCCTCGAGTACGGCGCGGCGGTCACCTGGTATCTGTACACGGCTGTGCTGGTCGCGGCCATCGCGGCGACGTACTTGATGTTCCTCAGGTCATACAGGAGGATGTACTCGAGGGCGAGCACCGCGCCGAGCCCGAGCATCAGGTACTACTACGTGAGCGTGAGGAGCCGCGAGGGCGAGGAGCTCCTGGAGCATGCGAACAGGCTGCTGAACGATGGTGACTACGTCCGGGCGACGAAGGAGGCGCGCGACGCGGTGGCGAAGGTTATCGTGGAGGTCTGCCGGAGGATGGGCGCCGGATGTGAGGGCGAACCCCCGGAGAAGGCCGCGAGGACCCTTTCAAACAGGGGATACTACATGTGGCCGCAGGGCGTCAGGGAGCTCGAGGAGCTGGCGCGCCGGAGATCTGTGAAGAAGGGAGACGCCGCCAGGGCGGTCGAGATAGCCTTAAGGGTGATGGCCGCCGCCAGGGAGATCAGGGTTGAGCCGCCCCGTAAGGCCGTCGCTGGGCAAGAAGGGAATAAGGTGCCTGGGAGTAGCTGAATCGTTCAGGCTGGGCGGCCCGCCGTGGTCGGTGTTCGCCGGCGTCGTGATGCGGAAGGACGCACTGATAGATGGCGCGTCCCTGTCGCTGGCCACCGTCGGCGGCGACGACGCAACGGATGCTGTGCTGAGGCTCTACGGGGCGCTGAGGAGGGAGGACGTGGGTGTGATCATGATATCGGGCGCGGTGGTCAGCTGGTTCAACATAATAGACCCCGAGAGGATCTGGAGGGAGACCGGCAGGCCCGTGCTGGTGCTCACTTATCGCACCTCCAGGGGGCTCGAGGGCGCCATAAGGGCGAGGTTCGGCGAGGGATGGGAGGAGAAGCTCGAGGCGTACAGGAGGCTCGGCCCCAGGGAGAGGGTGGAGCTCCACACGGGATTCCCGGTGTACGTCAGGGCCGTCGGGCTCACCGCGCGGGAGGCCACCAAGGTGATCAACGACTTCACGGCCCAGGGGAGGTATCCGGAGCCCGTCAGGGTGGCCGGTCTCTTGGCGAGGGCCGCGCTGCGCCTGATGGAATCAGTGCCGCGTCGACCACGACCTGATACACGCGGGACCCGATCTCCCTCACGACCTTGGAATAGTAGGGATTGAGACTCGGGACCGCGGAGGCGACCATCTCCATGGCGCGTGGCTCCGGCGAATCGCCCTCCACGTGAAGGTACACATGCGCGATTCCGAGCGGGCGGAGCTCGGCGGCAGCGGACGGCAGGAACTCCAGGGCCTTCTCCGGCAGGGGGAGGATGACCCTATCCAGACCCCTCAGCGTGCGGGCGTGCTCCAGCGCATCCCCGAGGAGCGGGATCACCGAGTCCTCGACGTGATTCAACTTCACGTTCCTGACCATCAGCTCGTAGGCGTCCGGGTTCACCTCGGAGCTGTAGATCCTCGATCCCCTCGCCATCTTGGCTATGAGTATGGAGAATGGCCCCACCCCGGCGAACAGGTTGTGCACGACCTCCCCGTCCCTCACGAGCGACGCCACCCTCAGCCTCTCCCCGGACAGGCGCGGCGAGAAGTAGACCTTGGCGACGTCCACCAGGTAGGAGCAGCCGTGCTCCCTGTGCACAGTGATGGTGCGCTCCTCCCCCGCCAGGTGCTCGAGGCCCCTTATCCTGTACTCGCCCGACACCGGCGTCACCTGTGCCCACACCGACTTCACCGAGGGCACCGCGGACATCAGCGCCTCCGCCGCCACCTTCCTTCTGTCGGCCGGAAGCTCGGGCCTTATCCTGAGTATCGCTATGTCCCCTATGACGTCGAATCCACCGGAGACTAGCTCGAGCTCGTCCTCCGTGAAGACCCCCCTGAGGAGCCTCCTGAGCAGCTTGCTCAAGCCGCCTCCTCTTCTCCCTCCTCGGTCGGAGCCAGGTAGTAGTATTCACCTATATCCTTCTGGTAGCGATCGAGCCTGCTCCCCGGCTTGTTGACGCGGGGCCTCCCGCTGCTCGGATCCCTCCTGTAGGTCACTCCCAGTTCCCTCAGGAACGCGTTCATCCCGTCCCTCTTGCCCATGGGACTGGAGGCCTGGCCCCTCCTCCCGGGCTCCCCGGTGAAGACCACCAGCCTGTCGGACGCGAAGTCTACGAGTCCGACGTCGTGATCTATCACGACTATGCCCTTCCCGAGGTCCCTGGAGTACTTCTGCAGTATACGGGCCAGCGCGAGCCTCTCCTCCACGTCCAGGAACGCGCTCGGCTCATCCAGCGCGTATACGTCTGCGTCCCTCAGCAGGCACAGCGCTATGGCCAGCCTCTGGAGCTCGCCGCCGCTCAGCTTGGACACCGACTTATTGAGCAGTGCATCCACTCCGAGCGGCCTCACCACGCTCGAGAGAGCGGGCTCGGTGGACCAGGAGTCGCCGGCCGTGCCCGAGAGAGCCTCCTCCACGGTGCCCTGGTACGACGTGGATATGTACTGCGGCTTGTACGAGATCTTGGCGGTCATGTAGACGCTCCCCGAGTCAGGGGAATCCGCGCCGGCGAGGATCTTGAGGAACGTGGTCTTGCCCAGCGCGTTCGCGCCCACTATGCCGAGGACCTCGCCCATCCTCAGGTCGCCCTCCGACACGGTGAGACTGAAGCCGGGATACGACTTCTCGAGCTGAGTGTACGCGACGACGGGGGGGCTCGCCTCAACCGCCTCGGAGACCCCGCGCAGATCGAACACTATGGGCGTGTCCCTTATCCTCATGTTGTCGCCCGGCAGATAGCCCTCCAGAAACGAGTTAACCCCGGTGCCCAGCGACATCTGGTTCGATATTATGCCGTAGATGCCGGGTCTCCCGTATACCACGTGGACGAAGTCCGCCGCGTAGTCCAGGAATGTGAGGTCGTGCTCCACGAGCAGTACGTACTTCCCAGATCTCGCAAGGTCCCTTATGACCCTCGCCACCGCGAGCCTCTGATAGACGTCGTTGTGGCTCCCGGGCTCGTCGAAGAAGTACGCGTCCGCATCCCTGGACGCGGCCATCGCCACCATTG
>ERZ1669250.573-NODE-573-length-15852-cov-3.018864_pt1 | contig 15852 bp, 13 predicted proteins | sample MGYA00579295_ERZ1669250 | MGnify/ENA primary metagenome ERZ1669250 (study PRJEB41166, sample SAMN08046056) | hot springs metagenome | biome: hot spring; feature: acid hot spring; material: thermophilic sediment; isolation source: thermophilic sediment from acid...
CATATTGGCATACGCCATATACGCGATCACTATGTATCGGAGTAGGGAAGGGGGGTCGCTCGTGGAGGCCGAGGGCCCGACGACGCTGGAGAGATTGCTCGGGGAAGCCGGCGTGGCCTTTCAGCTGGCGATATCCGTGCCGCTGCTGCTTGTCGGATCGTACCTGATGGTGGGATCTGCCTCGGAATTGTCGGCAGAGCTCGGGATTCCGGCCCTCTCGCTCTCGATAGTCCTCGTGCCCCTCGCCACGGCGCTCCCCGAGACGGCGGCATCGCTCATATGGGCGTACAGGGGAAGGGATACGCTGGCGCTGGGCGCACTGGTGGGCGAGATGGTGATGTTCTCCACGGTCTATCCGGCGCTCGGAATGGTGCTCACGGACTGGAGGCTGAACGCGGCGGCGATCGCGAGCGTGGCCATGACGGAGCTCGCGTCAATGGCGACGCTGTGGCAGGTGCGCTCCGGAAGGCTCTCGCCGATCGCGATCTCCGGTATCGCGATTTACGCCGCGTACGCGCTGGTAATTCATGTCCTGTGAGGTGCACGTCCATCATGTATCCGCGACGACGGGCGCCGGACCTCTTCGGCGCCCGAGGATACGTCATGCCCGCGCGATCTCCTTCCTCAGGGCGTTTCCGAGCGCATGCGCGTCCTCCTCCAGCCGGGCGTCCGAGATCTCCGGCACCGTGAGCGCACGACCGAGCGACGAGTACCTCCTAGCGATCTCCGAGCGAGCTGAAGCAGGAAATCCTTGGACGGAGTCCATCAGGGAGAACAGCGAGCTGACGAAGTCGCCCCTGTGCGCCGGTATCAGCATCAGATGGTAGTGCGGTATCCTGAGCCCCCTGGCCAGCATGACCACCGCGTCGGGGGACATGAGTGAGTCGATGGCCCTACCTGCAGCTGCCGCCACCGAGTAGAAGTGCCCGACTAGCTCGTTCGGCATCTCGTGGAAGAACCTGAAGTGGACCCTGGGCACGACGAGCACCTGCCCCCTGGAAACCGGATACCGGTCCATTATCACCATGAGATCCTCGTCCTCGTGGACGAAGTGGGCCGGCTCCTCGCCCCGTGCGATCCTGCAGAACAAGTCGTCGGACACGTGATCATTGATGCGGAGCCACCTATTGAAGTTTCCAGTCGACGCCTCGGGACTCGCGTTTTCAGTTAGGGGCACTGTGCAAACGCAGGTTTTCGGACCCTGGATCCAGGCGAACGGAACGCCGGGTGCAGCCTAGCAAGCTAGTCCAGGAGGCCGCTGCTCGCGAGGTCCTCCCTGAGTCCCATCGTCTCCTCATGAAATAGCCTGGGATCCATCGGAGCCACCTTGGGGCTCACCGATGGCCGGAATTCCATCGCGCCCAGCACGTCCCTGTCGATGTCCACCCCGGGAGCGTACTCCTCCAGCGTCAATCCATCATTGGTGAGCCTGAGGACTGCCCTCTCGGTCACGTAGAGCACGTCCCTCCCGTTCCTCAGGGCCGTCGCGCCGCTGAACATCACCTTGTAGACGTGGCTCACGAACTTCCTTATGGGACCGTCGCGCTCTATGAAGAGTCTTCCATCCTCCACGCGCACATCCCTTCTCCCGGCCGTGAACGCGCCCGCGAAGTATATCCTGGGCGAGCCCGCCGCTATCACGGGGAATCCGCCCGGCCCCGTGAACCTGTCGGGAAGCACGGATGGATTCACGTTGCCCTCCGCGTCCACCTGCATGAACCCGAGGGACGTGGCGTCCAGCATCCCGCCCTCGTACACCGAGAACTGATCGGGCATCGAGATTATGGCGAACGGACCCATGGAGAGCCCGAAGTCCTCGTCCGAGAGGGCGATGCCACCCCACGCCCCGGACTCTATCGTGGGAATCATGACCTCGCCGAGCCCCTCCTCATGTATGACGCTGGATACCATGGCCGGTATGCCGACGCCCAGGTTGATCAGCAGCGGCCTGCGGGCCGCGGCTGCAACCCTGACGAGCTCCAGCGCAACCCTCCTGGCCACCACCTTCTCCGGCGTGAGCTTCAGGGGGACCTCCTCCCCGCGGAAGGGGGCGGCGCCGCACACGCGTGGATCGAACCTGATAGTACCCCCCTGCCAGTGGTGCTCGGGCGGCGACACCACAATGCGATCTATCAACGGACCGGGAACCTGTATCATCTGTGGGTGCAGGGCGCCGAACGGCACCGTCTCCTCCACCTGTGCGATGACCATCCCGGGATTCGGCGCGGCCTTCGATGCCTGCGCCATCGCCAGGACCGTTCCCACCATCCCCTCCCTCTCCATGGTCAGGTTGCCCATGCCGTCCGCGGTCGTCCCCCTTATCAGCGAGACGTTCGGCTTCGGCGCGGAGTAGAACAGGTACTCGTCCCCGTCCAGGTCGATGACCCTTATCCTGCACCTCCTCCTCTCCCTTGCCAAGTCGTTCGCGCACCCGCCCTCGGACCTCGGGTCGAAGAAGGTGCGCAGGCCAACCTTAGTTATCAGCCCCGGCCTTCCGCTGGCGACCTCCCTGAACCAGTAGGCGACAACGCCAACGCTCCAGGAGTAGACCTCGATGGATCCGCCCATGGCGAGCCGCATGAGGTTCGGCGCGAACCCGAAGAACGGCATCAGGACGCCAGAGATGAAGTCCTGCTCACCCCTCTCCAGGAGCTTCCCGGCCACGAGGTCGAGTCCCCTCCCGCGCACCCCGGGAAGGGAGTCGGACTCCAGGAACAGCTTCCTGGGATGCCCCGTCCTCTCCCACATCTCGTACAGCTTGAGAAGAAGATACTCGGGCGTCAGGGCATTGTTGAACCCCGACACCGCGACCACGGATCCGTCGTCCACGCCGGCGAGCGCCTCCTCGACCCCCACGATCTTCCTCAACCGGACACCCCGACGTACATTTGGCTCGATCATTAAATACACATTTCTCTATGGTTTAGGAGAACGAGATCGCGCATCAATATTGTTTGGAAATTACAGATAAATAATGCATATCGTGCCGGCAGGTGTAGCAGTCATGCATAAATATTGCTGGGATTGCGCGGAGGTGCATGCCGGAGTTCAGGCTCATGGGAATCTTCTCATCAGATTGGTTCTCCGTCGCGCTCGGCACCACCGCCGCCTCCGTGGCAGTATACTGGCTCTCAGCGCTCGCCCGCTCCCCGGCGCTCCGCGCCCTGGGCATTGCGCTCGCGGCGCTGGGCGCTGCAGCCTTCCTAGTGATATCGGTCCTCTGGGCCGCGAGGGGGATGGCCTTCCCGGAGCTGGTGCGGAAGGACGCGCAGGATCTGGGCAAGGTGAGCTTCACCGCACTGATACCGCTGGAGCTCATCGCGCTGGGCGTCGCACTCCAGCTCTACTTCGGAGTTCCCCGCGGCGCTGCCCTCGGCCTGCTCGAGGCGGATTACTTCGCCGCGTTCGCGCTGGCGATCTCGCTGAGCGTCTTCGAGGGATACCTGCTCTACACGAAGAGTGTGGCCGGGAAGGAGCTGACGTACGCGATCCTAGTGCCGCCGATATCCGTATCGACGGACGTCCTACTGGCATCGACCATAATGCAGGTCGCGCCGGACATGAGGCCATTGGTGGCCGCCTTCACGCTCTGGGGGCTCGGAGTTAGCTTCATGCTCTTCATATTCATAGGCTCACTGGCGCTCGCGGCGCACGTGAGGGAGATCAGGACCCCCGAATCGGTTCCCATCGCAATATTTCCGGTCGGCGTCTCCAGCATACTGGTCATGAACGTCCTCTTCGCGTCCTCGCTCGGCTTCCTCTCGCCCAGGCCCGCGCTGATGATCTCACTCGCCCTCTGGGGGTATGAAGCGTGGAACGTTGTGGTCATGGCGGTCGTGAGCGCCAGATCACTGCACGGCAGGCCACCCATGAGCGTATGGGCATACCTGTTCCCGCTTACAATATTCTGGGTTTCGTCGATTCGCATATCGGCGATGCTCGACTCCATAGGATACATGCTCCCATCGAGGATAGTGCTCGTGGCCGGCGCCGCCACCGGTGCCATGATAATACCTCTCTGGGCGTACTCAGTCTACGCAACGGCATCGCTCCTGTCGTGGCTGACCTCGCTCCCCAGGGAGGCGGCGCCCAAGCTCGAGGAAGGGGAGGACGTGAAGAACGGCGGGAAGGAGACGTCCCCGTAGAGCTTGGCCATTATCTCGCGGACCCTTCCCCTCAGCTCATCATCGGATCCGGCTACCGCGCACACGTGCCCCATCTTCCTCCTCGGCCTCGCCTCGGCCTTGCCGTACCACCAGAGCCTAGTGCCCGGTATGGAGAGCAGGTCGTGCATCCTCAGCGAGTCGCGCGATATCCCTAGCACGTTCACCATGCCGGTCGGCCTCAGGAGGTCGGTGGATCCCAGGGGCAGGTCCAGCACGGCCCTCAGGTGATTCTCGAACTGGCTGGTCGCCGCCCCGCAGAGGGTCCAGTGCCCCGTGTTGTGCACCCTTGGCGCGAACTCGTTGACCAGGACCCTTCCATCCCTGGAGATGAGGAACTCCACCGCCAGCACCCCCACGTAGTCCATCGCCCTCGCCAAGCGGAGCGCAATTCCGGAGGCTATATCCGCGGCAGGGCCGCGGGCCGGCGCGATGCTGTAGAGCAGAATTCCGTCGGCGTTGTGGTTCTCGGCGGCCGGATAGATCGCCTCCTCCCTCCGGGAGCGCGCCACTAGAACGGAGATCTCCGCCTCGACGTCAACGAGCTCCTCCACCAGCACGGGATATCCCCACTCCAAGGAGCGGACCTCCTCCGGATCGCCCAGGACACGGACACCCTTCCCATCGTATCCACCGTAGGTTGCCTTGACTATCAGGGGCCCGGACGCACGGACCATCCCGGCGAGCTCCTCCGGGGAGTGCGCCACGCGGAAGTCCGCCGTCGGAATTCCCAGCTCCACCAAGAGGGATTTCTCCCTTATCCTGTCCTGTTTTGCTAGGAGGGGGAACAGGCCTGGCCTCAGCCTTCCGCGCGCATCAGCCTCCCGGGCTATCCCGGCGTCCACGTTCTCGAACTCGTAGGTCACCACGTCGCTCCAGGACAGGAACTCGGATCCCTCGCGCGGGGAGAAAGCGCGATCCGCTATTCTGGATGCGGGCGCGGATGGATCGGGGTCCAGGACCCCGAAGGAGATCCCGAGCTTCCGCCCCTCGAGGATCATCATCCATCCGAGCTGGCCGCCCCCCAGTATCCCGACGCGCGGCGCGCCCTCAGCCATCGATCGATGCCCCCAGGACCTCGTCCCTCATTGAGTTCATCAGTGCGACGACCCTCTCCCTGATCTCCGGATGCCTGATGCCCAGGATCCTGGCCGCCAGGAGCGCGGCGTTCCTCGCCCCGCCGACCGCGACGGTCGCCACCGGGATCCCGTAGGGCATCTGGACTATGGAGAGCAGCGAGTCGAGGCCGCCGAGGTCCTTCGTGGGCACGGGGACGCCTATCACTGGGAGGGGGGTGAGCGACGCCGTCATCCCGGGAAGGTGCGCTGCCCCGCCGGCGCCCGCTATTATCACCTCTATTCCCCTCGAGGCCGCCGACCTGGCATACTCGAACATGAGCTCCGGGGTCCTGTGAGCCGAGATCACCCTCACCTCGTGCGGTATTCCCAGGAGCTTCAGGACCTCCGAGGAGCCCCTCATGACATCCCAGTCGCTCTTGCTCCCCATTATGACGCCGACGAGCGGTTCCATGTGTACTCCTGCGCGATCACGTTTAAAATAAATTCCGCGCTGATCCGTTTAAAATTTACCGAACGGTGCAACCAATGATTTTTAGGAATCCAGCCGGACGACGCCCATGGGTGCCGATGGGGGGCACTTGCACTACAGGGACCTGGGGGTGGATCCCGGAAAGGGCGGAATCGATGTCCTCTCATCGCTTGTCAGGCCGGCCGTGGGAGGGTTCGCCGACGTCATGGAGGACCCGGAGACCGGTGGAAGGGGGCTCGTGCTCCACGTGGACGGCGCCGGATCGAAGCCCATAGTGGCGTACCTCCATTACCGGGAACAGGGGGATCCATCGTGGTTCGGCGACCTCATCCAGGACGTCCTGGCCATGAACGTCGACGACGCCGCAGCGGTCGGCGCGAGGCCTCTCCTGTTCGCGTACTACGTAGTGTACAACAGCCTCAGGATAAGGGATCAGGATCTCCTGCCCGCGCTGGCGGGTGGATTATCCAGGCACATCTCGACGCTGGAGAGCGCCATGGCGGGACTGGGAGGAGGACCAGCGCTTGCGGGAGGGGAGACGGCGCAGGCCCCTGATCAGGTGGGGACTCTGGACGTGGCGGGTACTGTTCTGTCATCGGTGAAGCTGGAGGATGCGCGGCGCCTCGCTGACGTGCAAGCGGGAGCCGTAGTGATAGGCCTCAGGAGCGGCGGAAGGTCCAGGTGGGAGCACGGGGAGAACAGCGGCATCATGTGCAACGGGCTCACGCTCGCGAGGCATGTCCTCCTATCAGGGGAGTACAGGACAAAGTATCCCGAGGCGTACGCGAGAGGTGTCCGGATCCCGGGGGAAGGGAGGTTCCGTCTGGAGGACGCACCGGATGGGCTCGGGATGAGCGTGGGCGAGGCGCTGTCCTCGCCCACCAGGATATTCGCGCCGGTCGCCCTTGAGGCAGTGCGCCGCTGTCCGGATCGTACAATGGCAATGGCGCACGTGACCGGGGGAGGCCACACGAAGATACTGAGGATGGGCTCCGGCGTGCGCTACGTACTGGATGGACTTCCGGAGCCGGATCCCGTGTTCCTCCTGATAAGGGATGAGGGAAGGATCGGCTGGGATGAGATGTACGAGTCATTCAACATGGGCGTGGGGTTCGAGGTTATGGCGCCCCGTGAGTGCGTGGACGAGATCCTGGGGGCGGCGGAGCTGCACGGGATAGGGGCATCGGTCGTCGGAAGGGTTGAGGCCTGGAGCCCCGGCGAGAACGCGCTGGAGATCAGCTCGAGGTGGGCAGGGAAGCTGGCTTGGAGGAGGAGCGCGCCAAGAGGTCGCCGGCGAACGAGCCAGCAAGTATGAGCGCTATTATCGCGAGCGAGGTCTCCACGAATGGGAGATCGCGGTACATACACTAAGTATGAGAAATGGTCAGGGCTATTGCCGGAGGATGGCTGTATCTGGTCAGCGCGACGAAGATGGATACCAGGATCACGTTCAATGACATGGCCAGCTCCGAGGGTCCGAGGATCACGTGCAGCGCTTCGGACGAGGCAACTGCGAAGAGGTAGGACGCCGCGAATCCGTCCCACCTGGAGAACTTGGTGCCCCGCTCGAACATGAGAAGATATGCGGAGACCGCATAGGGAGGCGCCAAGATGAACTGCCGGAAGATGGAGCTCATCCAAAGTATTACCACCGAGATCGTCAGGTAGATTATGAAACGCCTGAGCCATGCTCTGTCCGTTCCGTCCATGCAAGTGGGCTAATTCCCTAATTGCATAAACACTATTCCGCGTGCTAGCGTCGGGACGTGATCGGAATTGCGCCGTACGCAGGGCACGTTCATTGCGCGGCGCGATCGCCGGGCCTGTAGTTCGCCGTCAGGAGGGAGACGACCAGCGTGGCCAGCGAGAATCCTATCCCCACCGCGAATATGTAGTTGAACGCTATGGGACCTGCCTCGGTGAACATGAGGCCGGCCGTCGGGAGCGGCGAGTAGAGCACCCAGTACTTGTGAGTGGTCATTATCGTGGCGGCCAGCACGGGGCCGAGGGATGCCCCCAGGTACCTCATGGTGGTGTTGAACCCAAGCCCGACCGTGACGCTATCCCTCGGCATGGACACCGCCACCATGTTCACTATTGGAATCATCAGGGAGACCACGCCCACCCCGGTGACGAATGAATCTATCACGAGCTCCAGGGGGCCGGCCCTGTCGAAGATGAACAGCCAGAAGCCCAGCGCGGAGACGAGCGAGCCGAAGGTCAGGACCGGCCTTGGACCGAGGTTCGTGGTCGCGGAGCCCACCAGCGGCGCTATGACTATCATCGCGAGCGTCGCGGGGAGCAGGGAGAGGGCCGCGCTCAGGACTGAGAGGCCCAGGCCGTAGGGTGGAAGTTCCTCAGCATAATAGATCACTCCGAGGTAGAGGGTGAACATCACGACCCCCGAGAGGAGCCCCGTCAGGTTCGCCACCATGACGTTCCTGCGCCTCAGGAGATCCATCCCTATGAGGGGGTTCGCGGCCCTCCCGGCGTATGCCAGGAATCCGACGAAGAGCGCCGTCCCGGACGAGATCAGGAGGAGCTGTCTGGCGGAAGTCCATCCGCTGTAGGGCGCCTCAGTAAGGTAGATGAGGATCAGCGCCGTCCCCGAGGCCAGGAGGACCGTGCTCCAGTAGTCCACCCTCTCCCTGGAGGCAGGCGGGTACTCGTCGAGCACCAAGTAGGAAACTAAGAGCATCGCTATGGATATCGCGAACCCGACGTGGAACATCGCCCTCCATCCCAGGTACTCCTCTATGTACGCGCCAGCTATCATGCCGATCGTCATCCCTATGGCCATCATGGCGCTGATTATCCCTTGGGCGGTCGCAACCCTCTCCCTCGGGAAGACGTCCGTGACTATCGCCATGCTCAGCGGAAAGAGTGAGAACCCAAAGCCCTGGAGCGCCCTCATGGATATCAGGAAGTAGACGTCCGGCGAGAATCCAGCCGCGAGGACGGCGACCGAGTAGAGTGCGAGCGCCGCTAGGAAGAGTCTCTTCTTCCCGTGCACGTCCCCGAGCTTCCCGAAGAGGGGGGCCACCGCCGCGCCGACCACCAGGAAGGCGGACACTATCCACGCGGCCTCCTCGTCCGTGGCCGAGAGCGCCGACTCTATGTGCGGGAGGGACGGTATAACCATCGCCTCCACGTACATTGTGATCATCGTGGAGAGGGTCAGGACGGCGAGGACGGCGTAGGGATTCCTCCCGGCCAATGGATCCTCCCCCTCTCCAGGCCGGCGACTCAGGACCTCCTTCTTTTGCCCACGAAAACCATGGCGATCAGCGCGACTATGACGGCGACGGATACGCCGTAGAGGACAGCGAGCGACGATGCGTGGTCATTGGCGCGGAGCGACGAGAGTGACGTGAGGGAGAACGGCGCGACGACCGAGATGGGCACCTCTATCACCTGATGCATCTGCTGCATGGTGGGCGGCTGGTACCACGTGACGAGGAGCGGCAGATAGTAGGTGCCGGGCCTAAGGCCGGACGCTATGTCCACCAGGTACGTGACGTTGACCGCGCTCCCTGGCGCCACGTTGCCGAGGGAGTAGTTGATGGACTCCGCCGCTATTATAGGATTCTCGCTCGAGGGCGCGTAGGGTGAGAAGATGGGACCCGTCAGGAGCGTCACGGTGGCATATTTGGCCTCGGCTCCTCCGGCGTTCAGGAGCGTGACCGTGACGTAGGAATCGGAAGCCCCGGAGGCGGTGGATCCGTGGACTACCCCTGTATAAACGAAGTGCGCGGAGGGCGCGATCTCTATCGGGATATCTATCTCGCCGGAGCCCGCGGTGTATGAGATGTTGAGGATAGCAGTCGAGTTCACGGGCTCGGGCACTGCCAGATACCCCAGGGGATACACCAGCACGCTCTCCGTCGCGTTGCCTATGGAGAACGGGAACGTCAGGTTCACGGGCTCACCGGGCGGCATGTACGCTATGAACGCGCTGTTGGAGCCAGGGTAGAGGGGAGCTAGTGGGGCGCCGAAGTTGACCGTGACGTTCACGTCCTCGGCCGCCGCGTCGCCGTAGTTGACCAGGATCACCTCGAGCTCGCCGGCAGTATCCCCGGCGTAGATCAATGGTGGATAGGTGGTGAAGCCGACTAGGCGCACATCGGAGTGGCCCAGTATCGGCACCGAGAAGTTGACGTCCTCGGATCCGCTCAGCTCGACCTCGGCGCCAGTGCCGGGGATCTGCGCCAGCTCGACGTAGCTGACGTGGATGGTCTCGTTGTACACTCCCACCTGCGCGGACCGGCTCACGTTGAAGAAACCGATTAGCCGAAGCTCGTTTCCCGGCTCCAGGACGGGGACGAACTCGCTCACGTTCCCCTGTCCCCTGGCGGAGACTAGCGGATAGCTCGGCTCGAGCGTCGCCGATACGTTGTAGAGCTGGAGCGGTCCCTCGTAGACGAGCTCCACCGTGAGCGGGAGATCGGAGGAGCCCGGGGACGCCACGACTGCTGTGGAGTTGACTCCCCATGCGCCGAAGGCCGTGAAGTACGGCTGCGGCGCCGCGCGGGCGACTAAGGGGATCCCGGCCACGGGAAGCGACGCCGAGAGCGAGAGTAGCACGATGGCCAGCGCGACCATCCTTCCGGTCACACCGATCACCTCTTGCGGCGCGCGCTCGTGCATGGATTTACGCTTTATGCAGAGGAAAACAGGAAACGAGTCCAGGAAGCGGTTCGCTGGCGGCCGCTCGCCAGCTGATCCCGCAGCCTCCTCAGGACGTCCTTCTGCTCGCGCGTCAGCCCCCTCGGAACTGATATGTTCAGCGTGACGTAGATGCTTCCGCGGCCGAACCCGTTCGCCTTCGGAAGCCCCTTCCCCTTGATCCTGATGACCTCGCCGCTGCTCGCGCCCTCCGGTATCCTGAGGCGTATCCTATCACCTCCAAGGCCCTCCAGCTCCACTTCCTCCCCGAGCGCGGCGTCCACGCAGCTCACATCAAGAGTAGTCATGAGGTCCGCGCCGTTCCTGGTGAACCTGGGGTGGGGCGCCACCCTCACGCTCACGTACGCGTCCTCCACCCTGCCGTCCACATAATTTCCTTCGTGTCTGAGCCTCAGCTCGTCGCCGTCCTCGACGCCGGCCGGCACGTGCACCTTGAGCTTGACGCTCCTCCGTACGCGGCCCGTGCCGCCGCAGGCCCTGCACGGCGTCCCCACGATCTTCCCCCTCCCATGGCACCTGGGACATGTCTCGACAGTCACGACCGTCATGAACCCGGCGGAGCGCGTCCTCCTGACCTGCCCCGTGCCGCCGCACTCCGGACACGTCATGGGGGAGGTGCCGGGTGCCGCGCCCGTGCCGCCGCAGACCTCGCACTTCTCGTACCTCTCGAGGACTATCTCCTTATCCGCGCCCGACGCCACCTCGTCCAGCGTGAGCTCGACGCTTGCCTGTGCAACCTCCCGGGCGGCGCCCGCACGGAACCCGAACATCTCGTTCAGCAGATCCCCGAAGTTCATGCCGAACCCGCGGAAGAGGTCCTCGAAGTTCACGCCGCCGAACAGGTCCTCCTCCGTATACCTCTGGTGTATCCCGCTGGCGCCGTAGGCGTCGTACTGCCTCCTCTTCTCGGGATCGGAGAGTACGGCATACGCCTCAGTTATCTCCTTGAATTTCTCCTCCGCGTCCGGGGACTTGTTCCTGTCCGGGTGATATTGGAGGGCAAGCTTCCTGTACGCGGCCTTTATCTGATCAGGGGTGGCGTCCCTGGGAACCCCGAGTATCTCGTAGTAGTCCTTCTCGCCGCCGCCGGCGCTCAATTCGCATCATCAGCGTCGGCCTTCTCGCCCTTGACGTCGTAGACCTTGCCGGTCCTCTCGCCGGATCCCGCGGGCGTAGGGCCGCCGGTCGCGGACCCGACGCGCTGCTCCGCACCCTGGTAGGCCACGGTGCCCACCTCGGCCACGGCCTGAGCTTCTTCGCCGCCTCGTCGAGCGCCCTGACGCGGTCAGCGCCCACCTTGTCGCCCAGCTCGGATTTCACCTTCTCCGCGGAGTAGAGGAGCGAGTCCGCCTCGTTCCTCAGGTTCGCCTCCTCCAGCCTCTTCCTGTCCTGCTCCGCGTACATCTCGGCCTCCTTTATCATCCTCTCCTTCTCCTCCGGGGAGAGCTTTGTGGACGCTGTTATCGTTATCTTGGCGTCCTTGCCGGTCGCCAGGTCCTTCGCGCTCACGTGAAGTATGCCGTTCGCGTCTATGTCGAACGTGACCTCTATCTTCGGCACGCCCCTGGGTGCTGGCGGTATACCCGAGAGCGTGAACATCCCCAGCGATATGTTGTCCGCGGCCATGGGCCTCTCGCCCTGGAGCACGTGTATCGTGACCGCTGTCTGGAAGTCCTCCGCGGTTGTGAAGATCTCGCTCCTCTTGGTGGGTATCGTAGTGTTCTTCTCTATTATCTTCGTGAAGATGCCGCCCAGGGTCTCCACTCCTAGCGAGAGCGGCGTCACGTCCAGGAGGACTATATCCTTCATCTCGCCGGCAAGCACCGCTCCCTGTATCGCGGCGCCTATCGCGACGGCCTCCATCGGATCGACGCCGGACTCGGGCGTCTTTCCCGTGACCTCCTGCACGAACCTCCTGACGAGCGGCATCCTCGTCATCCCGCCTATCAGTATCACCTTGTCGAGGTCTGATGGCTCCATCTTGGCGTCCCTCAGGACTCTAAGTATCGTGTCCCTGACCCTCTCGACCACCGGCATCGCGAGCTCCTCGAGCTTGGCCCTGGTCAGGGTCCTGTGCAGGTGGACGGGCTGGCCGTTCACCGCCGCTATGAACGGCAGGTCTATATCGGTCGTCATGAGGTTCGACAGCTCTATCTTGGCCTTCTCGGCCGCGTCCTTCAGCCTCATCATGGCCGAGGGATCCCCACTCAGATCAACGCCGGTCTCGGACTTGAACTCCTCCACGAGCCAGTTCACGATCGCCCTGTCGACGTCCCCGCCGCCGGTCTCGGTGTCGCCACTCGTGGCCAGCACCTGGAAGACGCCCTGGCCGAACTCCATCACGGTGGCATCATGCGTCCCGCCGCCGAAGCTGAAGACCAAGATCTTCATCTCCTTGTCAGATTTGTCCAGCCCGTACGCCAGACAAGCCGCCGTGGGTTCGTTTATTATCCTGACCGCCTCCAGACCAGCTATCTCGGCCGCGTCCTTCGTCGCCTGCCTCTGATTGTCGTTGAAGTGCGCGGGGACCGTGATCACGGCCTTTTTCACGGGATAGCCCAGGTAGGCCTCGGCGTCCCTCTTTATCTTCTGCAGGATGAAGGCGGATATCTGCTGGGGGGTGAACTCCTTCCCGCGAACCTTGACTACGTAGTCGGTGCCCATCTTCCTCTTTATCTCGAATATGGTGCCCTCTGGGTTCATCAGCGCCTGCCTCTTGGCGGGCTCGCCAACCAGCAGCTGTCCGTCCTTCGTGAACGCGACGACTGAGGGGAACATCTTGCCGTAGGGCGTGGGGCCCTCGGCGCTCGGTATGACGACGGGTTTGCCGCCCTCGATGACAGCCACCGCCGAGTTCGTGGTTCCCAGGTCTATCCCGACTATCTTCTCCCGGCGCGGCGCGGCGCCGGACTCACCCTCGCTGGTCATGGCTGATTCCCACGCGGACGAGGGCTGGTCTTAATAATTTTCCCTTAAACACATATCCGGCCCTCAGGACTCCCACGACCTTCCCGGCGCCTTCCTCGGTGCGCTCCACGGCGACCGCCGAGTGAAACTTCGGATCGAATTCCTCGCCCATCGGATATATCCTGCGGAGGCCCGCGCCCTCCATCGATTTCAGGAGCTTCCCCAGTATTATATCCAGTCCCTCTATGAGCGAGTTGTTCACCCCGGCGGAGCGCGCGGCCTCCCTGTAGATCTCCAGCTCGTCCAGCGCCTCTATTATTCCAGCGATGAACTGCTCCAGCCTGCGATCTGCCGCGGCGTCTGCCTCCCTCTCGAGCCTCTTCGTATAGTTCTCCACGTCAGCCCTTAGGTAAAGCTTGGACTCGCGCTCCCTCTCTAGGGCATTGTGCATGCGGACGACCGCGGATCTCAGGGCTGCCAGCGACCTCATGCACTTCTCGAGGGCATCGCGCTGGCACTCTGGCTCGGACCTCGCGCTCCCCGGTCCGCCGAGATCGCCGGTTCCCATGCCGCATCCCGTGGCGCACATCGCAAATAAAAATGTGGCACGATGCGCTGGCCACATGTAGATCGGCTGGCCGGTTGAACTATCGCTCGATCTCGACCCAGACCGGCACGTGATCCGATCCGACGACGTCCTTGAGTATGCCGGCGCCCTTCACCCTCCGCATCAGCTCCTCCGAGACTATCAGGTAATCTATGCGCCAGCCTATGTTCTTGCTCCTCGCGTTGAACCTGTAGGACCACCAGGTGTAGTGTCCTCCGTCGCTGTAGAACATCCGGAACGTATCCACGTAGCCGAGCCCGAGGAAATGCGTCATCCAGTCCCGCTCCGCCTGCGTGAAGCCGGCATTGTTCACGTTGTCCTTCGGCCTAGCTATATCGAGCTCCGTGTGCGCCACGTTGAAGTCCCCTCCTATGACCAATGGCTTCCGCCTCCTCAGGCCCTGCGCGAACTCCTCGAACTCACGATTGAACTCGAGCTTGTAGTCCAGCCTGGTGAGGCCGCGCTGCGCATTCGGAAAATACGCGTTGATCACATAATACTCGTCCAGCTCCATGGTTATGACCCTGCCCTCGTCGTCGAACTTGGGATCCCCTATCCCGAACGAGACCGACAGCGGCTTCACGGCGGTGAGCGTCAGCGTGCCCGAGTATCCCCTCCTCTTGGATGGGTTGAGATACGCCTCATAGCCGGTCTCCGAGTAGAGATCCAGGGGCACCGAGTCGGACTTGACCTCCTGCAGGAGGACCACGTCATATCCCATCCTGAGGAACTCCGGGAGGCCCTTCCTCATAGCGCTCCTTATCCCGTTCACATTCCACGAGGCTATCCTCACGGGAGAGGATGTGCACGTGCCTCCTCATAAGGAACGCGATGCATGGGTGGACGGGACGCATGGGCCATGAATTACGGATCCGTTCTGTGAAAGCGCAAATCGTCTACACATTGATGTGAAGAACACTGTAAGAAACATACTATCGGACCAATCATGTGAAGGCTCTGATTGCTGTTATGATACATTTCCCGGTCTCCAAGGCACAGGTCGCTCGAACGGACGGTATAGATGGCATATGCGAACCCTGTCGGATGAGCGACTCTTAATACTTATACGAGAATATATACAATATTCATAAAAAAATATAGGATATCAGAGGATGTTTATGGGCTCCAGCACGCTGGACGCAAGTATGGCATATCTGAGGAGCAGTGCGCCCGCCATCACAAACACTGCTATGACGACGAGCGCGTACCCGCTGTACCGGTACTTGGTGAACAGAAATTCGGAGATCATGGGGATTATTATTCCCAGTGCCAGGACGCCTATCCACGTGATGTACGACAGAGGTCCAAATAGCATCTGCTGCGCCGCTATGTGCGCTCCAACCCCCATGACCGTGAACGTCATATACAGGTACGCGGAGAGCACCAGCAACTCGACGAGCTCGGCGAACGCCCCATAGAGGGAAATCCCCGCTGAGAGTTCCCTCTCCTCACCCGTCCAGAACAGCGCGAGCTCCGACAATCCGAATGCGGCGGTAGTACCGCTGGCAAGCCACAGGAGCGGCAGGAGTGGGGTGTTCCAGAAGGGCTGGCCGGGGGCGGCGGCCAGGAGGAAGCCGCTGTACATTGTGACCAGTATGCCCACCGCCATCAGCGCGTAGGAATATGCCCTCCCTCTCAGCGCCGCGAGGGCGCCCCCCGCGTATGACGATATCAGGAGGAGCAGCGCCATGAGCGCCATCAGGGACAGCAGCACTATACCTATGGCCATCCAGCTCCTCCCGAGGCCGAACGTGCCCTGCTCGAGCGACAGTATCATTGCGTTCACCAGGTTGTACGGCCTGCTCAGGTCCGAGATGACCAGAATGAGCGCCGCGGCTATTCCCACGAAGAGGGTCCACGAGTACACCTTCCTGCGACCGTCGCCCATGTGCCCGCTGTGCACGAGCACCGCGTACACGGCTGCAGCCGTCCCGGTCATTC
>ERZ1669250.574-NODE-574-length-15833-cov-3.299151_pt1 | contig 15833 bp, 18 predicted proteins | sample MGYA00579295_ERZ1669250 | MGnify/ENA primary metagenome ERZ1669250 (study PRJEB41166, sample SAMN08046056) | hot springs metagenome | biome: hot spring; feature: acid hot spring; material: thermophilic sediment; isolation source: thermophilic sediment from acid...
AAGCGAGAGGTAGGCTGCCAATGCAGCAACGGAGACCGAGGCACTGCTGCCCAGCCCTGAGCCATATGGCAGCTCACTGTTTATGCTGATGATTGCCGGTTTCCTGCTCCCTTGAAGCTGCCAAACCTTCTTTATGGCTGCCTTAACGTAAGGCAGCTCGTCCCCTCCCTTACCGTCAAGCTCCATGACAGACCTTGTGTGTCCCCCAGGATACCTTGAATCGATGATAACTGCATCCCCGCCCTCTTCTGATGACGCGCTCGTGTAAAGGTTAATGGCCATGACCAGCGCCGGGTATCCGTACACTACGGCGTGCTCCCCTAGCAGGGTGACCTTCCCAGGAACTGAGGCATAGCCCATGCCAATAGCTTAACCTATGAAATAAGTTTAGCTGTGAGCCTTCGGCCAAAGAAAGAGGTTAAAGAAGTCTGCCCCGTGCTTCTCTCTGGTCTCCTCTTTATCCTAGCGAGGTTTTCCATTACCCTTTCCCTGGAGAAGTCGTGCTGGTCACACAAGAATGAGATAACCTTTTCTACGTTAACTTCTCCCCACTTGGGTTTATCGACTGGATTTACCTTCGGGTTCAAAAACAGTTCTTTTAGCGCCAGAGGGGATGGATCAAGCCCCTTTGCCTTAACTATCTGTTCAAGGGACCCATACTGCTTTATCAGGGATAGAGCCTTCTTAGGGCCGATTCCCTCATATCCCTCATTGTAATCGGTACCTATCATGAGCCCTATATCTATTAGTTGCTCCCTTGTTATGCCCAAAGACCTGAGGGTATCTTGAAGGCTAATAAGCTCCATTTCCACAGGCACGTAGCGGTTCTCGTTTGGAACCTTTCTCCTCCCGCTGACAGTCATGTTGCGAACAAGCCTGTCTGCCCCAAACAGCAAGGAGTCGTAATCCTGGCTGCCAACAGCCCAGGCATCTCCTGCCTTTACCATTGCCGCTGCTTGAGCCTCGCCCTCGGCAGCACCCTGAACCCAAGGCACCCCCATGGCCTCAAGCAATGCCTTGGCCTCATTAACCATTTCGGGCGTGAGCAAGGCAGCCCTTTCGCCATATTTTCTGGCCTCCTCCTCATTACCTGCCTTAACGGCCTCCCTGTAAAGCCTCTCCGCCGCTAGCCTGACCTCCATGCGTTGCTCGATCGTTTTTCTTTTTTCCTCTATAGCCGGACCATCAAAAACGTATACCGGCCATACACCCCTTTCCAAGAAGTTCACGGTGCGGTAGAAAAGCCCGCTTAGATGGCTGGTAACCCTCTGCATCCTATCCATCAGCGGCCTTCCATCGCTACCCCTTATTGTGCTGAGAAACTGATATAGCGCATTGTAAGCATCTATCGCGATGACCTTGCCCGAGAGCTGCTGAAGAGTTACCGTCTGTTTTTGAACTAGATCCCTGAGGTCAACTCCCATTAAGGTCACTCCGCCAGGCTAATCAGCTTGGTGCTGTCCTTGCTCTGCACTAATATCAATCCCCTTATTTCCATGCGCATGAGAACCCTGTTTAGCAGCTTCCTATCAACCTCGCCGAACTCGTCACTGAGCCTATCAACGACCTCCTTTTCGCTCACGTAGACCTTCTTGGCGTTCCTTTCAAGCAAGAACTCAAGTATGACCTGATCATATGGCTTTGCTACCCTGAGCGAACCCTTCATCAAATCCACCCCAGCAACTCCTGCTTCTCGACCCTCCTGAGGCTTTTTGCCTTTTCATTCCACTGCTGGTAGAACTTTATCATGTCCTCGGTGATGGAGGGTCTTACTGACGAAAGGGCCTTTTCGAAGTCCGCTAGCGTTACCTCCTTTGCGTTTATGTCCCTCTTAAGTGCTGCCATTCCCGCCTCCCGAACGAGCTCCTCCAAGTCCGCACCTGAGTATCCCTCAGTTCTAATGGCAAGCTCGTCTAGAGAGACGTCAGGGGACAGGGGCATTTTTGCAGTATGTATCTTCAGTATCTCTTTTCTGGAGTTGACGTCAGGAGGGGGTATGTAAACCAAAAGGTCAAGTCTGCCCGGCCTCAAAAGCGCTGGATCGAGCATGTCGGGTCTGTTCGTTGCAGCTATGACAACGATGTTTTCGAGGCTCTCCATACCGTCAAGCTCCGTGAGAAGCTGACTTATGACGTTCTCGCTCACCCTCGAGTCTCCGTACGAGAGACCTCTCATGGGAGCTATGGCCTCGACTTCGTCTAGGAACACGACGCATGGGGCACTTTGCCTTGCCTTCCTGAATATGCTCCTTATGGCCCTCTCGCTTTCCCCTACCCACTTGCTGTATATCTCGGGTCCCTTTATGGATATGAAGTTCGCCTCGCTCTCGGTCGCTACGGCCTTGGCAAGGAGCGTCTTACCAACTCCGGGAGGACCATAAAGCAGAACACCCTTTGGAGGCCGTATGCCAAGCCTCTTAAACACCTCGGGCTTCTCAAGAGGCCACTGGACAGCCTCCTTCAGCGTCTCCTTAACTTCGGAAAGGCCCCCCACGTCATCCCACTTGACCTCGGGCACCTCGACGTATACCTCTCTCAGCGTCGTCGGGACTATGTCTGGCAATGCCTTCATGAAGTCGTCCATGGTGACCTCCATCTTTTCCAGAATCTCCGCTGGGATCTCTCCCTCTATATCCTGTATTTCGGGTAGATACCTCCTGAGGGCTCTCATAGCTGCTTCCCTGACAAGGGCGGCGAGATCCGCTCCCGTGTACCCATTGGTCAAGTCGACAAGCCTGCGCAGGTCAACGTCCTTTGCCAAAGGCATACCCCTTGTGTGTATCTGAAGTATTTCCTCTCTTCCCTCCTTGTTGGGTATGCCTATCTCTATCTCGCGATCAAATCTTCCTGGGCGCCTGAGGGCTGGATCTATGGCCTGAGGTATGTTGCTTGCCCCTATGACAACTACATCTCCTCTGGCCTGAAGCCCATCCATTAGCGCCAACAGCTGAGCGACAACCCTTCTCTCGACCTCTCCAGTGACTTCTTCCCTCTTGGGGGCGATCGCATCTATCTCGTCGATGAAGATTATTGAGGGAGCGTGCTTCTTTGCACCGTCAAATATCTCCCTGAGCCTCTGCTCCGACTCACCGTAAAACTTGCTCATTATCTCGGGTCCGTTAATCGATACAAAGTAAGCATCAGTTTCGCTCGCAACCGCCTTGGCAAGGAGCGTCTTACCAACTCCGGGAGGACCTATCAGGAGCACGCCCTTTGGCGGGTCAATGCCGAGCCTTCTGAATAGCTCCGGGTGCTTCAGAGGAAGCTCTATCATTTCTCTAACCTTCAGTATCACATCCTTTAGTCCCCCTATGTCATCATACGTGATAGGCCTTCCTTCCTCGCCCTCTACTGGCTTGTCAGATATAACAACCTGAGTATCGTCCGTAATAAGCACGATTCCGGGCGGCCTAACGGAGACAACCGTGAAGACCATGGACTGGCCAAGCACCGGTATGAGCACCTTATCTCCTTGCACAACCACGAAATCTATGAGCCTCTTCTTCACGTAACTCGAAAAGCCTTCATCAACGCTTACCTGGAAGGAGGAGGAGGCCAGTTTAACCATCTGTGCGGGCTTATAAGATGCCTTCCTCACTATGACACGATCTCCAAGCGATGCCCCTATGTTTTGCCGCGTAAGACCATCCATCCTTATTATGTCCTGATCCTGGTCCTCAATGTAAGCCGGCCAAGCAATGGCTGCACTTCTTCTCTTGGCAAAGAGCTCTACTACATCACCAACTTCTACTCCCAAAGCTTGAAGGGCTGCCTGGTTTATCCTAACCTTCCCTCTTCCATAGTCGCGCGGCTTAGCGTCTGCAGCCCTCAATATTACCTCACGCTTTTCCTCCCCCTCCTGGGACAAATCCTTCACCACGATAATATCAATAACACGGCTTTAACCCTATCGCACTGAAGTTTCTAATCTATTGAGGTCATACCGAAAGCTGAAAAAGTAAAAGGTTAAATCAGTGTGACAATTTAATCATATGGCCTATGATCAATCGGAAGAGGAGAGAGTATCCTACGATCGTTCAGTAACGGCGCTTATAGAACACACAAGGATCGTTCAAGAGGCGCTCAGGGCGGTTCTTCAAACCGCTGATGGCGTGGAGAAAAGAGATGCAACGATCTCCTCCTCAGCTTACAAGAAGGTCCTGGAGCTCAAGGAGGTCGAGGAACTGAACGTAAGAAAGCGCGTGGAGAAAACGCTCGCGGAGGCACAACTTATTTCAAATTTCGCAGCTAGCCTCCTTGCCACCGATGATCTAATAACTGAGATCTCCTCCTTCGCGGAGGCAGTAAGCTTTAGGCTAAATGCCATGACAAGTGAGGACTTCTGCTTAATGCTAAAAAACAGCGATAAGGAGAGCGCCGAGTTCATAAATGGTATAACGGAGGTTGTAAACATGGCTTTTGAGGCCTTTGAAAAGGCAAAGACCGCGCTGCAATCTCTCAAGAGCGATACTCGCAAGGCCGTACAGGTAACGTATGAGGTAGACCAAATAGAAGCAGAGGTAGACCACAAACAAAGACAGCTTGACCTGATGTTGCTCAAATATAACTTCGCTCTACCTTGCATATTGCTAATGCATGAAACGGTCCAAAGGGCAGAGGAGATGGTAGATTCCATTCAAAGGTTTGGGAGCTCCGTTAGGATTCTTGCTCTGATGCGCGGAGGAATGTTTTGAGGCCGCCTGAGTAAAGCGCGGCCGTAAAGCCCGTGATCACCACATCCCACCAGTAAAGTATAAGCCTTATCAGCAATGTAGCGGCTATGGCTATACCGCCTGGTACCCCAAGCGCTATGTACGACACGCTCATTGCTGCCTCCACAAAACCCAGCATACCGGGTATGCCTATTGGAATGCTTGTGACAAGCTCGCCAACCAGCATGACGAGGGTTATCTCCCAAAAGTTTATGCCAGTGTAGTTTAGCGAGATAAATACCCAATATGAAACCAGCGCCGCGACAAGAAGCCTACAGATGATTATGACCAAGGATAGAAGTGCCCCCATAGGGGAGTGCCACATGCTTGCAATCGCATCGCTGAACTCCGCGGTTGTCCTAGTAGCCCTTTCCCTAACCCTTTTATCCACAGTCACCTTCTTTATGAACTTATAGTAGAAGCTGAAAAGGTGATTTCCCGTCCAAGCCACCAAACCCCTGTGCCTCGATGCCACGAGTACGAAAAAACCTGCTCCTGCTGCGATCACAACGATGAAAATGAAGGGATATATCAGGTGAAAGGCGGGTCTATCATAGAAGTATATGATAAATATGCTTGCAGTGGTAATAACAACGTAGGCAAAAGCGTAAATTACCCTTTGCATGATCACGGATGCAGTTGACGCCGAAGTGTTCTTTCCCTCTTTCCCCATCAGTATAGCGCGGGACACGTCCATTAATATGCCTGCAGGCGTAACGTAGAGAAGAAATAAGCTCGACCAAGTTATGATAACGCTTTTTTTGAGCTTCACATTGATCCCTCCGCTCAGGAGGAGGACGTGCCAAGAAAGCGCATATAAGAAAAGACCAAAAAGCTCAAGGCCTGCGCCGCCCAGCAAGAGCCTTGGATTTGTCCTCGATATTATGGTTATGACGTCCATCTCCTTAAACAGGTACCCTATGAGCACGGCCATTACCAGCACTATGACGACCACGACGGCAAGGCGCAGGATTCCATACTTCATAAACTTATAGAACAGGCGTATAAATGTCTATTTTCAAGCTGTCCTGATCGGTCAAACAGGCTCTACGATCGCACAAGGCTTTACTTTGAGCAACAACTACTATTATGGCAAAGGGTGTATTCAACGGCCGCTCAGTATTAGTGCTGGACAAGAAAGAGGGGGGCTCCATTTACGCCCTTGGGTATTACGGGCGCACGTTATCCGTTTACAAACCCAAGGGACGTGAGATAGAGTCGGAGCTGGAGCTATCTCCTGTGGAAGCCCTCTACCTAGCTCGCCAAGGTACACTGGAGGTTTACTTTAAGGGAAGGAAAATCTCGAATGATGAACTCAGGGAGATCTTGGAGCGCGACTTCATACACTTCAAGGAGCTTTTCATGGTTTACGATGACCTGAAGGCCAAGGGATATATAGTTAAGCCGGGCATGAAGTTCGGGGCAGACTTCGCGGTTTATGAGCACGGACCAGGAATTGACCACGCGATCTTCTTAGTTCACGTAGTGCTGGCCTACGATGCCTTCGAGCCTGAGGAGATAGTCAGGGCTGGAAGACTTTCTCATGGAGTTAGAAAGCGCTTCGTCATGGCATATCCCAACGTTTCAAGCGGAAAGGTCGAGTACGTCGTGTTCCGCTGGGTCAAGCCTTGAAGGCCGACCTCAGAGGTCTTTTCTCTATTTTGTTCGACGTCCGAACCCAGTTAACTCCAGCGTTAGAGCCAGCCAAAAGTATCGCATCCCTCTTCTCGATAAGCCTCTCCCTATAACTCATCAAATCTTTCAACATCACTGGTATCTCTCCCTCCACGCTGTGCTTAGGTTTAAAGCCAAGCGAGGGAAGCACACATCTTTCTACGTTGTAGTAGTGATGCTGGGCTTCAACCCTGGGATCTGGTACCGGTTTTATTTGAACGTTCAACCCGAGCTCGTCTCCCGCCTTCTTAACCATATTAGCAAGCTCCATTACGCTCCTGCTTTCAGCGTACTGGTTAACCACCCTCATGGTGCCCTGCTCAGGAGGGTGCTCAATTAGGAGAGAGAGTGCCTCTATGCTATCCTCGAGCGATATAAATCCCCTGGTCTGACCGCCTTCACCGTAAGGCGTCAAAGGAATCCCTGCCACAGCCTCAACGCAGTACCTGTTGAGAACTGTTCCCCACACCTCGTCGAAGTCAAAGCGAGTTCTCAGTTCGTCGCTTTTCATTTCCTCGGTCCTGGTTCCGTAAACCGGGCCCTGATGAACGTCGGTTGCCGTCAGTCCCCAAATCTTTACCGCGAACGATATGTTATTACTGTCATGAACCTTGCTCCAGTGATACCAACTGCCAGCCTGTCTGGGAAAAGGCAACCTATCTTTCCTTCCCTGATATTCGATCTCAAAGTATCCCTCGGGTATGTCCACGTTAGGTGTTCCATACTCACCTAGCGTTCCCATCTTCAATAAATGAGCTTTTGGTACGCTCTCCTTGATTGCGTAAAGCAAGTTCATGGTACCTATTACGTTGTTCTCCATGGTGAACACGGCGTGGTATAAGTCTATCTGAGAGTAAGGCGCGCTTCTCTGCTCGGCGAAGTCAACTATCGCATCTGGTTTTTGCTCCTCAATGAATGAGGAGATGAAACCGTAATCCCTTAAGTCACCCTCCCTGAATGTGATGTCAGCCCCGAAAATCCGCTTAACGGCCCTGAGGCGATCTTCCATGCTGCTTATCGGTATGGCGGACCACGAACCTACCTCCTCGACCGCCTTTCTCGTGTAGAAATTATCGGCCCCGCATACCTCGTGCCCCCTTTCTATCATCCTCAATGCCAAGGGCCAGCCCAAATAACCGTCAATTCCTAAAATCATTACCTTCATATGCTGCCGCCTCCGAGGGGCATAAGCGTGTTGGCATTTGCGCTGTCTTCATAAAAAATCACTTGGATTTCTTTCCCTTTTCTTCCTGCTGCTTCTTGGCCTTTTCCTGCTTGTAAACCTCGTCAAGCAAAGGCGATCTTTGTTGTCCTCCCATAAGAGGGTAAACAGCGTCACAAATAAGGGTTTTCGGTTTTTAAGTAAGGCGCCAGCGCAGTTAATGATCACTAACGATAGAGGTATGGCCTCATCGGTTCTTATGCTCTTCAGGACTTGACCCGGATCCATGTTAACGTAAAAGTCGAACCCTCCCTTTGGAGATGATCCCTGAATTTTGAGGATCTCCCTTAAATCGCTCGTAGGGGATCCGAACACCAGAAACGTCTCCTCAGGACTTTCCTTCTTCACGCGAGCCAAAGCCAAAGGAAGTGCCTTCCTGTATTCGCAGCCAAACCTAGAGGTGCCTATTTTGATCCCTTTGAGCTTGCTCAAAGTTGTACTCAGAGCTTCATGGGTTAACTCGACGTAAAATCCAGAGTAACCAACGCTCGCCGACGCCTCCGCCCGCAAGGGGCTGAGCGAAGTTATCCTAACGAACGTCACTCCCTTTATTCCAGGTGGAGCTGGAACCAATTCTCTTTTTCCCTCGAGGACGGCAAATCTATTCTCATCAACCATGGCCTTGTTACCCTCCACAAATGCCACTCTTACATCACCTATGGCGATCCTTCTCGTTTCAGGATGCGTTGGTATTCCGAGCGGAGGCATGAGGCCAGCAAACCTAAGGGAGTCGGTCAGCGGAAAGATCTTCTTCCTGAGGTAGGGAGGTATGACGCTGAACTTCAAGAGAGTTTCCAGATCCTTGCCGAAGGGCGAATCCTTAGACGCGTCTTCGCGGTAAATTATTATCCTGTGAACGTTGGCCATGGCCGAAAACCTTGCCAAAAAGCCCGCCCTTACGGTGAAGTCTACGAGGTTCCCATGAGTGGAAAGCGTCGTATCCGGGATGACTAAGCTGAGCTGCGAGGACCATCCGTGCATAAAGGGAGTGGTTGCATGCTTAAAAGGGAGAACGTTATTTTCTTGATTAGACATGGGACACCGTAGTAAGCACGCCCCTCACAGAGGGTCTTTAGCTTATAGGCCTAGAAAAAGAGCAAAGAGTATAGTTCCATGGGTGAGGACCTGGGTGCTTTCATCGTCAGGAGGGCTTGCTGGCCTTCCCGCTTACAAGGTAGGCATGGGTCACCTCGTTTACACCGAGAGCTACAAGGCTTCCCCAAACTTTGGAAGGGATGTCAGCCTCCCATACACTCTTCTGGAAGTTCCCCCCATAACGGTTATGGCAGTGAGGGTTTACAACAACGGCAAATGCCTTGGAGAAAGCTGGGCCACCCTAGATGAATCTACCGTTAAGAAGCTCAAAAGGAAGACAAAGCCGGGCAAGGGCCTTACAATCGATGAAATCAAAAAGCTAACCTTTGATGTAGTCAGGGTTCTGATTGCCACAAATCCGGATCAAACTGGCATGAGAAAGAAGACCCCAGAAATATTGGAGATACCGGTGGACGCTGAACCCTCCAAGGCACTGGATTTAGCTATCGCGTGGCTTGGAAAAACGCTTAAGCTTGACAACGAGGCCTTTCCAGCGTTCAAGCTAGGGGCAGCGGTCGATGCGGTAGCGATAAGCAAAGGAAAGGGCATGGCTGGTCCAATAGCTAGGTTTGGCATGAAATTATTACCCCACAAGTCAAGAAAGACAAAAAGGGGACCTGGAGCAACCGGTCCTCAGCGCCCAGGCGTCGTTCCTGCCACTGTGGGCAGGCCTGGACAGATGGGGTTCCATCACAGGGTGGATCACAACAAGAAGATCGTGCTTATAACGGACTCATCCAAGTTCAAGTTCAATGGAGGGATAAAGCACTACGGCGTGCCCCATTCAACTCTTATAGGGGTTTCGGGCTCCGTGCCAGGGCCGGCCAAGAGGCTCGTCCTTCTCAGATTATCGGTGAAGGGCAAGCCCATCGAACCGCCCGCAATAGCTTATAACTCCATATCTTAGGTGCAAAAGAGATGATGCAATCTTTAGAAAAGCGCGTTGTACCCCTATTTGACATGACGGGATCAGAATCGGGAACCGTGGAGGTAACGCTACCTCAACCACTTTCCATCAGAGATGATCTCATACTTAAGGCGTGGATAGCGTCGCAATCCAGATCCGCGCAACCGCAGGGCAGAAGTCCTGAGGCTGGCCGTGGAGTAAGCGCGGTCTCATGGGGAACCGGAAGAGGAATATCTAGAGTTCCTAGGACCGAAACCGGCCGTGCGGCCTTCATTTCTAGTGCTAAGGGCGGTCACCTAGCCCATCCGCCCAGAGTGGAGGAAAAGTACAAAAAATCAATAAACGAGAAAGAGAAAGAACTGGCCAGACTTCATGCCCTCTTAAGCGCTTTCTCTTTCGACAAAGTCAGGGAAAGAGGGCATTTAATCCCTGAAAAAATAAAGTCTCTACCAATAGTAGTAGAGGATAGGATAGAGGAAGCTACTAAAACCATAGAGGTACACACGGTCCTCTCAAACCTAGGGTTGAACGCTGATGTCGAAAGGGCAAAAAAAGGCACTAAAATAAAGAGTGGAAGGGCAAAGATGAGGGGAAGAGGAAAAAGGGTACCCAAGTCCCTGCTTATAGTTGTTTCAAGAAAGGATGCACCAATCTTGAGGTCTGGTAAGAACATGCCAGGAGTGGAGGTCAAGTACTATAAAGATCTTGGCATACCTTCCCTGGCGCCGGGAGGTCAAGCTGGAAGGTTAACATTATGGTCCAAAAGCGCCCTTCAGGAGGTTGAGAAAGAATGGCTTACGAAAGCGTTTTAATATCACCGGTATCAAGCGAGGAAGCCATAGCGGAAAGGGAGAAAAACAACGTGCTTACTTTCTACGTTTCGCGCAGCGCAACAAAAGATAAGATCAAAAGGGAAATAGAAAACAGGTTCAAGGTTAAAGTGATCAAAGTAAACGTTGAAAATACCTTTAAAGGAAAGAAGGCATATGTTAAGCTCGCGCCAGAGTTCAAGGCCACCGAGTTGGCCACGAACCTTGGGCTACTGTAGGTGATTTGATTGGGAAAGCATATTTTGGTTCAAAGGGAAGGAAGAGGTAACATAAACTTTAGGTCGCCCTCGTGGCTCAGAAGGGCAAGAGTATCTTTTCCGCCACCCGGAACTACGGGAGAGTACGTCGTAAGCGACCTAGTTCACGAGCCAGGAAGAGGGGCTCCTCTTGCCCTACTGATCTCGAAAGATGACCAGAGCAAGAAGTTCTACGTGGTAGCAGCGGAGGGTATCGGAATTGGAAACACCATTAGGATTGAGCCGGAAGACCAGTACAAACCAGGAGACATCCTAAGGCTCTCCAAGATACCTGATGGCGAAAGGGTATGCTCGATCGAACTAAGGCCAGGGGATGGAGGAAAACTAGTAAGGGCTTCAGGCGAGTACGCGATAGTTTCAGGTCATAGTCCAACTTCAGTAAGCGTCGTTCTCCCATCTAAGAAGGTGAAAGTTCTCCCTTCCGACTGCAGGGCAATGATAGGAGTTATTGCAGGAGGAGGAAGGGCCATGGCACCAATGTTAAAGGCCGGAGTTGCGTATCACCTTTACAAGAGAAAGGCAAGGAAGTGGCCTCAGGTAAGAGGGGTTGCGATGAACGCAGTCTCTCATCCTCACGGAGGAGGTGGACATCAATCCGTAAGCAGGCCATCCACGGTTGCAAGAAACACGCCACCTGGAAGAAAGGTGGGTCACGTGGCCGCGAGGAGGACGGGAATCAGAAAACGCTAAAATGGGTGTGGTGACATATACTTATGTCTACCGTTTTTCGCTATCGCGGATACACCCTTGAACAGTTACAGGCAATGAACGTAAGCGACCTTGCAATGCTTTTGAAAACGAGGGAAAGAAGGTTTCTGCTAAGAAACTACCGCACGTATTATCCCCACATAATGAAACAAATAGAGAAAAAGAAAGGGCTTGAAAAGCCAATAAAAACCCACCTTAGGGAGCTAGTGATATTGCCACAGATGGTTGACCTAACCTTTGCCGTGTATAACGGAAAGGAGTTCGTACCAGTTAAGATAACACCTGAGATGATTGGCCACAGGTTAGGCGAGTTCTCGATAACCTGCAAGAAGGTAATACATGGGGAGCCTGGGCTCAAGGCCACGCGTTCGAGCTTCGCAGTACCTCTTAAGTGAAAATTTTTAAAGAGCTATTCCCCTTTCAGCTAAAGCGTGGGGCATGGTCTCAATGGAGAAGCTCTTGGTCCAACCAAAGGGCGCCTTGTGGACCTCAAATCCTTTTTCCGCCAACCTCTTGGCAATTTTAGATAGAAGCTCAATGGCCTCCGGGGGGCTCAGGGGAGAGCTCGTGAGGTGGACAAACGGGTAAACCACAAACTCATTTTCCTTAACCTGGGCGGCGTCCTTAGCAAGTATTTCAATCAGTGGACCTATCTTCTCCTCGTTATCCCCTACCTCAAGCGAAACGAAAAAAACGAGACATTTATTGTAGGCCATCTTTTGCCCCTTGGGAGCTAGCTCCGCAGCTTCTATCTCTTTCTCAACTGGTACGTAAGAGAACTTTCTGGCATGTATGAGCAAAGCCCTCATCCTATCCTCTCACCTATTTCGCTCCTATAATAAGAAATTATTTCACTTACCTCATCGAGGTCAATGCGCTTGAATTCGAAGTTGTAATCGCGAAGCTTAGCAAGGGCAGAGGGGCTTATGGAGGGGGCCGCAAGTATCCCCCTAACTTCTTCGCCTTCGCTCACGTGCCTTCTAACGGAAGCTATGAAGCGGCTGAGCTCTGAAACATTTTTGCTTGTTGCCTCCTTCTTCGTGAGCAGAACAACCGTTTTCTGTCCCCTTGAGTCAATGCCTATTAGGTCCACGAAACCTGACTTCAGCTCTTCGTTCGACGGAAGAGGCTTAAACCCAGTCTCTATAAGCTCTGGCTTTAGCAGCACAGCGGTTAAAAGCTCCCCATCGCCAGGCTCAAGCAAAAGCGTGCCATCGACCAAGTTCGTGCTTACGACAGCGTAAACACGATTAAAGTCAAACTCAAGCGAGTGAAGCCTCTCAATTATGCCATTTCCGCCCCGAGCTCCGCTTTCGTCGGCTTCTTCTTTCTCAGCAACTACGGAGACAACATCACCGCAAAGCACTTTTACGGAGTCGCAGGCATCCCAAGATATAACGGCTTGCGTTGAGAAGTTGTCCCTCTGAACGATTATCGACCAGTCGCTTTTGATCAGCAAGATCCTTTCTCCGTTAGCAAGATAGGGCTGACCGTCCTTACGTATTGAAAAACTTCCTATGACTATCAGGGAATGCCTGTAAAGCAGCGATTTTTTTATCTCTTCGCATGCCTTGCTAGGGTCCGGTTCATACAGAAGCTCAACCGGCTTCCTGCTAGGCATTTTATAAGTGACCCGATCAAGGCATAAAAGCTAAGCGCTGAAGGTTATAGGATATCCTCAGGTTTTTAAGTGATCGCCAGTTAAAAAGTATGGTTAGCCGTCTGCTTAAGAGGATATCAAAGAACGTGTGGGAAATCCCGGAAAACTCTGTACAGGGAATGAGGGTGCCGGCGAGGTTTTACTCGTCCGACAAACTAATAGCTGACCTGGATGAGAAAGCCATAGAGCAAGCCATAAACGTCTCAACCCTGCCAGGAATAAAGAAGTATTCCATAGCCATGCCCGACGCGCACTGGGGGTACGGCTTCCCAATAGGTGGAGTGGCCGCCTTTGATCCAGATGAAAATGGCATAATAACGGTTGGGGGCATAGGTTTTGACGTCAACTGCGGCGTTAGGCTCATCGCGACGAACCTCGATGAAAAAGACGTAAGACCTAAGATAAGAGCGGTAATGGATTCCCTCTTTGAAGGGGTCCCGGCAGGGCTGGGCTCAGAGGGACTTCACCTATCGCAATCAGAGCTAAATGAGGTAATGGTTGAGGGAGCTCGCTGGGTCGTTAAGAAGGGATACGGATGGGAAAGGGACCTTAACCACATAGAGGAGGGTGGGATGATTGAGGGGGCCGATCCTAGCAACGTGAGCAAGAGGGCAAAGGAAAGGGAGGCAAACCAGATAGGAAGCCTAGGCTCCGGAAACCATTACTTAGAGGTCCAGGTTGTTGACGAGGTTTACGATGAGGAAGCGGCAAAAGCATACGGCATAAAAAAAGGCCAAGTGGTAATAATGGTGCACACGGGCTCAAGAGCCATGGGTCACCAGATAGGCATGGATTACATAGAAGAAATGGCTCCAGCCATGAAGAAGTACGGCATAGAGGTAAGGGACAAGGAACTTGTAAGTGTGCCCTTCAACTCCCCGGAGGGAAGGAAGTACTTCTCAGCGATGAACGTTGCCATGAACATAGCATGGGCAAACCGGGAAATGATAACATACTATGCCCGCCAAGCCTTTGCAAAGGTCTTTTCTTCATCTCCGGAATCGCTTGGTATGGAACTCGTCTACGATGTAGGTCACAACACTGGAAAACTGGAACTTCATAAAGTAGATGGAAAAATGAAGCAGCTAATTGTCCACAGGAAGGGCTCGACCCGTGCGCTCGGTCCCGGCAGACAAGAATTGCCTCCGGAATACAGGGGCGTGGGGCAACCTGTTCTCATAGGCGGAAGCATGGGCACTTACTCGTACGTCCTCAAGGGCACCACAAAGGGCATGGAGGAGACCTTTGGCTCAGCAGTCCACGGAGCGGGAAGAAAGATGAGCCGGATGCAGGCCAAGAAAGAGTACAGAGGAGAAGAACTTGCCAAAGAGCTCGAAAGAAGAGGGGTTATAGTGAGGGGGCATTCCTGGTCAGGTCTGGCTGAGGAGGCCCCGGATGCCTATAAGGACGTGAACGACGTCGTGACGGCCATTCACGATGCGGGCATAGCTCTTATGGTAGCAAGACTGAGGCCAATTGGAACAGTGAAGGGATGATGAGATACGAGGTCTACCCTCACACAGCAGACGCGGGAGTAAGGGGAATCGGAAAAACGGTAAGCGAGGCCTTCGAAGGAGCTGCTATGGCCACCTTTGGCTGACCTTGACCACGTTAAACCGGAGGTCGCCGTGAGCATAGAGCTTTCCGCGGACTCTCTTGAAGATCTGCTGGTCAAGTGGCTCAACGAACTTATATCTCTTTCATCCCTTGAGGGCCTCATTTTTTCAAAGTTTGAGGTAAAAGTTTATGAAAGAAACTTCTACCTAAAGGGAAAAGCTTGGGGCCAGGACATGAGATCCGTTCCCGTTCATGAAGAAGTGAAGGCTGCTACGTATGCCGACTTAAAGGTTGAAAAAATAGGCGATAAGTGGATCGCGCAGTGCATTGTTGATGTTTAAGACTTGGAACCTGACTTAAGAGCCCTAAGACTCTGCTCGTAAGGAGGGGTAGCTATTCCCTTTTCCGTAACTATGGCCGTAATGTTTTCTGGTGGTGTCACATCGAAAACGGGATTATAGACGTTTTCTCCAGCCGTGCTTATCTGAACTCCCCTTATTTGGGTTACCTCCTCGGGGGGCCTTTCCTCAACCTTTATGTCCTTTGTGCCCAACTGAACGGTAGAAAGCGGCGCAACCACGTAAAAGGGTATGCCAAAATACCTCGCTATGATTGAAAGCGAGAAAGTTCCTATTTTGTTGGCAGTTGAACCATCCTCCACTATTCTGTCAGCTCCCACAAATATTGAGCGCACGCCCCTTCTCTGGATGGTTATAGCGCTGGCTCCGTCAACAATAAGCGTAAAGGGGATTCCCTCTTTCTGAAGCTCGTAGACGGTTAACCTGCTTCCTTGAAGCCAGGGCCTGGTTTCTAGCGAAATTACGTGTATCTTCTTGCCCTCTCTCCAGGCCGTCTTTATAACGCCGAGAGCCGTGCCAAGGTAACCAACGGCTAGCGCACCGGTATTGCATATCGTCATGACCGTGTCTCCGTCGTTTATGAGAGAGGCACCTATTTTACCCATGTCTATGGCAGCTTGCCTGTTCTCTTCATCTATGTGCTTGGCCTCGGTTTCCGCAGCGATCGCAGGGTCTCTGCCTGACTCATAGGCGCCCTTGGCCGCCGATAGAACCCTGTTTACCGCATAGAATAAGTTATAAGCGGTCGGCCTTGAAGAAAGAAGGGCGTCAAGACCGTCTTTCGCGCCCTCAATACCAAGTCCATTGTTAACGGACTTGGCGATCTCCATGCAGGCGCCGTAAGCAGCAGCCA
>ERZ1669250.575-NODE-575-length-15827-cov-4.076782_pt1 | contig 15827 bp, 16 predicted proteins | sample MGYA00579295_ERZ1669250 | MGnify/ENA primary metagenome ERZ1669250 (study PRJEB41166, sample SAMN08046056) | hot springs metagenome | biome: hot spring; feature: acid hot spring; material: thermophilic sediment; isolation source: thermophilic sediment from acid...
CTCTTCCTACCTTAGTAGAAAGCTCCTTCAACAACTTTAAAATCCTGTACCTTTCGACCTGTTTCTTGTCCATTTTTCTCAGAAAATGCCCCTAACGCATTTTTAACCTTTACTGCACTCCATTAAAGATTGAGGTAGGCGGCCGTTGAAAGACTGCCCTTAAGTTGCCTCTAGACCTAGAGATAAACTGGGTTCAACTGCACTAGCCAGCTCCCACTTGACCGAGGAACAATTCTTGTTCGGCGCATTTCTATGGTGTCACGAGTGTACCCACGTTTTTGCCCTTAACGGCATCAATCAGATTATTCGGAATAAGCCCGTTAAATACAATTAATTTAATATTGGTACCCGGGAGACCGCTAACGGTTAACGGATCAACTATTGAGTGTATCCCTGGTGTATAGGAAGCGCGCTCAATTAATTTAGATAGTTCAGAGTAGTTGAGCTCCTTCAACAACTTAGCGTCTACGTTATACCTAGGATCCTTGTCATAAATACCGTTCTGATCAGTCGCCTTTAATATTAGATCAAAGTTTAATGCCCTAGCTAAAAGAAACGCTACATAATCCGTAGTCATACCAGGTCTTAATCCCCCCATTACAACGAATCCTTTTCTTTTAAAAATTGATTTTGCGCTCAAAATTGATTTTGCGATTTGAAATTCGCCAAGCGCGCTGCTAATTAATTCTGCGTTTAGTCTTGAGACCGAAATAGCAAACCTATCTTTCTGATAATTTTTTAATCCAAGCTCAGAAGCGACCGCTATATATTGTCTTGCAATCTCACCCCCGCCAACTACAATACCCAAGCGATTTCCTTCACTCAGTAATTGGCGGATAGTCCTAGAATAGTCGCGAATCAACGCGCCTTTTAAAGGGCTCGCTAAAATCGAACCCCCAATTCTCAAAACTGCATCCAAACTAATCCCTTTAAAAATACTTTAGAGCTAAAAAGCGTTAAGTTCACGTGAATTCTACTACTTTATTTATAGATAGAATTTAGAAAAGCTAGAAACCCGACGCTTCAGCCAAAAAATAGGCGAAACTCTGCCTCTTCGATAACAATTATAAATTGCCCCAGCTATAGATCGGATTAATGAACCCTACGCTTTAGATCCCGTCGGAATACGTAAACAGAAAATTACCCAGCATCTCGTGAAACACACAACCTTTTAGAATGAATCCGACCAAAATAAGAGGAAAACAACGGCCAGGCCCCTTTTTCAAATGCCTAGAGTATCCGCGATAACGGTAAGTCGGTAGCCATCATGAAAATAACCCGCCAATCATAAAGTTGTGTTTTTAAATATAGATTTTTATCCTACAAAATACCCTTCTCGCTGAGGCAACAACGCGAATAACTCTAAACCCTTAACGTGCATTTAAATCGTTAAAATGAAAATTAAGTCATGCTTAAAATTGGCGAGCTATCTTAACTCAAAATGTTATATCAACCGGATTATGATGGAAAAGGTTTCTATAACCTAAGTCAGTCACTCATTGAATTCTTCGGAGGAAGAACAGAAAGGAAAGGAATTTCATACTCAATTCCTAACAACGAAAACCTTGCATTATTTTTATTTGACGCGATGGGAATTTCAACCCTAGAAAAGGCTGGCCTTTTAGATCATCCCCATGAAGAAATAACGTCGGTATTTCCATCTACTACCGCAACTGCGTTAACCACGCTTTTTACGGGCAAGACACCAGCTGAGCACGGCGTATTCGGATTCATGACTTTTACCAGAGAAACGGGCGGGGTAGTAAACATGCTAGGGGTAGCGCATCCCATGGGCCCACAATTACCGATAAATTACGAAAAATTAACGTCTAAAGGAGAACGCCTAGGAAAAAAATTATCCTCACTAGGAGTTTCATCCGTAGCAGTCCTACCAAAAAGCGTTTCTAACACCCCAATGTCAAATTTTGATGATGAAGGATTTTCCGCTATAACGCCTTATTACGACCTCTGGGATCTAAAAACGATTGTAAATAAAGAATTAAGCAAAAAAGGTCGCAGATTCGTGTACGTCTACGTGCCTTACGTTGACACGCTATCTCATCACTACGGGCCTTACAGCGAAGAGGCAAAAGAGGCGAGCAAAGACCTGCTAAACTTCTTCGAAGACGTTACAAGAAGCGCAAAAGATTTTACGATTTTAGGTACCGCCGATCACGGACAAGTCGAAGTCGACCCAGCCCAAGCTCCCCCGCAAGAATTACTATCACTACTTGAGGTCCCCCCATACGGAGATTCAAGGGCCATGTTTTTGAAAACTAGGTACGTCGAGAAAGTAAAGAATTACCTATCGGATAACTACCCAGAATTCTACATCGTTGAGAGAGAAGACGTATTAAAACAAAAGCTACTTGGACTAGACGTGACGGCTTTCCCGGAAAGGTTAGGTGACCTACTCGTTTTACCCCAATCTAGGAGGCTCCTAATATATCCTTATACTGATAAAGAGGCAAATGAATCATTTAATTATAAAGGGCACCACGGGGGCCTTAGTCCCGAAGAAGTAAAAATACCACTATTCATAAGGCCGTAGCTTTATGATTTATCTGATATAAATATCCAGATTTAAAACCGGGGGTGCAGCCGTTTCCCTAAATAAAATATAATCAATTTCGCCCACAGTTATTAACGAACCTAGTGGAGTTCCAGTGACGGGTAAGCTAGCCAATCCAGACATATTTATAAACCCTGAACCAGTACGATCTATGCCTCATAATCGGAAATTTTGTGCTGGTGAACTACAATGAAAGCAGTAATTACCGCCGCAGGAAGGGGAAGCCGGATGAGCCCTAGTACGAGGGCCATACCAAAAGGGCTTTTACCTCTTTTTTCAAATTATAACGGAAAATTTTCAGTTGTACCAATAATACAACTAATAATCGATAATTTAGCTGTTAGTGGGGTAGACGACATATGCGTGGTTGTGGGCGAAAAAAAAGATCCCTTGATAACTTATCTTTTAGGCGGAGGCAATCGCCTAACTTTCGTTCAGCAGGATCCGCCTCTGGGCTTCGCAGATGCCGTATCTAAAGCTAAAGATTTCGTTAAAAACGACCCTTTTTTTGTCCACGCCGACGATGGAATAGCGTTTTCGAATAAGAGAAATCTACTTTTAACGATGTGGGATAAAATAAAGGAAGGAGCTGACGCGGCGCTATTGGTCAGGGAGACGCCAGAAGCCTTCAGAGGGGGAGTGGTCGTAGGAAAAAAATCTGGAGATCATATAGACGTAGAGGACGCACTAGAAAAAGTTTCAAATCCACCTTCAAATTGGGCTTTAACCGCGGTCTACGCATTTTCTAGGAAATCCATGAACTATATATCTGCGGTAAGAACTGGAAGGACCGGAGAAGCGGAATTAACAGACGCGATTTCTAATATGGCAAAAGAGGGAAGGGTAGTAGCCATAGAACTCGATAATAAAAACGAATTCTGGCTTAACGTTGGAAACCCAGAATCTTACCATGACGCACTAGAAATTTCTTATAAAATGTCAAAGCCCGACCAACATTAAATATTTTTTCCTATATATTCATAAACGGCGCCAAACGCCATTTCTTTGAATCCTAAGGTCTTCAGATTCCGTTCTAAAATAGCCTCAATCTGGTCGTTTGTCAAACTTTCTTCATAAATCAAGCGAATGCCGTCGAACAACCTAAAATTGCTCCTGGTCGCCAGCAGGGCAAGCACGGGGACGGCGACCCTCAAATAAACCCTAATTAATTCGCGCTTTACGGAAGATCTGGGTTTACCTATACTTATGATGAAAAAGGTTCCTCCGTCTTTTAAAATGGCTTTTAAATTCTTAATAACGTCATCGTAATTGGCACTTGCGTGAAGCGAAAAACTCATTACTATGTAATCAAAAACCTTACCTTTAAAAGGCGGTTTCTCGAAAACGGCCTGAACCCGATCGCCATCCGCTACGCTAAGCATATTATGGCTAGCATCAAGCATTATCGTTTTGATCCTACCGCGGGCAAGCAACTCGCTCACGGCCCCTCTCCCCGAGCCCGCGTCTAAAACTAAATCTCCTGGTTTAATACCGAGCCTCAATACTTCCATTCTCCATTTTTTAATCATAAAGAGGCTTACCGCTAGGCTCCCCTTTTCATAAATAGAGGGAGCTTGATCGTATATACGGTTTAACGAAGACCAAAGGCTTCCTAGACCACTACTCATCTGCGCCCTCCCTCCACTGGCATTTCGCTCTGAAGGACGCGCTGACCCAACAGTTTATAGCCAAGGGCTAAGGCTTTTTGCACGAGCATTAATAAAAAATAATAACAAATTTAAACATAGTTTAGAAAACCTTTTATCGGAATCAAAAAATCAAACGCTCAAAAGCAATGGTAACAACACGCCCAATATTATCAGGCCTAACGATGAAAGTATAGCTGGGGACAAATACTTGAAATTCCCCGTTGCCTTTCCCGGTAAATAAATTGAGCGCATCACCCTAATGTAGTAGAATACCGACAGCGCGCTGTTAGCTATTGCCACTAAAGTAAACCAGGGAAATCCCCAGATGAAAAAGAGCGTAATAGATTGATTGGCCGCTGAAGCAAAAATAAAGAGCTTCCCCCAAAAGCCCAGCAGTGGGGGGACGCCTATTAAGTTAAGTAATATAACGAGTAAAGAACCCGAGAGGAGGGGACTTGCGGAACCCAATCCCTCCATGCTTTGCAAAGTCAACCTAGAACTATGCATAGCGCCCTTTATAAAAGCAAAAACGCCGGCCTTTGACAAAGCGTAAGATGCAAAGTATATCAATAAACCAACTAAAGCGTAATACTCGGCTTGCGGTACGCCGTAGATTAAAGATGCAGTAAATACAGCTAGTGCCATAACCATATAGCCCACGTGAGCAATGCTAGAATATGCCATCATCCTTTGCACTTCAGACTGCGTCAAACCGCCCAAATTACCTACTAACATAGCTCCTATTGACAGTATAACTAATAGTATTACGAGGATTTTTCCGTAAGCGATCGGCAAGGCAAGCGCGGATAAATCTAAAAGCCTAATAGCTAATGCCAAAGCGCCAAGCTTCATCGTAGAAGATAGCATAGAAACTGGTACTGGATCTGAATAACCATATACATCGGGCAACCACATGTGAAATGGCGGGATACCCCCTTTGAAGCCTAAAGCAACTAGAAATAGTATCATGCCTAAGGTCAAGATCTTGAAGTCGGAAGTCGAGCTTATAATGAGAAAAATTGAAACAACAAGGAATTGAAATGAAAGGGCACTCATAAACGCATACTTTATTGAACCAGTAAGCGACCCGCGATCACCGGCAAGCGAAACCATAGAATAACTCGAGACGGCTACAAGCCCCCAGCCAGCAACTATTAAGAATGCGTTAGTAGATGATGACAGAGCGATAGTGCCAGCTACTCCTAAAAGCAAAGCAAAATCGAACTGCCAGGAGCTTTCCTTTAACCGATTCGATGCGGGAAGCACGAGCATCCCCACCAGTATTGCGGTTAAGGAGACCGTAGCCGACAGACCGTCTATGTAAAAACCACCAAACGGCACGCGAGTAGACTCTAGCAATTGCAAGTGAAAAGGATAAATAGAATAGGCCCAAACTCCAGCTGCCAGAGCAAGCGCTATTTCTCCTAAAACCATCGAAGTTTTCTTCCACGAGCTAGGAAGCAAGGTAAGAATCAACGCGGGAACTCCTATTACCCCAATAGAATACAGAATCGGTTGCGTTTATATCACCTCAAAATCAATAACAGAGCGTAAATCAGCATCATCATGAAAAGGCCAGCGAACAACGCGGTAAGGTATTTTGATATAGAACCGCATTGAGCTTTCCTAAGCTTTACGCTAACAGTTGACAAAGCAGAAGGAATGAAGCCATTATAAAAGTAATCAAAACCCTTGGTTTCAGTTGTTTCGAGAACGCGAGAAATGTCAACAAATCCGCCTACTATTAACCGGTAATAAATTGAATTTATATACCACCTGTCGTAAAGAAACGAATGAAGCCCTGCGATGATTCCTCCGCGACTCAGTTGCGCGTCAAGTAATTCTCTTTTACCTAGGTAGGCATAAACGGCAAACCCAAGACCTGCCAATCCTAACCCCAAAGAAAGGGACAGGGAATAAACGTTAAAGGATGGAAGCGGTGGCATGGCCAATTTAACAAACGAGTCTTCAGTCAATACGCTGTACATCCAATTCGACGCATTAACTGGATAAGGCCAAATAACGCCAAAGAGCAAGGTTATAATCCCCAAAGCGAGGTAAGGGACTAGCATAGGATGACCGGGTTCTTTAATTTCCTTTTTAGAGGGACCGCTGAAAGCCAACATAAAAGCCCTAAATATGTAAAAAGAAGTCATGAAAGCGCCCGCCACTCCTAAAAGGTAAACTGGCCAAATACCCGATTGAAACGCGAGGTCAAGTATCAAGTCCTTATCCCAGAAGCCAGAAAACGGCGGTATGCCAGATAGCGATAACGCGGCAAAAAGGAACGCAATTGTAGTCCACTTCATACCGTGCCATGCCCCACCCATATCTTTAATGTAACGAGATGAGTATTCATGGATTAAAGCACCGGCAGCTAGGAAGAGGGCAGCTTTGAATAGGGCTTGACTTATCATGTGCGAGAAAGCGGAGAAGAAAGCCACCGATGGGGTTACATAGGCGGCAAGCCCAACCGCCAAAAACATATAGCCTAATTGAGACGCCGTAGAAAATGCTAATATTAACTTTAATTCATTAGAAACAAAGGCCTGCGAGGCCATCATAAACGCCGTGAACGCCCCAATAACCGCAATATAAAGGAAGAATGGCGCAACTGAAGACATTATATTTATGGATTGAGCACCGGAAATTATCATCGGCATGAAACGCAGCATAAAATACACCCCGGCGTTGACCATCGTAGCAGCATGTATAAGCGCACTAACGCTGGTTGGCCCCGTCATAGCGGTTACCAACCACTCGTGAAATGGAAATTGGGCGCTTTTGGCAAAAGCCCCCATCGAAAAAAGAAATAAGAAAGGTAACAAGAGGCCTTCCCGATTAAGGCTCGTGAGTATCAAGGGCATTTCTTGAGATATCGTATAAATACTCATGGTCCCCGCTACCTGATAAAGCATCCCAATGCCTATAATAAAACCTATATCTGCAAAACTCGTAAATACAATAGCCCTAACCCCCGAGTTACTTGGCGTTGACCAATTGGGGACACCTAATGCGTATCTGTTTTTATCTCCCACCCATCTTTGTTCTTCATCGGCATACCAATGCCCTATTAACGCGTAAGATGAAAGCGTTGTACCCTCCCAGCCTATTAAAAGCAAAAGCAGATTATTTGCCAATACAAGTAATAGCATGGAACCAACAAAGAAGTCAAAGAAGAACCAATACCTGTGGGTACCTGGATCATCTTCCATGTACTCGTAACTGTAAACGGCTATCGAAAATGATAACCAAGCTACAAGCAAAGCCATTAAGGACGATAAGCCATCGACGAGAATCCCTACAGATACCTGAGTAGAGCCAAATGAAAACCAGCCAAATCCCGTGATGAAAGGTTTGAAGCCGTATGAAAAAGCCGCATAAACCATATAAATGGATAACAAGGCTGGAATTGCTAGAAATACAGATGAAAGCAACGAAGCCCCTTTCTTATGGTTGATTCCTAAGGGAAGCGACGCTACCGCACCAAAAAACGGGAGCAACCATATGGAATTTAAGTACAGGTAACTCAATTCATTCACCTCAAATAAGCGTAAAGCGGGCTAAGCATAAGGTTAGGAAATAGAAAGAATAACAGACCAAAGGCCGCGATAACGGCCATTGGCAATAGGAAGTAAAGCCCCCCTTCTTTTATCGTAGGATTTCCGAGTGGCCCAAAGAAAACCTTCTTCATAGTGACGAAGGAATAAGCTGGGGTAATACCCAGGCTTATCAACGAAAGGGCAAAAACCAAAAGTCCCCAACTACCACGGCCCATAAAGGAATACGCAATGCCAAGTAATATAAATAGTTTACTAAAGAATCCTATGGAAGGAGGTAAACCAGATAAATTCATAAATCCCCAAAGAGAGAACGATGCCGTATAAGGCATTTTTTTAGCCAGGCCACCCATTTTCCGAACGTCCCTTAGCCCATCGTTTTCGGTTATCATGACGCCGGCAGAAGAGAACAGAACTGATTTTCCAACTGCATGAGCGTAAAATTGTAAAATTGCGCCGGCAACCCCCAGTGGATTTAAAGATGCTATACCCAAAAGGATGTATCCCATTTGTGCTATACTTGAATATGCTAGCAAGCGTTTCAGGTCAACCTGTCTGAATACCAAAAGGCCGCCATAAAATATCGTTAACAAAGCAAAAGCTATTAGCACCCACTGCGCTTGCGCCAAGTAAACCGGGAACAGCTCATAAGGTATCCTGACTATCGCGTACCCAGCTATTCCTATCAGGTTCGGCGACAGAAGAGCGGAAATAGGAGTAGGCGCCTCTGCGTGGGCATATGGTAACCAAGCGTGAAAGCCAAAAACTGCCATTTTTATGAACAGCCCTATCAACAAGAGGCTCATTATAACGTATACCGAGGGGTATACCGCTGATAAATTCTGGGGAATTGGATAAAAATTGAAACTATGTAGCGTAACACCGTATATAAACGCGCCACTTAAGAATGTTAAAGCACCTACGTGAGTCCATATAAAGTACATCGTTGAAATCCTTCCCTTTTCTCCGTAGCCGTAAAGAGAAATTAATATGAAGGACGGCACCAGGGCAACCTCAAGAAATACGTAAAACATTATAAAATTATTAGATTCTGCCATTCCTATCATAGAAGCCGCAAAAAGCGTGTAAAGCAAGAAGTAAGTCCCCCAATCTTCCCTTCCTTCTTCGCGAAAGCGCTGCTGCATATAAGGAATCGAGTAAAACGTTACCGCAGAACTAACTAACACTACCCCCATTATTATTGGCCAATTCAAACCGTTTATTATAACATCAAACTGGCCAATATACCTGGCTGACGCGAAAGTAAATTGGTAACTTCCAAGACTAAATATTGCGTATGCTGCAAAAACGGCGGGTATTATTATTGATATCGCGCTAATAGCAGCAATTTTTTTAGGCCCAATAAAACGTGACAAAGGCAAGTCAAGTAAAGCTACCAGAAAAGGCAATAATAAAGTATAGAATCCAACTGGAGTCATTTTTCTTCTTCCACCTCGAGCTCATTCTGATCCAAAGTTTTCATATATCCTTCTCTAAATAAGGCCATAATTATGCTAACCATTAACGCCAATTCGGACGAAGATATCGCTATTGCGAAAAGCGCTAGACTGGAGCTGAAGACGGGCTTGCCGACCACCCATCCAGAATAAAGCAATAAAAGTAATACCCCGTTAAAGCTAACTTCAAGCGATAATAGCATCCTTATCGGATTGCGGTGAATCAGAAGGCCTATTACACCTAAAGTTATAACGGCAATTGAGGATAACAAGACTAATGGGTATACCAAGAAAATCACTTCTTTTCGCCTCCCAAAGATACAGTTACGGAAATAACCATAGATAATACAAGCAATAAAAAGAGCAAAACAACCGCGTAATCGCCAACGCTAAGTATTTGCGATGCGGTCGATAAGTAACTCGTAATACTAGGATGTATGTTAGCGGCCGCTCCAAATACGTAAATAAATATAAGCCCGACCGAAATTACACCTAAAATACCCGCGATAGGATATAATTTATTAGTCGCCCAATACTTAGGTTCTTTAAGCAATGATACCGATATTATTAAAAACAAAACGCTTGCGCCCACGTATACTACTACTTGCACAAAGGCTACTAATGGGTACCCCAACGCAAAGAAAAGGGAGGCATTAGCCAGCCCCAAAAAGGCCAAAAAGAGCGCGGAGTATATCATTGATTTGTGGCTTATAACGAACGCTGAAAAGATAATTATTAAAACAGTAGCTATTAGAATACCGAGCTCTAATAGGATCCTCATTTTTTATCACTTTTTTCGTACTTTATTCCTTTTTTCAGATCCGTTTTAGCGACAACTTTCTTCGCATCGCCCGATGGGCTGTTTGGCAAGGATAAGAAGCCGTTAAAAGTTGGCCTATACTCCCCTTCCTGGAAATACGATAAATCGTGGATGTTTGAAGTCTCAAACGCTTCTGTGGGGCAAACGTCAACGCAGAAATAGCAAAATATACAAAGCCCCCAGTCGATTACAGGTCTTTTCTTAGGCCTTAGGGCGGCCGGCGAGGGGGACGGTGTTCCAGCTTGGCTAGACGATTTCAATGGAGGCGGGGGCAGTTGGGTCATAACTATGGCGTTTGAAGGGCATATCATTTCGCACAGACTGCAACCTATGCACTTATCGTCCTGAAGTTTAAAGAAGCCACGATAGTTTTTCGGCAGTTCTATGGCTTCGGCAGGATAGTCTAAAGTTATGCGGTGTGGGTCAACTAGGTATTTAAAACCAGTGGCGATTGCATCTAGGTGCCCCTTTGCTTCTTTAAGCGCGCTTTCTTTTTTATTTTCTTCCATTGTTTTTATCACCTCAAATTAAGTAGGACACAAACGCTGAGATGAGCAAGGATACAAAAGCTAAATAAAGTACCCAAGTCCACCCAGTCTTTATGGCCTTATCGAGCTTATAACGAGGATAAACGGCCCTAAGGAATACCAGCAAGCACATTACTAATACGGCCTTCACAAAAGTAACTATGCCTGGGATAATAAGACCTCCAACAAAACCTGCACCAGTTAAGGGAATCCAGCCTCCAAGAAATAGCGTTGCAAACAGCAAACTATAACCGTAAAGTTCGATATATGGCACGCCCATAACGAAACCAAACATTAATGAACTGTATTCAGTGTACGGGCCGAATATCAGTTCGCTGTCGGCTTCAACAATATCGTACGGCACTCTTCCGGTAGACCGTATGACAACTAAGAGATAAACTATAGCCGCTACAGGGTTTAGAATTATACCTGGAACACTTGCAGCCTGAATGTTAACTATTTTTACTAAGTCCAACGTGCGGTAGAGCAAGAAAGCCGATGCAATAACCAAAAGATAAGGTACCTCGTATGAAATCAGCAAGTAGCCCTCTCTTAACGCGCCTATAAATGAAAACTTGTTATCAGCGGCCCATCCAACCACTATAAGGTAAATCGGAATTACCAAGGTAAAAGCGGATGCCAGAAGCAGCGTATACGATGAAGGAAATATCCTAGCGTAATCAGGGCCTATTGGTATAAAGATTGTCGGTAACACGGCGAACGCGAGCAAAAAGCCAGGAAGAAATATGAATGGTAAAAAATCAACTCCTTCAGGCACTATAAATTCTTGAAAACTAAACCTTATCATATCAGCCAATAGCTGAATTAACCCACCCGTCTTTCTAGAAACCCACAAAGGACCGTAGCGCATTTGAACCCTGGCCGCGGCTTTCCTTTCAAACCAAATAATGAAAAACGCCAATAATAGAATAGTAACAAACCCTGGAAATATTAAAGCGTAGAAACCGGATTCAATTAGCGGCAGCCACTGAGCGGGTATAAAGTATAATATACTCATCGCCTATCAGCCTCTGGAGGGAAATAATCGATGCTTCCGTATATTACCGGGACGTCGGCAAGCTTATGCCCCGGCATTACGTGAGTAAAGTAAGGCAGGTTCCTAAACGAAGGAGTAACAACCCTGAACCTGTAGGGATTCTTCGTTCCATCGCTAATTAAATAAAAGAAAATTTCCCCTCTACCACCTTCTACTCTTGAGAAGGATTGACCCTTAGGTGGAGATAAAGAAGTCAAAAGAGACGTAAATTTAACTCTCCCCTTTTCATCATAAATCGATTTCATCAAAGGGGTCATCCTCTTGTAGTAATCTTCATAAATTATTTTTCCCTCGGGTATATTTTTCAGTGCCTGCCTCAAAATTGAAATACTTTGTTTTATTTCTTCGACCCTAATTAGCAGGCGGGCGTAGGAGTCTCCTTCTTTAAACGTAGGTACGTCAAAGTCAAAATCGGAATAAACTGAGTATGGAGCACACTTCCTGACGTCGCACTTAACGCCAGAAGCCCTCAAATTAGGGCCTACAACCCCTAATTCGGTTGCTTTCGCACCACTTAAAATTCCGACGCCCTCTGCTCTAGCCCTCACGACGGGGTTATTCATCCAGATCTTTTCGTAATCTGATACGCGACCCTCTAAATATTTAAGGGCGACCTCCAGCCTTTCACCAAAATCCTTTGGAAGATCCCACCTAACTCCTCCAGGTATTATATGAGAATAAGTTAACCTAGCGCCAGTAAGCTCTTCCATTATATCTATGAAGGGCTCCCTGTCGGCTAGGGCCCACATGAACACAGTAGAACTACCCATGAATATACCGTAGATAGCTATTCCATATAAGTGACTAATTATTCTGCTTATCTCAGCTGTTATTACCCTAATATACTGGGCTCTAGGAGGGGCTTCTAGACCAAGTAATTTTTCCAAGGCTATTATATAGCCGAGGTTAGCGTTAACGGTATCAACTAAATTTGGCCGTTCTACTATCGGTATTGCCTTTACGTAGAGCCTATCCTCGCTGAGCTTCTCGACGCCGCGGTGGACAAAGCCAATATCTGGATCTACCTTTACTACGGTATCCCCCTCAACCCAGACCAAAATCCTCATGTGGCCTGAGCCAGCGTGAGCTGGGCCTACCTGGAGCTCTAGCACACCCTCCTTCATGGTTAATTGCGATAACGACTCGTACGTAAATGGGGCCGTAGTTATATTACTCAAGGCTGCGCGCCTCCTTTTCTGAATAAATCGCTTCTCCGCTTAGGCAAGATGAAGTCTTTCCTAAGTGGCCACTTACCTAAAAGCTCTTCAGGCAACAATAAGGGACGCAGATCGGGATGACCTTCAAATTCAACGCCAAACATTTCGTGAGTTTCTCTTTCGCTGAAAAGCGAGCTTTCCCAAACACCAACGAGAGATCCTACCCTTGGCTCGTCCCTACTAATTCTAACAGTTAGCGAGACCAACTTATTTCCAAGCTCCTCATTTGAATAACTTGATACGTGCCAAATTACGTCCATATAGTTTTCACGCGGATAATCAACTGCCGTTACGGATACGCAGTGATCAAAACCTAATTCCTTTAATTTTTTAGAAACGTCCATTAAGAATTTGGGTTCGACGCGGACCTCTATCAGACCGGCTTTTTGATCCTCAGTAACGCTTGCCGAACCACCCAAAGCCAACCCTAGTTTCTGCGCGTGCGGGGTTTCAGCCAACATTGCCCACCTCCCTCATTTCCTTATTCTCACTTATCGAAGTAGGTTGATTAAGCGATTTCTCACCTTTTTTTATCTTTTCTTTTAGCATCATAATACCTCTAGCGAGCGCCTCAGGCCTCGGCGGGCACCCAGGCACGTATATATCCACGGGAAGGATGTCCCGGGCTAACACCGTACTGTAGCTATTCCAAAATATGCCCCCATCAAGCACGCATGCCCCCATCGCTATAACCCACTTTGGTTCGGGCATCTGCTCCCACACAGTCCTGACCACCTTAGCCATTTTTATAGTTAAGGTACCGTCTATTAATACAATATTCGATTGCCTAGGATTACCATAAGACAAAAATCCCAGCCTCTCTAAATCAAACCTAGGGCCAGAGGCTGCAGCCAGCTCGGTGCCACAACAAGCTGTTACCAGATAGGCTGGCCAGAGAGAATACGTGTAACCCCAATTTATGACCTTACTAGCCAGCCTATTCTTTTTAATGAATTGTCCGGCTTTCTTAGCTATTTCATCAAGATTCCCAAAATAAACAGAGCCTTCTTCTTGAACCAAAATTATTCCCCTTTCCCCCTCGACCATTTTCCGCGCCCGCCGTAATGCCAAGGCTAGAGCTAAAACGCCTAAAATCATTAATGACCCCGATACGTCCGGCTTTAAGTTAAAAGTCATTGCGACTATAAATAGGAAAACAGCGTAAGGCTCGGCTAGTACGAACATAATTAAATAAGGATAGTACTGCATAGAAAAAAATCCCTTACCGCTACCAACTGGCGGGTTACCACTCTCAAATCTTTTTCTTTTCATCGGGTGTTCAGAGCCAGCTAGCGCTTTCCCTATGAGTAAAACCAAAACTGGAGCTACTAAACCTACTAATACAATAATTCCGACGCTCAGCACAGGATCCGCCCAGCTTGGCATACAAAAAAAATCATGTATCAATTAAGCTTTTTCATATGATATCGGGTAAGCAAATTCTACTGAGTTTCCGGGCTACGTAACTCCTAAAATGACGAGTAAGCATAGAACGCATTCTAGGAACAAATATAAATTGTAGCCTGCAAATATCATATCCCATGGACATATTACGCTATGACCGCCAAATAATTAATATAGGAGTTGAGGGGCAACGCAAAATAAATTCCGCGAGATTGGTTATAGTCGGGCTGGGTGGGCTAGGATCTAACGTAGCAATGCAAATGGCAGCAGCCGGCATTGGATTTTTAAGGTTAATCGACCCTGACAAGGTTGATGTATCTAACATAAACAGACAACCGCTTTATAACGAATCAGATGTAGGTAAACTAAAGGTAGATGCCGCATCACAAAACCTAAAAAAAATAAATTCAAAATTAGAACTTGAGACATTCCCGATGAAGTTAGATGAAAACAACGCTGAATCGCTTATCCGCGGTGTTGACTTAATCTTAGATGGATTAGATGGATTACATGAACGCCTAATTCTTAATAAATACGCCGTAAAACTAAATATACCTTATATTTTTGCCTCAGTACAAGATGCATTTGGAAGCGTAACTACTATAATACCGCATCGCACCGCGTGCCTTTCTTGCTTCATGAAAGATTCCGACCCCATGCCACCGTGCGCGATCGGAGTATATCCACCTGCCGTATTCGCAATAAGTTCCATCGTAGCTTCTGAGGCATTAGCCATGATAATCCAGCGTAAGCCTGCCCTAGCTGGAAGACTGCTGGTTTTTGATTTAGAGACTATGTCTTTTGACTTCGTCAGTTTAAGAAAGAATCCTACGTGCAAAGTCTGTGGTGTCTGAATTGGAGATTTTAGAGATAATAAGAAGGAATTATAAATGGGAAGGACCGCCGATTAGTAATGATCCTTTTTTTGGGCTTTTAGGTATAATTCTGAGCCAGCATACTACTGATAAGAATGCTTGGCAGGCAGAAAAAATGTTAGAAGATAAATTTAGTACTCCTGAAGACCTAATTTTAGTTGGAAAAAATTATATAAAAAATATAATTAAAACAGCCGGCTTGCAAAACGAGAAATCCAATACTATAATTAACGTCGCTAGGGCCGAAGCCGAACGCCATGCTGTATCCAGGGCTCTAAAAATGAACTGGCAAGACGCAAGAAAATCGCTAACAAATATTCAAGGAATTGGAGAAAAAACTGCGGATGTTTTCTGCATGCTGTATTTAAACGCCCCAATTATCCCTATCGACGTGCACGTTAAAAGAGTAAGTTATAGGCTCGCTTTATCGAAAAGCAACAACTACGAGGGTATTCAAAGAGATCTGCACTTGCTCGTAAAGCCAGAATACAGAAAGGAAACGCACCTAGCTATGATAAGATTTGGCAGAGAAGTGTGCAAATCAAAAAAGCCCTTATGCGCTTCTTGTCCTTTTAACAAAGTTTGTCCGTGGTACTTGTCTACAATAAAGGCTTAATATAACGTTAGGGGTTTGGGGGAAGCAGTAAGTCTCAATTGCTTTAGCGATTAGATAGGCGGACTTCCGCCAA
>ERZ1669250.576-NODE-576-length-15822-cov-4.198008_pt1 | contig 15822 bp, 12 predicted proteins | sample MGYA00579295_ERZ1669250 | MGnify/ENA primary metagenome ERZ1669250 (study PRJEB41166, sample SAMN08046056) | hot springs metagenome | biome: hot spring; feature: acid hot spring; material: thermophilic sediment; isolation source: thermophilic sediment from acid...
AAATAATATAAAAATAAATAATGTTTGTGAAATTAGAGCTGAAATACCTAATAAAGAAATTTATTTAGAAATTTAACAAGATAAAGGGGATAAAAATGTCAAAAGAGTTTAAACCGCCAAGAGGCTTTAGGGACTTTCCTCCAGAAATAATGATACTAAGGAAAAATTTAATATCGAGGTTAGAAAATGTCTTTAAAAGATACGGATTCGACCCATTAGATACTCCAGCTGTTGAATATTGGGAGACTTTGTCTGGAAAATATGGAGAAGAAGCAGAAAACAGATTAATATGGCGTTTTAAAGATCCATGGAGTGATAAGGATTATGCTTTAAGATACGATTTAACGGTACCATTAGCGAGATTTATATCATCTCATCTTGATATTCAAATGCCATTTAAAAGATATCAAATAGGCCCTGTCTGGAGACACGAAGAGCCTCAAAAAGGAAGGTATAGAGAGTTTTATCAATGTGATGCGGATATTGTCGGATCACCTTATCCTGAGGCAGATGCAGAAATGATTAATTTAATTATTGACGCTGTAAAATCTCTTGGTTTCGAGTCAGGATTTGAAGTAAAAATAAATGACAGAAGACTTCTATCAGGAATATTTGAACAAGAACTCAATATAAAATCTCCATTAACTATTTATAGAATTATTGATAAGCTAGACAAGATAGGCATAGATAATGTTAGAAAGGAGTTAAGTGAAAAACTTGATAAAGATGTTGTAGAAAAAATTGTTGGTCTAATTAATATGAAAGGTAAACCAGATGAAATACTAGAAAATATCGATAAAAGTTTCGGTAAAAATGTTTTGGTAAAAAATGCATATAATCATTTAAACGAAATGCTGGAATTGGTTAATAATAAAGATAAAGTTGTTGTTGATCTAAGTTTAGTTAGAGGTTTGGATTATTATACTGGTCCAATTTATGAGGTCGTATTAAAAGAACCTAAAATTGGTAGCATTTCTGGAGGAGGTAGATATGATAATTTAGCAGGCATTTTTTCAGGAAAACAATTACCAGCAACTGGAGGAAGCATTGGAATAGAAAGAATAATTGATGCTGGCTTGGAATTAGGAATTTATACCCTTGATAAGAAGACTTATACTGATATACAATTAATATTTATTGGACAAGATACATTTAGGTATGCGTGGAATGTTGCAAACCTTTTAAGATCTAATGGATATAACGTTAAAATAGATTTGAATAGAAGTAAAGAAGATCAGCAAAGAAAAAAAGCAAACAAATTAAATATACCTTTATTTATTTTCATTGGTAAAAAAGAAGAAGAAACAAAAAGCGTAACAATATACAATACCAAAACTAATGAAAGAATTAATGTTAATTTAAACGATATTATAGATAAAATAAGGAATCTTATATAATGAATTCTTAATTGTATTTATAAAAATATATTAACTTAGAGAACAACTGTTTTTATTGGTGATTATATGAAACCGGCTCTTGTAATAATTGATATGTTGAACGATTTCATTTCAGGTATTTTGAAAACAGATGAAGCAATGTTAACAGTTAAACCAACAAAAAAAGCTATTGATGTTTTTAGGAAGAAGAATTATCCAATATTTTATGTTAATGATTCACATTATTATAATGATTTCGAAATCTCCTTATGGGGACCACACGCTATGAAAGGAACTGATGGCGCAAAAGTATATAAAGAAATAGAGCCAGAAATAAATGATTATGTATTAGAGAAGCATGTATATAGCGCTTTTTATGACACACCTTTAGATTACCTTTTAAGGACAAACAATATTGACACAGTTTTTCTAGCAGGTTTAGATGCTGATATTTGTGTTAGGCACACTGCCGCAGATGCTTTCTTTAGAGGATATAAAATATATGTAATTAGAGATGCCGTAGCAGCAAGAATAGATAAAAACTGGGAAGTATATTATAAAAAGGTTTATAATGCTAATATAATAAATTCTGATGATCTTGATAAAATTATCTAAACCTTAATAATTTCTTTTAAAATAAAATATCTAGGGAAGAGATTGGAAAAAAGAAGCACAGGATCAATTGATGTAAAGCTTTTCTATATTTATGCAAATTCAATAGTTGATTATAAGGAGTTGGATTTAAAAAAGTGTGATTCGTGCTTTTGCACTAATTTGTCTATTGATAATAATAATGAACCTTGGATTTTCGTTGATATAGATGGAGAAGGAACTCTCGAAATAGATAATGAAAAATATGCAATATATGGAAGCAAAGAAATAACAGATGGAAAATGGATAAAAGCAACAAAATCTGGTCTAATAAAGTTATGTCCTTCCTATGTTGGCTTATTGGGAGAAAATAAAATATCAATTAACAAAATATATTTAATTTATTTTGAGCCTTCAACCTTTAGATTTTTAATAAAAGCAAAGCTAGTAAATGACGCATCAAAAGTTTTGCCATCAATTTCTGATGAGTTGCTAAGGATCCTTAACGATTCCCTAGACGAGATAACAATTGATTCTATAAAAGGAGATAAAATTGAAACTGCTTTAAAAACACAGCTAATAAAAGCCCCATGGTATCTTAATAATCTTGAAAATTATATAAGTATTAATGATATTGATGGAAAAGAAATAGATTTTTCAAAATTGAAAAAAAGTGCTGAAAGAGCAGAATCTATATTAGAAAAAGGTATGGAAAGATTAAGAAATAAATTTGGGCCTATAGGTAACCTTGACTTGATAGCGCATGCCCATATCGATTTTACATGGCTTTGGGATATAAACGTAACAAAGCAAAAAGTCTATAGGAATTTATCTAATGTGATATCATTAATTAAAAACAATAATTTTTTAAAGTATGGTATATCAAACATGGTTTATTTGAAATGGATTAAAGAAGAGTATCCTGAACTCTATAAAGAAATAAAGAATTTTGCGATGGAAAATAAACTAATACCGTTAGGAGGTATGTGGGTCGAAAGTGATACCAATTTACCAGGAGGAGAATCTTTAGTAAGACAGTTTCTTTATGGACAAAGATTTCTATTAAAGGAATTCAATAAAATCTCAACTATTGGTTGGTTGCCAGATTCTTTTGGTTTCTCCGCACAATTACCTCAAATAATGAAGAAGTCTGGAATAATTGGCTTCTATACGCATAAATTATATTGGAATAGCATAAATAAATTTCCCTATTCTGTTTTCTTATGGAAAGGTATTGACGGATCTGAAATGCCATCCATAAATTATCCAACTTATGGAAGCGATTTATCTCCAAGTCAATTAGTAAACGCATGGAATGATCATAAAATAAAAGATTTACCAGCATTTTTAGTTTTTGGTCATGGAGATGGAGGGGGAGGGCCAACATGGCTAATGCTAGAGAGGTTTTTAACATACAAAGACTTCCCTGGTTTACCAAAACTTACAGTTAAATTACCTCAAGAACATATAAGTGAAATTAAAGAACATATGGAATTATTACCTATTTGGTATGGAGAGCTTTATTTAGAAACCCATAGAGGAGTTTATACAAATGGCGTAAAGCTAAAAAGATTGATAAGAGAAACAGAGATGAAATTAATTCAAATTGAGACTTGGTCTTCTCTTTTAAACAAAAATATTAACATGGAAAAGTACTGGATAAAACTTCTCGAATTTGAATTTCATGATGCTATTTCAGCAACAACAACTTATCAGGTCTATGAAAATATAATTAATGAGCTTGATTCAATAATAAATCAGCTTAACCAAGTTTTACTGTCAATGTTGAAAGATCTGATAATAAATGATAATAATTATATAACTTTTTTCAATTATCTCCCTTGGAAAAGGGAAGAATTAATAGAATTAGAAAACCCATTAAAAGGTAAGGTGTGCCAAAAATTTGGAGAAAAATATTTAACTGAAATAGATTTACCTCCTACAGGATTCATTTCATACGAAGTCGGTCCTTGCATATCTCAGTTCAACACAGAAATTTCCAACGATAAATATATAGAAAACAATTATTTTATTTTAAATAAAGAAGGACAGAAAATAAAAGTTTATGACAAAGAAAATAAAAGGTACTCTATAAATGATATTTATTTACTTCTGTGTGAAGATATGCCAGAGAAGTTTGATGGATGGGATATAGATGAAAACTATAAAAGAGTTTGTAAAAAAATTAGCTTGAATTTTATCGGTTCTGAAAAAGGACCATTAATGAGCTGTTTAAACTTTGTTAATGATATTAACAATTCTGAAATAAAAACAAAGATTTGTTTAAGAAGAAATGTAATAGAGGTTAATCATGAAGTTGATTGGCATGAAAATCTTAAACTGCTTAAAACAGTTATTGAAGCAAACATTATGGGTCAATACAATCATGCTGAGATACCTTATGGAGTAATAGAAAGACCAACTCTACCTAGTAACAGTTGGGATAGAGCAAAATATGAAGTCCCTATGTGGAAATGGACTGATGTCTATGACCCTGACTATGGTATATCAATAATAAACTTTGGAAGGCAAGGTTATAGCGTTTCTTCAAATATACTAAGCTTATCTTTATTAAGGTCTCCCTTATTCCCCAACCCAAAACTAGATAGAGGTAGACAAGATATAAAATATTGGATATATCCTCACAAAAATACTTGGAGAGAATCCCTTACTCCTAAGTTAGCTATGGAATTAAATAATCAGGTTATCTATATTAAAGGAAAATCAGATAAAAGAAGCTTCTTGGAAATAGATCCAAGCTTGATGATGTTTGGATCGTTAAAAATGATGGAAGATACTGATAACTTGATATTAAGAATCTGGGAGACTTATGGGAAAAGTGTTTGCATAGATCTTAAGTTTGAAAATTATATTATAGAAGGTGAAACCAATTTAATTGAAACAGAAAAAAATGAATTAAATAAAGTGTGCCTAAAGCCTTACGAGATAAAAACGTTGATATTAAAAAAGGTAAAGTCTTAATATTCTATTATATATTATAAAACATGGTGCAAAGATTGTCAATTGAAGTATTGGGGATTGAAGAATTCCACAATATGATACTAAACGAGGCAAATAAAGAGAAAAGTAAATATGATCCTAAAATAACTGAAGAGGAAATCAAAAAATTATTAGATGAATTGAAAGAAAGAAATGCAGAAATAGTTAAGATAGGCGATAAAGAAATTATCAAGGTAAAATTGAAGAATTCTATATCATTTATAGTTGTTTATCAACCTTATTATAAAATTAAAGCAGTTGAAGCGATGAAAGACTTAGAAAAAATTTCGTCGATAATAGAAAACTCATATAATTTATTGGTATTTTATTCTAGGAGAGGGAAGCTAACTACTTCAGCATACCTATATTTAGGTAATGTCATGGAGGAAAACGAGTTAGGAATATTATTTATTAATGGCAATGCAAAAGAAATAATAGAAGTTTTTGATATATTAGAAAAAAATGGTTCTTACACACCTGAAGAAGAAAGTTTTATTAATATAGATTAAGACTTATTGATACTGTTTTCAACTAATATTCTTCTCTCAACGCTAGCTACATGTCTCCTTACTTTAATTACCGCATCAGGATTTACGCTTATAGAATCTATACCCTTTCTAACAAGGTTCTCAACAATTTCTGGATAAACGCTTGGAGCTTGACCGCATATACTTACGGTTGCATTATGCCTATGAGCTGCATCTATTAGCATACCTATTGATTTGAGGACCGCTGGATCTCTTTCATCAAAATATCCCATCTTAGCTAATAATGAACTATCTCTATCAACTCCTAATGTTAATTGAGTTAAGTCATTACTACCAACACTAAATCCGTCTACCATTTTTGCAAATTCATCTGCTAAAATAACTGTGCTAGGAACTTCAACCATTATCCACACTTTAAAGTCCTTTCCTCTTTTAAGTCCTTCATCTTCCATTATTTTCATGGCTCTTTCTAATTCCCAAGTAGTTCTAACAAATGGAAACATTACATAAACATTTTTTAAACCCATTTCTTCTCTAACTTTTTTAATAGCTTTAACCTCAAGTCTAAATGCTGGTTCATATGGTTTTTGTATATATCTAGAAACCCCCCTCCATCCTATCATTGGATTTCTTTCATCAGATGGCTCATATTTTTCTCCTCCCTTTAACCTGCTATATTCATTGGTCTTAAAGTCACTGAATCTAACAACTAAGGGTCTTGGTGAAATAGCAGCAGCAACTTTTGCAATCCCTTCTGCCAATCCATCGATAAAAACATCAGGTTTTCCTTGCTCTATCAAATAAAGCGGGTGATAACCTATCTTACTTGAAATTATGAACTCAACTCTCATCAAACCAATTCCATCAAATGGCAAATTAACATATCTATCGATTTCATCAGGTTCTCCTAAATTCATATAGATCTTTGTGCCTGTAACAGGGTAAAGATCTGCTAAAAATTCTAGACTTATTTTTTGTTCTCCTTCTTCTCCTTTCTTTTTAGACTCTTCTTTTTTCTCAGTTATTCCATAAGTAACAACTCCTCTACTTCCATCAACAGTAATTGGCATTGAATCTTTAATGGCAGAAGTTGCATTTCCTGTTCCAACAACAGCGGGCTTTCCCAATTCTCTTGCAACAATAGCAGCGTGTGCTGTCATACCACCTTCATCGGTAACAATAGCTGAAGCCATTTTCATATAAGGTACCCAATCTGGGTCGGTCATTTTAGTTACCAAAACGTCTCCAGGTTTCATTTTTTCAGCGGCTTCATTAACTGTATGTATTATCTTTGCTAATCCGCTTGCTATACCAGGGCTAGCTGGAAGCCCTCTAGTCAAAATACTTCCTTCTTTTCCTGTTTTTTGTCTAGACCATACCGTTTCAAATCTTGCTTGAACTATCATAATATTTCTTGGAAAAGTTAAATCCATATCTATAGCCCATTCCATATCTAATGCATGATTAAATGCGTCTTCAGCCTTCTTTGCAATTTCTGCTAAATATTTTATCTCTTCATCCCTTAATGATGAGGACTTTGAAGTTATGCCAAACATTTTTAATAAATCATATAAAGGCCCTTCCGGATAATCTTCCGGATTATCAAGTAACTCTATATCGACGTTTTTCTTATTTACTGGATCATAAAACCTGCCTATCTTCTTTGCTGATATTCTTCTTTCAATTATATTTAATGTATTTTTATCTAAGACGAAGCTATCCGGTGTAACAATACCTCCTACAATTAGTTCTCCTAGACCCCATGATGATTCTATGACAATTTTATTTGTTTCTCCAGTAGCTGGGTGAACTGTAAACATTACCCCAGAACTCTTACTATTTACCATCTTTTGAACTATAACAGCTATTGATACCTTTCTATGATCTAACCCTAAGCTTTCCCTGTAAATTAATGCTCTTGCAGTCCATATGCTTGCCCATACCATCTTTACATACTTTAGTAAATCTTCTATACCTTGCACATTTAAATATGTATCTTGAATCCCTGCAAAGCTTGCTTCAGCAACATCTTCTAAAGTAGCGCTGCTTCTTACAGCAACTCTAGGATTCTCAATCCCTAATCTTTTACCTAACTCAATATATGATTGTTCTATCATATCTTTTAAATCATCTGGTATATCAGTAACTTCGAATTTTCTTGTTATTTCTTCACTTATTTTTTCGATTTCTCCAGGCTTTAATGAACCAATCTTTTTAACAGTATCATTTAAATATTGCTTTAAACCTGTTTTTTCTATAAAGTATTCATATGATTTTGATGTAATTACCAATCCGGGAGGAACTGGAAAGTTATGTTTAGTTAATTCTACTAATCCTTTAGCCTTACCTCCTAATAGCTCAATATTTAAATCCTTAATTTCATCAAGCCATAATATATAAGAATTTTCCTCCACTACTCAGCCCCATATTTCACAAAGTGAAAGGAAACCTTTTAAAATCTTATGCTCCAACAAACCTTATACTTATTATTTAAGATTAAAACAATATATTAGAGGGGAAGAATGGAAGAAACAAATGATAGAACAAACTCTAAAGAAATAATAAAGAAAAGAGCAGAAGAGTTAACATTTGATATAAATTTTGATATGCCGATTGGTTTCCTTAGATTTATGAAAATGCTTAAAAAAGCAATATTACAATCCTACAAAAGCAAGAAAAGAATTATGATAGTTTTAAGTGGGGATAATCAAGAAGAAATTGGCATATTAACTTCAAAATTAATCTTATCATATGAAAACATATTAAGGGAAGAGCAAATTATTAAAAATTTGAATTTTTTATATGTTTTTTATGATCACAGCGATGCATCAAAGCTGAAAAAAGAGATAGCTAAACGGAATGTAAAAGAAAAAGGAGGAAAGCTAAGCCTATCAATATATAGAATTGAGGATTCAAAAAAACTTATGGGACAAACATTTCAAGGTGCAATAATTGATTTATATGAAGACCTTAGACCCAACTATATAGGCATTATATCTGGTTTAGTAGAAAAAGGAGGTTTGCTAATTTTACAAACTCCTTCGTGGGATAAGTGGGATAATAAAATAACGTTCTTTAAGAAAAATTTGATAGTTCCGAATTATGAAAATCCTAGAAACATTTTCATAACATGGTTTAAGAAAAAAATAATTGAGCATAGAGAAAACGTTTTCGTTTATGATGCAGATAATGATAAATTATTAAATGAACCTGAAATAATATATGATATTCCAAAAGAAAAAGAATTAGTAATACCATCAGACATAACTTTTCCTAAAGAAGTTTATGAATTAGCTTTAACTCAGGATCAAATAAATGTAATTAAAGAAAGCGAGTCCCTAATAGATTTTAATGAAAAAAAGAAGGTAATAGTCGTCACAGCAAATAGGGGTAGGGGGAAAAGCTGTGCAATAGGATTGAGCTTATCAGGTTTAGTAAAATCTTTATCGGATAAGAAAAAAGTAAAAATTATTGTTACGTCTCCAAGCCTTGAAAATACTCAAAGCCTCATGGAATTAGCTATAAAAGGATTAGAAAAACAAAACTTTAAAATCAAAGTTGATAGAAATAAAGAAAATTTAATTTATGGTATCTATGGAGACAACTTTTCAATTTCTTATTTGGAGCCAAAAGATGCAATACAAGAATGGTGCGATATATTGGCTATAGATGAAGCTAGCGGGCTCCCTGTTACGTTGTTGGTCAAATTATGGCAATCCCATAAGAAAATTTTAATTGCTTCTACTTTGCACGGCTATGAAGGGGCTGGTAGGGGATTCAGCTTTAGATTTTTAAATTATTTAAAAAAAGATGAAAATACTATATTAAAACAATTGGAAATGGTTACGCCAATTAGGTATGCTGAAAACGATCCAATTGAAAAATGGGTATTCGATGTTTTATTATTGGATGCAGAGCCAGTAGAGATTGATGAACAGGATTTAAAAGATATAAATGAAGGGAAGTTAAATTACCTAATCGCAAAGCCTGAAGAACTATTTTTTAACAATGAGCAATTACTAAGGCAAATATTTGGAATATATGTGCAAGCCCATTATAGGAATGAACCGGATGACTTAGCATTAATTGCTGACGCTCCACATTACAGCATAAGAGCTATAACAACTCATAAGGGTAAAGTTGTATCAGCATCTCTTCTTGCAGAAGAAGGTGGTTTAAGTTATGAATACAGTAAGTCTTTATTGCTAGAAGATAAAACAAGAGGCAATATAATACCAGATAGAATCATAAAACATTACAGAATCTTTGATTTCGGAAACCTTAGAGGATGGAGGATTGTGAGGATTGCAACTCATCCATTGCTTCAAAATAAAGGATTAGGGAGCAAATTAATATATTATTTGATTAATGAAAGCTTGGAAAAGAACTTTGATTGGATAGGCAGTGGTTTTGGTATTAATGTAGAACTATCAAATTTCTGGATTAAAAACAAGTTTTCTATAATCCACATGAGTCCTGATAGAAACCCGATTAGCGGTGAATATACTGTATTAGTTCTTAAAGCTTTATCTGAAAAAGCAAAGAAAATAGAAAAAATTGCCGAAAGCATTTTTAAGAGTAAGCTGATCTATAGCCTTTATGATACTTATAAAAATATGGAACCAGAATTGGCATTAGTTTTGTTGAATTCAATACCTATAGATAAAATGGAAGAAATAAACGAAATTGAAAAGAAGAGGCTTTGGGCATACCTTTATGGAACTATGACCTATGAAACAACAAATGATATAATATTTAAAATAGTAAATAATTATTTTAAAATTTTACCAATAGATAATGAAATTTTGGATGAATTTGAAAAGAAGTTACTTATATTAAAAGTTATGCAAGGAAGAAGCTGGAAAGAAACTAGTAAAGAGATGAAAATATCAACAGATAAAGCTGAAAATATTATTAAAAAAGCTATAATAAAATTAGCAAATTATTACTACAAAATAGATCAAAATTTTTCGCCGGGTATAGATTCTTCTTCTCTTTAATTATTAATGATTAGCCATTAAATGTTTATTAAATTTACAATGAAAATTAGATTTGGGGATATCAATGAATGAACAAGAACTGTTAAAACTATTCATGAGACAGTCAGCCCAACAAGTGTATGTAGTTACATCAAAAAGTAAAAATGGCTATTCAGCTATAACCGTATCAAGCTTAACAAGCATTAGTATGGATCCTCCTTTAATGATGATTTCTATAGACAAAAAATCGCATAATCATGAAATTTTAGTAAATTCTGAACACTTTATAATAACTTTATTATATTATGGAGATGAAGAAATATCTAAAATAATGGCAGATAGAATAGATGCTAAAGAAAAGCTTGAAAAAGTTGGATATACAGAAAGTGGATATGGACCTATACTAAATATTGAAAGACCGTATTTAATATTATCAAACTATAAAGTTTATGATGCTGGAGATCATAGTATAATACTTGGTAAAATTATCGATGGAAAAATTTCAGATATAAAATGTCCATTAGTTTATTATAATAGAAACTATACTACATTAAAGAGCTGCTAATATATTTAAAAATGTAAAAATTTAATTAAATATATATGAAATGTGTAAAAGGGAGAAAAATTGAATAAAGAATTGGAGGAGGCTGAAGAAGAGTTAAGGTGGATAGCTATGGCATTCGGTGGTCCGTCGGTACCTTTTGTTCCTACAAGAAAAGAGGTATTTGATTTAGTATTTGAGGCCTTAGATCTTAAGGAGAATGACGTACTTTATGATTTAGGTTGTGGTGATGGGAGAATAATTATTGAAGCTGCAAAAAAATATCCAATAAAAAAAGCTATAGGAGTTGAGATGAGAGAAGAGCTAATAAAAGATATTATGAACAAAATAAGAGAAGAAAAAATAGAGGAAAGGGTTCAAGTTGTACAAGGAGACTTCTTTAAAGTACCTATAAGTGATGCAACAGTTGTATATATGTATTTGCTTACAAGCGTAAATGAAGCATTGAAGCCTAAACTTAAACAAGAGCTTAAGCCTGGTACGAGAGTTGTAACACTTGATTTTCAAATACCAGGTTGGAAACCAGTAAAGGTAATAGGAGACAAGCTGGGATGGCAGAAAACATTATATGTTTATGTAATAGGTGAGTCTGACAAATAATTAATTCTTTAAAACCCTTTGTCTTAGCTCACTTCTTCTTATTTTACCTGTAGTAGTTGTTGGTAATGAATCAACAAACTCTATTACACTTGGATACGCATATAAAGCAAATTTTTTCTTAACATAATCTTTAATTTCTTCTTTAATATCTTCATTACCTTTTATACTTTCTTTCAAAACAACAAATGCAACAATTTTCATTCCCTTTTCTTTATCTTCAATACCTATAACTGCAGATTCCTTAACATATGGATGCGAATTAATTATATTTTCGATTTCTATTGGATTTATCCTATAGCCAGAAACCTTTATTATTTCATCTTTCCTACCTATGAAAATTAGATATCCTTCTGAATCTAAGTAGCCTATATCTCCAGTCAATATAAATTTGTTATCAATTATCTTTTTTGATGTAGATTCAGGGCTTTTATAATATTCTATCATTACGCCCGGATCAGGAAGAGTAACAGCTATTTCTCCTATCTCATTTTTTCCTAAGATGTTATAATTGTCATCGACAATTATTATATTATGCCCAGGACATGGAATACCAACAGTATTAATTTTTTTATTCATTAATAGAGAACTTTCACAAGTTATTAGCCCCGTTTCAGTTTGACCATATGTATTATTTATGCTTATACCCATCTTTTTCCCCCATTCATATATATCTGATGTAACTATCTCTGAACCAGTTAATATTGATCTTATCTTCAAATCATATTTTTTAAACTCATCACCCAATTTCATAATCATTCTCAAAGCAGTTGGAACCAACACTGTACCTGTTACCTTATATTTTTCATATTTAATTAATAAATCAGATACATCTAGTTTACCTTCTCTTTTATAAACAACTAAAGGTATTCCATAATATAAAGATGGTAAAGCCATATTACCTAGACCGCCAATCCAAGCCCATTCTATAGGAGTCATAAATACATCATTTTCTCTTGGAGCTAAGTCTAAAGAGATTTGAAAAGATGGTAATATACCTAAAATCCAACTATGAGGCAATAGAGCCCCCTTAGGTTCCCCAGTTGAACCTGATGTAAACAATAAATGGGATGGCTTGTTTTTATCTGTATCATATTCTAAATTAGATATCTTTGTTATAGAATCTATATCATAATCTCCTCCATCATTGCTTACTATAATTATATCCTTGCTTACTTCCCTTAATTTTTTAGTTTGTGTATGATCAGAAAAGATGACTTTAGACTTGGTTTTTTCTAATCTAATTTTAATAGATTCTGTTCCTAAAAGAGTCGATATTGACATAAAAATTGAATTATTTTTATAAGTTCCTATAATTGCTGACAATAAATTAAAGCTTTGCTGCATTATACCTCCTACAACATCGTTATTTTTTATATTTAGATCTGAAAGAAATTTTGCTATACCATTGCTTTTTTCTCTTAAGTATTGAAATGATAACTCTTTGTCCTCTTCTATAACAGCGATACCTTCCCTTGAATCAATTGTTTTGGGCAAACTAAAATAGCTTGGCCATTTAAAATTTTTTATTATATCATTTAATTTGTTTCCAAAATTTCTGATATCAAATACTTTTATATCCATTTCCTATGCCTCTTAATATTACTTTCTTTTATTAATATACTTAATTAAAGTTTAAATTTTAATCCTATATAATTTTATTATACACAATTTTTGAAGAAAGTAGTGTAATACTATCTAATCCTCCTAATTAAACTTTAAAAAGAATATAATTAATGGTGCTATATATTGAGCGATCAAACTACTGATAATAAGGCAATTACAAAAGATGAGCTTATTGAATGGTTAAGGAAAAAACTAGAGGACCTTAAAGAGGAAACGAGAATTATAGAAACGCTTCTTAATTATATAGAAGATTCCTCAAAACAAAACATCAATGAAAAAAGCGAAGAAGTGAAAATTGGAAGGAGAAAAATAGGAAAAATATATAGAGGAGAAGGTTATGTTAGATTAGTACCTGATTTACCAATACCTTTACCGCAAGAGCTTAAAGAATATTTAGAAACAGTTGAAGGTGAATTGAAGTCAACACAAATTAAAAATGGTTTACAAGATCAAGATCAGGTAAAGTTAATAATTAAAGAGAGGCCTGACGCTAGTATATCAGAAATAAGATTTGAAAACTTAAATACAACTATTGAAATGCTTAAGGCTAAGGCTGCTTTAAAATATACTGCAGAAGTTTCTTATCAAATCTACAAAGCACAAAGTAAAGGAGAAGAAAGCGAGGGAATCGATGAAAGTAAAGAAGGAGAATCTTAATTATTTAAGAACTCTTAACAATATAATAAATCCAGTATGACCTATTGTTCTTACGGATGGCCTTAAAGCTTCTTTCCTGGGTTCCCATTCTCTCTTAATTAACTCTGAAATTTCTTGTATCACATATTTATCATCAATGTTTAATAAAAGTTTCTCTATTTGATTTACTGTAGGAACGAAAATTACAACAGGAGCACTAATTTTAATGGATTTATGTATTTTATTTAAGGCATTCCATGGATCTGCCATATCCAGAAAAGCCGCATCAAAGTTTTCTTCATCAATACCTTCTCTAATATCCTTTTTATTTATAATAATACAATCTAGAAAATTTGCCTTTTCTAAGTTCTTCTTTGCTATCTCTATCATATCATCCCTTATATCATAAGCATAAACCTTCCCATCAGGACAAATGTGTTTTGCAATTTCTATGGTTAAAAATCCACTTCCAATTCCAGCTTCTAAAACTTTCATCCCTTTCCTTATACCAGATAGGGAGGTAATATAACCTGAATCTTTTGGATATATTACTTGACTTTTCCTTTTCAAATCATACATTATTTTATCATAAAGGCTTGGTTCAATTAAATACAAAATACCTTTATCTAATTTTATTGTTTCTCCATAATCTTTCCCTACAATTTCTTTTCCTTGTATGTTGCCTAAAAATGTAGAATAAGATTGCCTTGCATCTATTGTAAAAAAATACAATTTCCTTCTGCCAGCTTTATTATCTGCAATAATTAAAACTTTTTGGCCATCGTTAATAGGCATTTATAACACCAATTACTCGTATAAAGCCTCTTTAACAGCTTTCTTAACTGCCTCATAGCTATTTAATTTTGGCTTCCAACCAACAGACTTTGCCTTTTCTATACTTAATAGCATGTATTTTACATCACCAACCCAACCTCTTCCTCCATTAACTCCTCCTGTTAAATAAATTTTCGGATTTAAGCCCATTTCCCCTATAATAATTTTAGCTATATCCATAACTGTTATTTGATCTTCACTTCCTATGTTATATACATCATAAGTTAAATTTTTCTCCTCAGTTTTATTAAATAAATAAAACATTCCCTCAACAACATCTTTAACATGTATATAGCTTTTGCTTTGTGTTCCATCGCCTAATATTTCCAATTTATTTTTATCTTTTCTCAATTTTTCTATAAAATCGTGTATAACCCCATGATTTGATCTCTTGCCTATTACATTTGCCAGACGAAATGAAACAGATATCATATTAAATGTGTGCGAATAAGCGCTTATAATCGCTTCAGATGCTAGTTTTGCACCTCCATAGATACTTATTGGTTCTAATGGAGCGTAGTTTTCAGGTGTTGGTATAACTTTAGCATCACCATAAACTGTTGAAGAAGAAGTAAAAGCTAGTTTTTTAACTTTATTTTTTCTCATGGCTTCTAATAAAATGTATGTCATATTAACATTTAAATCATAAAGAGAATCAGGGGATTGTTCTCCAATTCTCACCTCAGGATTAGCAGCTAAGTGATAAACCATATCAACGTCTTTCAGAGAATCTGATGCAATACCTGGATCTCTTAAATCTCCTTTTATAAATTCAAAATTTTTTAAACCGATAAGATGTTTTATGTTTTCTAAGCTACCAAAACTTAAGTTGTCTACTACTTTAACTTCATACCCTTTTTCTACTAAATAATCAGATAAATGTGATCCGATAAAGCCAGCACCACCAGTTATTAGTATTTTCATTTTAAATCCCCTATTTTATGTCATATTAAACATTTTTATCTTTTCCATTAATTTCATGAAAGTTAATGGGTTTTTGTGAAATATAAAAAATTAAAAAGTTTTAATTAATTTAAATATTAACTAAATGATAATTCTAATTACTATAATAATTTGATTCCTCATAAATAAGCTAATATATAGATTATATAAGTGAGGATCTTAATATATTT
>ERZ1669250.577-NODE-577-length-15819-cov-3.270236_pt1 | contig 15819 bp, 20 predicted proteins | sample MGYA00579295_ERZ1669250 | MGnify/ENA primary metagenome ERZ1669250 (study PRJEB41166, sample SAMN08046056) | hot springs metagenome | biome: hot spring; feature: acid hot spring; material: thermophilic sediment; isolation source: thermophilic sediment from acid...
CCCGGCAACGCGTCGGCTGGCGCCGCCAATATCACGTAGTCCGCGCGCGCCGCGGCATCCACGTTTCCCGAGCCCTCGATTCCCGCGCAGCCGGAGCGCGCCGCGTACTCCGCGGCCCTGGATGCAGCTCTCTTGGGGTCCCTGGAGCCGACGATCACGCTGCGCCCTGGACACAGCCTGAGCGCCAGTCCCTCACCTAGATCCCCGGTGCCGCCCAGTATGGCGATCGAGGGTGATATACGCAACGTCGTGCCCCGGCGGGCATGATATTTATACGATGTCAGGGGTTTGGAGGAAGCAGTCAACCCGAACCTCGGGATTGGGCACAGGACTTCATAGCGGCCTTAGCTCGGAGCAGCTCACGCATCCGACCATCCGAGCTGCCTGGCGGCCGACCTCAGGAGATCCCCCATCTCACCGAGCTGCGCATCCAGCCACTCATCACCGAAGACAACGCCCTCGCCCGAGTCCTCGTCGTACATGCCGATCACCAGGATCGCGCCCAGCGGGACCTCCTCCTCTCCCGCCACTGCGACGGCCTCCAGTCCGTAGATTATTCCCCGGGGGATGAGCAGGGAAAGGTCGTCCTCCAGCTCCCTGGGAAGCAGCCTGAGCTCCTTGGAGAAGCGCATGAGCTTCAGGTCGAGCCCCTGCACTGACTCCAGGATATGTCCCGTTGCCCCGCGAACCTTTCCCTCAGCATCCGAGAGCCTCGCGTCCATGGCGAGCTCGAACCGCTTCCTATCAACTCTGGTCCATTCGCCGGGCTGGAGCCGCACGGGATCCCGGGACGGCACATAGTTATCTTCACAATTCATATTATTAACTCTTTTGAGCGACGGACGGCCCTGTCTATATATCTCCGCAAACCAGCGGACGGCATCTGGGCGACGTAACGTCATCCTTTCCGCCGGAACCGCTCGAATATGCGCATCGACGTTTCCTAACGCCGTGCCGTGGAGCTGCGAATTCGGTGAGCTGCTCCGCCGTCCATGGACGGCGGAGCTCCGCGGGCACCGCGGGAGACCTCCACGCTGAAGGATTTGGGGTTTTACTGCTTCCTCCGAACTCTCAACATCGTATAATAGGCGGCCCGTTCAGTCTCACTGGCGTTGTTCCGCGCCAGATCCCCCACCGAGTGGTCCCCGGCTCCGGGGAATCCACGCGTGGTCATGGTAGGAGTACCGTTCGATGCCACGCAGAGCTACAGGCCGGGCGCCCGTCAGGGTCCCTCAGCGGTCAGATACGCCCTCCCCAACATGGAGTTCTACAGCGTTGAGCTAGGAAGGTCGCTCGAGGACCTCTCCATAGGTGATGCCGGTGACCTCGAGTACACATCAGACGTCGTCCACATGCTCAGGTTCGTCGAGGAGGCAGTCGCCGAGCTCAGGGACTCCGGAAAGTCGCCCGCCGTGGTGGGAGGCGAGCACACAATCACGCTCGCGTCCTACAGGCCATTCTGCGGCGCGACGCTGGTGGTGTTCGACGCGCACCTGGACATGCGCGATGAGATCTACGGCCTCAAGACCTCCCACGCGACGTTTCTCCGCAGACTCTTGGAATCATGCAGCGTCGAGCTCCTTCACATCGGCGGCAGGGCGTTCTCAGACGAGGAGCTGGAGTTCGCGCGCTCACGCGGGCTCAAAATATACACGTCGCAGGATCTGGATGATGCCCGGGAGGCTCTCTCAGGCCTTTCCAGGTCCGACAGCGTCTACGTCAGTCTGGACCTCGACGTGCTGGATCCCGCATTCGCACCCGGGGTGGGAAATCCCGAGCCCGGCGGCCTCAGCTCCTCGGAGCTCCTCCAACTAATAGCGTCCCTGGACGGGGCCTCACTCGTCGGCTTCGACGTCGTGGAGTTGAGCCCTCCGTATGATCCATCCGGGGTCACGTCCGCGATAGCAGCTAAGGCGCTGCTCATGCTGGCGTCCATCGCCGACAGAAGTCGCGGTCCGCGCGGTCCATAGTGGACTATGCGACCGCCTCGGCATATGCGCGCAGGGCTTGAGCATAAAATAGCTCCTCGAGGAGTCGCCTTTCAGCGACCTAGAACCCTCCACGCTTATAACCACCTCTTCCTAACAGGAGAGGAAGAGGGGGTGCCGGGTCGCGCTGCGGGATGATTCATACGCAGCTGTGTCAGTCCTGCTCGATGGAGGAAGCGGCCGCTATCGTGTGCTCGTGGTGAAGCGCGTGGAGAGCTCGATCGACCCTTGGTCGGGCGACTGGGCCCTGCCCGGCGGCAGGATGGAGGCCACGGATCCCGACCTGCGCGCAACCGCCGTGAGGGAGACGTTCGAGGAGACGGGAATCGACCTGAGATCTTCGGCCGAGTTCATGTTCGAGCTGGACTTCTTCTCACCGACCAACGCCCCATGGATGCACGTGAAACCATTCGCCTACAGGCTACTCAAGCATGTCGACGTGCGGCTCTCACGCGAGCTCTCGGACTACGTGTGGGTCTACTTGGACGACCTCAAGGAATCGATGGACCAGAGCGGAAGGCCGGAGTTCAGGCTAGCCGGAGGTGAGAGGATTTGGGGGATGACGGCCAGGATACTCTTGGCGGTGAAGGAGAGGCTGGGATACCGTTAGGCTCCAGGATCCTCCGCAGGCTGGTGAGCGATCCGTCGCTGAGCGACGGCTATTTCCTAGTCGATCGCGCGTCGCCGGGGTGCGCCGATCCATTCAGGACCCTGGTGGCCACAGTGCTGTCGCAGAACACGAACGACAGGAACGGCTACAGGGCATTCTCGGCGCTCGAGCGCTCAGTCGGCGTGACACCCAGGAGCATATCCAGGGCTCCGCTCGAGGTCCTTGAGAAGGCGATAAGGCCGGCGGGCATGTACAGGGGAAGGGCGAGGAAGCTCAGGGCTCTCGCCTCCGCCGTCGTGGAGCGCTACGGAGGTGATCTCTCCCGCGCGCTGTCCGGCGACCTGGAAAGGGCCAGGGCTGCCCTGATGGAACTGCCGGGCGTCGGGCCGAAGACCGCGGACGTGGTGCTGCTCTTCTGCGCCTCCATGCCCACGTTCCCGGTGGATACGCACATATCGCGCATATCCCGTCGCCTGGGACTCGCGCGGGCCGGTGCGGGGTATGAGGAGATGCGGTCCACCCTGCAGTCCATATTCGACCCGCGGGACTACGCCGTCGCCCACAGGGCGCTGATACAGCTCGGCAGGGTCTACTGTCGCGCTCGTGGTCCCCGGTGTGCTGAGTGTCCAATCCGCGACCTGTGCCCTCGCGTCGGCGTCGCGGGCTCCACCTCCATCTCTGGTGAAAAGCAAAATAGACGCCCCGGTCAGCCCCAAGCGAGCTAATGAGGGCACTGATCTGGCACGTCGACGAGTTCTCCTACTGGCCCGTCGGAAGAGAGAGCGATGCGGCCGAGGAGATATCGGAGGGTCCGCGCGAGTTCAGGGACTCGATAGTGGCCATGGTGAGCGCCGAGGTCGGCGATGGCCCGGCGGAGGTGGAAGAGATGGCGTCAGAGATAGCGGACGTCGCCCACCAGGTGAGGTGCAGCAGCGTCGTCGTGTATCCGTATGCCCACCTGAGCAGCAGGCTCGCTCCACCACAGGCTGCCAGGGACTCCCTTGAGGCGCTCGAGAAGGCGCTCGCGTCGAGGGGGCTCAACGTGCACAGGGCTCCCTTCGGCTGGACCAAGGGCTTCCAGGTGCGCGTCAAGGGGCACCCGCTGGCCGAACAGCTGAAGGTGGTGGAGCCCGGGACCGGGAAGGCGCGCCGCCGCGGCGGGGAGCCCAAGGAGAAGTTCCACAGGTTCATCGTCATGGATGACGACGGCTCCGAGCACGAGGTGACCCCGGAGGACTGGAGGAGCTCGCCGCCCCTGACCAAGGACGACGCCAGGCACAGGATGCTGGCTGAGTTCGTGAGGAACGAGCTGGAGGGCAGGCCGGGCGAGGGCACCGCCCCCAGGCACGTCTACTACATGAGGAAGCTCGAGCTCGTCGACTACGCGCCGGAGAGCGACGTCGGCCACATGAAGTGGTACCCGAACGGCGTGCTGGTGAGGGACCTGATACTGGACTACGCCTACCACAGGGTGGCGCGCGAGTGGGGCGCCATGAAGATGCAGAATCCGCTCGTGTACAGGACTGACGTCGAGTCGATAAGGATGCTCCAGGGCGAGTTCCACGAGCGCGACTACAGCATAGAGGGCGGGCTGGTCCTCAGGTTCGCCAGCGACCCCGGCGCGTTCCCGTTCGTCCAGAAGCTGAACTTCACCTACAGGCAGATGCCGCTCAAGGTCTACGAGGAGGCCAACTGCTTCAGGAAGGAGCAGAAGGGGGAGCTGACTGGGCTCATGAGGGTCAGGTCCTTCCTCATGACGGATCATCACGCCTTCATAGCTGACGAGGAGCAGGCAAAGGCCGAGTACAGGAGGCTCAGCCTCCTCTTCAAGCAGCTCATGGACGACGTCATCTCGGGAGGCCACTGGGTCCTCGGGTTCGAGTTCGTCGAGGAGTACTACGAGAAGTACAGGGACTACATAAGATCGCTGGTCGCCGAGATGAAGGTGCCCGCCTTCATCAAGCTGATGAAGGAGATGTCGCACTACTACGCCTTCAAGAGCGAGTACCAGGCCATATTCCCAGACGGGAACAACGTGCAGATATCGACCGTGCAGTGGGACGTGAAGAACGGGGAGCGCTTCCACATAAAGTACGTCGCGGAGGACGGAAAGGAGAGGCCAGTTCCGATAATACTGCACGCCTCCAGCTTCGGGAGCATAGAGAGGACGCTCGCGTCGCTCCTGGAGCGGGCCGCCTGGGACGAGAAGAGCGGACTTAACCCCATGCTGCCGTTCTGGCTGTCGCCGGAGCAGGTGAGGATAATACCTGTCAGGGTCGCGGATCACATGCCCCGCGCGGTCGAGCTGGCCGACGAGCTGGAGCGCAGGGGCTTCAGGGTAGGACTGGACGACAGGGACCTGACGCTCTCCAAGCGCGTGCGCGATGCGAAGTCCAGCTGGATACCGTACGTGGTGGTGATCGGCGACGACGAAGTGAAGGGCGGCTACTACTCGGTCACGCCCAGGGAAGGATATCCCATAGGAAAGGAGCCGACGATTCGCATGAGCGTGGACGAGCTGGTAGCGGAGCTCGAGCGCAAGCAGGGCGGGATGCCCACGAGGCCGCTCTACATACCCAGGGAGGTCTCCCTCAGGCCCATATTCACCGGCGTGGCGTGAGCCGCGCTCATTCCCCAGGCTCCGCGCACAATCGGCGTCGTGCGAAAGTATATGAGACCATTCCGTGCGGCATCCTCCAGATTGCTCGCGCATCACGGCGTGGAGATCCAGACAGGATGGGTGGCAGATGTCCATATGTTAGCCGGAGCATGGCATGGCGCCGCGGGGAGTTCTCCGCGCTGGAGGTGCATCGAATGAGGGATCCCGTGGACATCCTCGAGACCTCGAGGGGACTGGGGGCCGAGGAATTCGAGGCGCTGCTGGACAGGGCCCATGAGTTCCTGGAGGGCGAGGAGGCCTCCTGCGGGCACCTTCGGAGGAGCGGTGGGCTTGTGCGCGTGGAGGGCCCCGGTCAGCTGGTGGTCGTGGGCGACCTGCACGGCGATGCCGAGACCCTCCATGCGATCCTGGCGGAGTCCGCGCGCCGGGCGCTGGAGGGCGGCGTCCTCCTGTTCCTGGGGGACTACATCGACAGGGGACCCGCCCAGGTGGAGGTGCTGTCCACGGTGCTCACCCTGAAGCTCGAGTACCCCGGATCAGTGGTCATCCTAAGGGGGAATCATGAGCCCCCTCCATGGCTCGTGCCGGAACCCCATGATTATCCGGAGGTGTTGGCCGCAAGGTTCGGCCAGAGGGGTGGGCGCCTCTATGAGAAGTCCATGGCACTCTTCCAGAGGCTTCCCCATGCGGCGGTGTCCAGCAACGGCATATTCATGGTCCACGGCGGACCTCCATCGGAGCAACGCCGCCTGAAGGACCTCGAGCATCCTGGGAAGGAGGACCTGGAGGACATGCTGTGGAGCGATCCAACGCCTATCCCGGGATCCGCGCCGTCCCCCAGGGGAGCCGGGCACCTGTACGGCCCTGACATCACCAGGAGGTTCCTCGCGGACAACGGCCTCAGGATCATCATCAGGTCGCACGAACCCTGCAACGGCTACAGGGTGGATCACGATGGCGCCGTCGTGACAGTGTTCAGCCGCAGGGGACCACCGTACGTCAACGACGTCGCTGGATACTTCCGCGCCGACCTCTCGAGTCCTCCGGGTCCCCCCGAATCACACATGTCCCTCATCCGTTGATTTCCTGCCGCCCGTCATCTCTAAGCTCCGATATCCACGTCCAATATCCAATATCAAACATAGCGGCCCGTGGCCACAGTCGCCCATCCGCATGCACGCGAAGCATAGCTGTCCCATCCATGGGACACGTGCTCGCCGCGCAGTCAATTGGCTCCGTTGCATCCGAAACTGTGGCCGAAAGTCAGCAATTTGTCTACTGATGTAGATCTCAAGGGATTAGGTGCGCCCAGCGCATATACGTACCATGTCCCACACGGTTGAGGAGCTCAGGGCGACGCTCGCCGTCATATACGTGGGAGGCGACAGCTCCGAGCCCGAAATCAGGGCGTGGGCCGAGGATCACGGATACGTGGTCGTGGGAACCGTGAGTTCCTCCGAGGACCACGATCCGCCCGGCCGCGTCGTGGAGCTCTGCGGCTGGAACGGCGCCAGGACGGTCCTGGTTCGCGACCTCTCGACGCTGGGCTCAGATCTTCAGTCGGCGCACGACGCGCTCAGGAAGCTGTACGAGGCCGGAATATCCGTGGTGTTCGTCGACAGGGGCCTGAGGGTGGACGGGCGCACGGCGCTGGGGAAACTTCTCATGGAGATGCTGTCCATGGCGACGGAGCTCGTGGCATCCAACGCGCAGAGACAGCAGCCGAGGAGGGCCGGCCGTCCGCCCAGGTCCATCTCGGAGTCGGACCTGATGGAGCTGCGCAGCAGGGGGATGAGCGTGAGGGCGATAGCGAAGGCGCTCGACGTGAGCAAGTCCACCGTCTGGCGCAAGCTGAGGGAACTGGAGTCCAGAAAAGACTAACTAGTGACGTGTGCTCGGTAAGCGCGTAATGTACGTCGTGACGCACACGAAGGATTTAGACGGCATAGCTTCCGCCGCCATAATACTGAGGGAGAACCCCGGGGCACGGATCCTGCTGGCCGACTACGACGAGGACTACATAGATTCCCTGGAGGCAGAGGTGAAGCCCCGGCCCGGCGACGTGATCGTCATAACTGACATAGGATGCAACAGGAAGAGCATCCACCGCTGGGCATCCGTCCTGTCGGGCTGGCGCTCGGCGGGCGCGAGGGTACTCTGGCTCGACCATCACGCATGGGACGCCGATTGCCTGATGGCTGTCGAGGGCGCCGTGGACGAACTGACGCACGACACCGAGGGAAGGTGCGCCGCTGAAGTTGTCTTCGGGAGGCTCGGGAGACCGAACGATCCTCTGGAGTCCCGTCTGGCTGAGATGGCGCACGACAGCGACTTCAACCTGAGGAAGGATCCACTGGCCAACATGCTCTCGCGCCTGATCTCATATTACGACTACTTGGGAGGGGGTCATGGGGATGAGCTTAAGCTGCGCCTAGTGAACTCGCTCTCGCTCGGCGTGCTCTGGACTATAGAGATGGATGTGCAGCTCAGGGAATACGACGTAATATTGCGCAAGGACTACGAGCTCCTCCTGAGGTCCAGGGTCAGGGAGGTCAACGGATATCGCGTGGTCGTGGGGCTCCGCGGCGCCTACAGCGGCACGGATGCCTCCAACATAGTCCAGGAGAGGATCGGCGGCGATCTGATATTCATGGTCTCAGGGAAGGGCCATCTGAGCATACGCAGCGACCGCGACGACATAAACACGAAGGCCATAGGTGAGGCGTTCGGCGGCGGAGGCCACCTCAGGCATGCGGCAGGTGGATCCATAGAGGACGCGTTCCCCAGCCCGTCAGAGGATCAGCTCGACGCGATAGCTGACTACATAGCGGCCAAGTTGTCGGGGCTGGAGTTCCGGCTGTCGGGCCCGGCATCCCAGGAAGGGGGAAACATTTAATTCAGGGGGAAGCGCCTGGCAGCTGAAGTTTATTGGTGCTGGTCAGGGTCTTCCGCATATCGAGCTTCACGGATCCCGGGACCGAGACGCCCGGGAAGCAGATAGAGCTGGTGGGCGTGCGCAGGCGTCCCGCTGGCTACATGGGCACTCCACAGGAGGAGGCGGCCATCTTCTCCAACCTGATGAACCAGCTCCAGAGCTGGGGGCTGCTGCCGCCCACGAGGGATCTCGCCATGCCGAAGATAGTGCTCTACCTCACGGAGGACGAGTACGAGATGCTCGGCATACGCTTCGAGGTCAACGACGTGTACGAGCTTGAGTTCAAGGACGGCCGGATATCACTGAAGAAGGCGACAGAGTCGTCCTCGCAGTGATCATTGCTCTAACGCTTAAGTTTGCGTGCGTCGCTGGATATCACGTGCTGGGGGATCCGGGAAACCTGTACAGGGAGTTCGGCACGTGGTCCGGCATCGTGATCTATCGCGAGGATGCGCGGGAGCGGCTCTCCTCCGCGGATGGCCTGATCATGGACTGCGACGGGACGATGGTGGACGTCAGGCGCAGCTACCTGATGGCCGCCGTCGAGTCCGCCAGGCTCCTAGCAGCGAGGAGTGGTCATGGGCTGCCCCCCGCGTCCGCGCTGAGGTCCATCATACCTGCGCTGAAGGAATCCGGGATTCTGAACAACGACTGGGACACGGCGGCGGCTCTCTACATAGCTTGGTCCAGGCACGTCGACGAGGGCGTTCCGCTCGAGAGCGCCGCGTCGGAGCTTGCTTCCTCGCGTGACCTAGAGGAGCTGTACGGGCTCGCCCCGACCGCCTCGAGGGAATTCCTGGAGGGATGTCCGGGCCCTCCGCCGGGGTGCGAAATCTCGTCGATATTCGACTCGCTCTACTACGGTCGTGCCGCCTACGAGGAGATATACGGCGTCGACCCCCCGCTGCCCGTGTCGCGCGGCATGCTGGAGGACGAGTCGTTGTCGACAGGCCCAGTCGAGCTCCGCGCCCTGGGCGTTCGCATGCGCGGGGCCCTGGGCATGGTCACGGGGCGTCCCAGGAGGGCCATGCGGGGACCCCTCGTCGAGCTCATAGGCTCCGTCATACGCGCGGATCACGTCATAATCACCGGGGAGCTGGGCGCGCCGAAGCCGGATCCACGCCCCCTCTTGGAGGCCGCCTACAGGCTGGGCTCCTCCAGGCCGATATACGTAGGGGATTCGGCTGAGGACTTTATCATGGCGGAGGCCTCGAGGGCCGCGGGCCTGGACACGATGTTCGTGGGCGTGTACGGGCTCTCGCTCGACGCCGGCAGGTCGACGAGGTGGTTCGCCTCCCGCGGCGTCCCCGCGCTGATACCATCGCTCGGTCCCCTTCACCTGCTGCTGGACATCTGATCCTACATCATGGCCCCATTGGTGTCTCACCCTTTCACATGACCTCCGGATCCACGCGCGGCTCCACACGATTCATGGGACATTTGGATCGTCCCTGGGAGTTTTAAATATGAACTATGAATATCGATCCATTACACGATACCTGACATTATCGTATCAGCGATCGAGGGATCTATCCGCTGCGCGGATCGACCTCCAGATAATCGACTCCTCCTCCGCAATCCTCGGCAGAAACGTCCTCAGGGCCTCCTGATCGACGTCCACCCTCAGGTGGGCCAGCGCGAGGTTGTCTCCTATCCTACGCGAGATCTCGTGGAAGGCCAGCACGAGCGCGTCGAGCAGCAGCCCGGACTCGACAAGTACCTCGGCCTTCCTGCGGAACACGTATCCCTCGACCTCCTGGTCCAGCTCGGAGTACAGTATCCTCCTCACAGTCTCCACAGTCCTCCTCACGTGGGAAAGCTCACCTGGAGGGGCATGCGGCATGACGTCCAGCGCACGCGCCTGCCTCACCACATGTGCCGGCCGCGGGGTCCTGCCGGCCGCGGCCACAGCCGCCGCCACCGTGAGCGCGTACGACTTCATCGCGTAGTAGCCCGCAGCGGGCGTCCCCAGGGCCTCGATCCCCCTGGCGGCGCTCTCGGCGCCGTCGATGATCAGGCGCCTCGCCGTCCCGCGAGCAAGCTCGGCGGCCCTGTTCCTCCATGTGACCTTGAGCGCCGCGGCCTCCATCGATGGATCGTCTACTATCAACATGGACGGCACCTCCTCGATCGGTGGAGCCCTGGTGCGGATCACCCTGACTATCGATTTCCCTCCGCGCCATATTTCCTGTCCCTCGTCCTCCGGGAACACCGCAACGTCGATCGGACACCACTCGGCCGGCGTCTCCTCGGAGGCGCATCCTATTATCGCGATCGAGGATCCTCCATGTCCATGGGCTGCGCGCCTGGCCAGACCCTCTAGTGCGCTCATCTTCAACAAGGTTTAAATACTAGTTCTATACCATAGATAAATCGGGTATAAAACCATTTGGGGTGTTAATAGTTGGTCTATGGGCCAAGTTTCGTGGAGTATGAGCCCGGGTCCAGATGCCCCAGGTGTGGAAAGGGCACTCTGATCCTAGATCCAAATACCGGGGAACTCACCTGCTCCGACTGCGGGTTCGTCGTCAGGGAGAGGATAGAGGATCCCGGACAGGAGTGGCGCGCGTTCAGCAAGGAGGAGAAGGAGGACAGGAGCCGCGCGGGCGTTCCGCTCTCGCTCGCCATGCACGACATGGGGCTCGCCACGGTCATAGGTCCGAGGGACAAGGACGCCAGTGGGAAGCCCCTTGAGGCGCCCGTGAGGAGCATGATGCAGAGGCTCAGGACTTGGAACAGCAGGAGCCAGGTCCACGAGCCGGTCGACAGGAACCTCAGGCAGGCGTTCAACGAGCTGGACACGCTCGCCGACAAGCTCAGCGTATCCCAGACGATAGTGGAGAGGGCCGCCTACGTGTACAGGAAGGCCCTAGAGAAGGGGTTGGTCAGGGGCAGGAGCATAAGCGGCCTGATAGCTGCCTCCCTCTACGCGGCGTGCAGGGCACTCGAGACGCCCAGGACCCTCAAGGACATAGCTGAGGTCAGCGGCCTGAAGAAGAAGGACATAGCGAGGTGCTACAGGCTTCTGGTCCGCGAGCTGGACCTCAGGATGCCCATAGCTGATCCTGTGAAGTCGATCAGCAGGATAGCCAGCAAGGCCGGTCTCAGCGAGAGGGTCCAGAGGCGCGCAGTGGAGCTCCTCAGGAGGGCATCGGAGATACGGATATCAGCGGGCAAGGACCCGATGGGCATGGCTGCCGCGGCGCTCTACATAGCATGTGTGCTCGAGAACGAGAACAAGACTCAGAAGGAGATAGCCGAGGCAGCCGGCGTGACGGAGGTCACGATAAGGAACCGCTACAAGGGCCTCAAGGCGGCGCTTGGACTAGATGAGGCGCTCGCCGTCGCGGAGGCCAAGAGGATGAAGGCAAAGGAAGAGGCCAGCTGAGGCCCCCGTCCACGTCAGCCCTCCAGTTCACCTTTTATTTCGTGTAACAGGCCAAGGAGGACCTCTGGTGCGGACTCCTCCCTGATGAGTCCCGCCAGTTCCTCGAGCGCGAGATACGCGTGCTCCAGCCACTCCAGGTCATGGCCTCTGGACGATACGGTCCTGTAGATCTCCAGCAGCCTGAGCTTCACCTGGAGGTACTCGCGCCTCTTCAGGGTCGGGCTTGCTATCATCGACGCCACCAGGCTGAGCGTCCTCCTGCGGTAGAGCCGTGTGGCCCTGGCGCTCTGGCCCGACCTTATGAACAGCCTCTCGACGTGCGTCAGCTTCCTGGCGACCAACTATATCTCCTCCACCGCCCTCACCCTTCCCTCGGCCAGCTCCCTCAGAATATCCACGTCCATTGAGCCCGCCAGCTCCCTCCCTATTAACTCGAGGTACATTTCAACCTCGGCGTCGTCCATGAACTGGAACATGTACCTTCCCTGGTACGGCCTGGGCGCCCCCTCCCTCCTCATCAGCTCGAAGTGCATGAACGGCTCGCCCTTTCTGATGATCACGCTGTCGCGATCGTTGTTCAGGTTGACAACCTCGAGCGCCAGCCTCCCTACGAATCCGCTGTGCACCTTTGCCGCGTTCAGGAACGAAATTCCCAGCCTCCCGAAGCGGCTTTTGGCCGTCAGGTGCGCCACGTGGTCCGTCGGCACGAACACTATCTCGTGCGACACCAGGTTCCTGTGCTCCAGATATCTTATCTCCACGTCGTCGCGGACCGTGAGCACGTAGCCGTCGCCGTCCATGAGTTCAGGATTGAACGGATGTATGACCCTGTAGCGGGCGTTCAGCTTCGTGAACTCGTCGTATCCGAGCACGCACACGCCCGAAGTTCCCCCGTGGCCTCACATATCCTTTATCTCGGGTTGGACTGTGCGCGGGAATCACCGTCAACCTCAACCTCAGTAGACCTCTATCCCGTCTTCCTTGAAGCCCAGCTCCACCAATATGTCCCTTATCCTGTCCCTGTGATCACCCTGCAGCATTATCGCATCGTTCTTCACGGTTCCACCGCACGCGAGCCGCTTCTTCAACTGCTTGGTCAGGTCGTGGACGTCCAACTCCTTCCCATCGAGTCCCTCTATCACCGTCATAGGTTTACCGTAGCGCTTCGTCTCGAGCTTCACTATGACCTTGGACTGTTCCTTCTCCAGCTCCCCGCATACGCAGAGATCCTTTGGGAGTCCGCAAACCGGACATATATCCTGAGACACTGTTCGTAGTAGCTCCCCCGACACTGCCTTTTAAGGATATCTGAAGCTGCCTCCACGTCATCTAGATACATGGGAGGGCTTGGATGTAAGTTTCCTGTTCGCGGACGTCGCTCGAGGCCCCGATGTCAAACGCTTATATTTCGAGCGGTGCGATTGCCGCGCGTTGCAGGCGGAGCTGCTCGTCCTGTACGTGCTGGAGTTCGTGCTGACCGCGATCATGGCCGCGCTGTCGGCGAGGGCGGCGCTCGGCCTGGCATCAAGGACTCTCCGGCTCCTGGCGATCTCGTTCACTCTGCTCGCCCTCAGCTCCGCGCTGAAGGTGATATGGCTTGCCCTGGACCTAGACCTCGCGCTCGCCCTCAGCTCCGCGCTGATGGCGGTCTCATTCTTCGCGCTCGCCATCTCACATGTGTACTCCGTGACGCCGCGCTCATCCGCCCCGTACATGGCCCTGATGCTCCTTCCAGCGCCGATCTTCGCGGCGTACACGCTGGCGAAGGGGGTCTCGCTCTATCTGGTGCTCTACGCCGCCGTCGAGACCACCATCTTCTACACGGAGAACAGGTACAGGGCGAGCCTTCTCTCGGCCCTCGGACTGTACGTGGTATTCGCCTCGCTGATCCTCGGGTTCACGCAGGTCGGGATCGCGGACGAGCTCATCACTGAGGCAGTGCAGGTCGTCGGGTATGCGCTTCTGCTGTCCTCGGGCATCTACTCCTTCAGCGGTTCGGGGGGGAGGGGATGAGCGTATACAGGAACCGCGTCCGCCTCTACGCTGACATCCTGAGGGCCGTGAGGGATGGGTGCGGCGACGAGGGATTCGCGAGGGTGTCCTTCATCATGAGGAAGTCCAACACCTCATACGGCAAGCTGTCCGAGATGCTGGACGAGCTGGCCAGGAGTAGCATGCTCGAGGTGGTGGAGTCGGATGACGGCAAGGGCTACAGGCTGACTGACGTTGGGATGAAGTTCCTGGAGGAGTACGAGAGGCTCGAGCGCTTCGCGAAGGCCTACGGGCTGAGGCTCTGACCCTGCTCGAGGTGTCAGAGTTGGCGGTTGGCGTGGTCCGCGCGAACCCCTGCCTGATCCATGGATGTCATTCCTGCTGCGTCGGCAACGAGATGCCGCTGCGCGACAGCGACATAGCCAGATTGGAGTCGCTGGGCTACAGGCGCGAGGACTTCGTGAGGGTCGTCGACGGCGTGCGCGTGCTCGCCACGAGGGAGGATGGCAGCTGCTTCTTCCTGGGCGACGACGGGCTATGCAGCGTCTACGAGTCGAGGCCCGAGGGATGTCGCCTCTATCCGCTCGTCTGGCACGTCGACGGCGGCAGGGCGGTGCTGGACGCGGACTGTCCCTACAGGCACGAGTTCAGCTTCGGTCCCGACGCGGTGGCCAGGCTCATGGACCTCGTGCGCGAGATATACGGCGAGGAAGTGCTTAAGGGCAGGGCCGCGCACAGACGGCGTCGATGTCGGGCCTCAGGAAGGTAGTAGTCCCGGAGCGCGAGGTGTCCGAGGAGGTACGCCTGGATCCCGCGACCTCCGCGCTCCTCGTGGTCGACATGCAGAACGACTTCGTGGATCCCAGGGGAAGGCTCTTCGTCCCCTCCGCCCCCGACACGGTCCCGAGGGTGAAGCTCCTGATCGAGCGCGCCAGGTCATCCAAGGTTCCTGTGCTGTACACGCAGGACTGGCACCTGCCAGACGACCCGGAGTTCAAGATATGGGGGGAGCACGCGGTAGCTGAGACGTGGGGATCCGGGATCATCGCGGATCTGGCGCCGGGTCCACGGGACCTCGTCGTGAGGAAGCAGACGATCGATCCATTCTACGGCACTCCGCTCGATCACTACCTCAGGCTCCTGAAGGTCGACACGGTCGTCGTGGCGGGGACGGTCGCGAACATATGCGTGCTTCAGGCGGTCTCCGGCGCGTCCGTCAGGGGGTACAACGTAGTTTATCCCATGGATGCCGTGTCGGCGCTGAACGAGTTCGACTCAGAGCTCGCAGTGCGCCAGGCGCACTTCGTCCATCGCGCCCTGATAACCCACGCCGAGGGCGTGATCTTCGACCAGTAGCGTGGTCAGGCCGCCAGGAGCGCCCTCAGCACGGCCACCGTCGCCAAGTGCATAACTGCCTCGCGCGGTTCGAGGGCGTACACCTCGAAGGAATCAACGTCTGCCCTCCTGAGCACGGGCGAGAGCAGATCCCCGGGCTCCACCTCGTTCACCGGCATTCCCTGTGCTAGCGGGTTCGGGCTGGGAAGCACCAGGACGCTCGAGTCGCCCAGTGCGCCCCAGAGAAATGCCTTGAACCTGTGCTTGATATCCATGTCATCCCTGATGGTCACCGTCGGATGCTCGTGCCCCATGACCAGACACGGGCATTTGTTCTCGTCCGGGCGGAAGTCCGTGTGCCCGTGTATCAGGCAGCAGTCCCCCACGCGTGCGAAGTCTTGGAATACCCTTCCCCCGAGCCTGTTGACGATTGGCGCTATGAAGTTGTCGTGATTGCCGCGGACCAGCGCGACCTCCGCGCCGAGCTCCCGCGCTCCGCGCAGCAGGCCCTCCACCTCCTCGTACTCCACGCGCAGGCCGGACCTGAGCTCGTGCTTCAGGTCGCCCAATATTATCAGCCTCCTCGCGTTGCTCCTCGCCAGCGCCTCCAGCACCAAGCCCCTGACGTCGGCCGACACGTTGTAGGGCACGTGAATTCCCTGCAGCTCCAAGTCCTCCTCCATCCCCAGGTGGAGGTCTGCCACGAGCAGCGCGTCGTCGATCACGGCCGCTGGATACGGCGAAAGTATGGCGAGCGATTTCCGCAGCTCGATGACCTCCACGCCCACGCTGCACCTTTGGACGAGAGAACGCTTATAAATTGAGTGGGGAGATTTTTCGCGCCTCGGTAGCTCAGCTGGCTAGAGCGCCGCCTTGGTAAGGCGGAGGTCGCGGGTTCAAATCCCGCCCGAGGCTCTTCGACCGCCCTGTTACGAAGTGACTGGCCTTTCC